>ENA-OURQ01000757-OURQ01000757.1-human-gut-metagenome-genome-assembly--contig:-NODE-757-length-30685-cov-7.863239_pt1 | contig 30685 bp, 18 predicted proteins | sample MGYA00242105_ERZ508999 | MGnify/ENA primary metagenome ERZ508999 (study PRJEB26280, sample SAMEA2338771) | human gut metagenome | biome: human gut; feature: human-associated habitat; material: faeces...
AGCCATTCACCTGTGCCCATCCGGTCAGTCCCGGCCGTACCTGATGTTTTACCATGTAACGGGGAATCTCTTCCTTGAACTTTTCCACAAACTGCGGTCTTTCCGGTCTGGGACCGACCAGACTCATATCTCCTTTTAAGATATTGAACAGCTGGGGAAGTTCATCGATACTGGTACGTCTGAGAACCTTACCGATACCGGTGACTCTGGGGTCATTGCGTACCGTCCATCCCTTTTTCTCTTCCGCCGCCGTCTGCATTGCCATGCTGCGGAATTTGTACATATAAAACGGCTTATTATGAAGTCCTACCCGTTCCTGCTTAAAGATCACCGGTCCCGGGCTGGACAGCTTTACCAGAATTGCTGATATGAGCATGATCGGTGAGGTAATAATGATACCGAAAATGGAACCAACGATATCCATTGCCCGCTTGATCACCATATTGCCTGTGTTCGTCAGCGGTACATACCGGATATTGATCACCGGTAATCCCATCAGATCCTCCATATAGGGTCTGCTGGGGATCAGACTGCTGTAATCCGGAATGAATTTGGTGTGCACCCCGGATTTCTCACAGATATCCACCACACCTTCCAGATAATCATAATCCTTCAGGGAAAGTGTGATTGCGATTTCATCCAGCTTGTTCTCCGGAAGGATGTATTCCAGATTACCAAGCGTTCCCAGTACTTTCACTCCCTTATAGGTCGTGCCGCCCGGGATGTGCTCATCCAGAATACCACACACTACATATCCCCATTGGGGATTGCTGAGGATTCTGTCGATATATTCCTCCGCCGCCCGGGAATAACCTACCAGCAAAATGTGCTTCAGGTTGTACCCCTTTTTCCGTATGGAACGCAATGCCTTGCGCATGATGATACGGAATACGGAAGTCAGAAAAACATTCAGGACATAAAAAATTGCCATGACGGATCGTGAAAAATTGATCTCACGGATGATCATATACAAAATAATGATCAAAGCCGCCAGGCCAATGGTATTCGCCTGCAGGATACTGTATATCTCATGTCTGCGGCGAACCGTACGCTTCGGGGAATACACACTGCACCGGTAATACAGGAACATATAACCGGGTACAATAAAGGGAAGCAGCATATAATAATCCTGCACCGGCAGGACACCGATCCCCGGACCGTCATTTAAGATATAAAATTTGATATAATAGGCAAGGACAAAAGATACTGCCGTGATCAGCGCATCTATTATCACAAGAAGCCTGTTAAAGACTTTCTGGTTGTCTTTTATCATACGGGTCACCCAATCTTTAAGTCCGAAAAGCTTCTTTTCAACGATTTCATTCTACAATAACGGTGGTTTTTTCTCAACTTAAGAATTTATGAAGCAATTTCTTAAGATTTCATAAGAATTCGAAAAACATTCAGGTATAATTGCCACTGAATCTTCACATAATTCCATAGATGGCTCCATTGAAAGTGCACCTTTGCCTGCTTTCCCACAGGACCCACGGTACGTTTCCACCCTTCGGCCAATCCCTTTAAATATAGTTTTCCCATTCTCTTCTTACAAAAAAACAGAAATTTTATGCCAAATCCAAGCAAAAAGAACGGCAGATTCAGGATCCACTGTAGTAGCGGCATATTTTTGCCGATGACATAGATATTATTGGAAGAAGAAAGTTCCGTTTTCCGGGAATTGTAGCGGGATCCCGTAGAAGCACTGCCGTAATGCAGAACGGATGCCGTCGGCTCGTACCGGTTCTCATAGCCGTAGATCCGGGCACGGTAACCGATATCCAGATCTTCCAGATAAGCAAAATGCGCTTCGTCAAAATAGCCGATCTCCTCAAATACCTGACGTCTGTAAATTGCCGCTCCGCCACAGGCTGAGAATATGCTGACATTCTTGTCATAATCCACAGCAGGCCGGCCCTTTCCCCGGGAATATGCCCATCCCAGAACGCAGTAGCGGTCTCCCGCATCATCCAGCAGCTCTGGCTTATCCCACATAAGCATTTTGGCGCTGACGGAAAAGATCTTTTCATCCTTCCGAATGGCATCATACAGTCCTTTCACAAATCCAGCTTCTACTCTGGTATCGTTGTTCAACAGGATCACATAGGAGCTTCGTGCCTCCCGGATTCCCAGATTCACCGCATGACAAAAGCCGGTGTTCTCCGGCAGGGCGATCAGACGCACCTGCGGTTTCCCCCCCTCTTCTGCCGGTGCCTCTTTTTTGCGACACCATTCGCTGTCCAGATATTCCACGCTCCCGTCAGCAGAACCATTGTCTATGATCAGCACTTCATATTCCGGTGCATTTTCCTGTCCCTGACACAGGGAAGCCATGCATTCCGGTAAATATTTCATTCCGTTGTAATTGGGTATAACGACGGTTACTTCCTTCATAGTCTCTCCCATTTCTCCGGATACTCCGGCAGATACAGCAGTCTTCCCCGTTTTCGTAATGCTTCCGATAATTGCAGACTTAAAAGCCGGATATCTGCCCCGGCAGGCAGTGTGGAGCTGTCAAATACCGGCTGTTGTTCCGGACCTCTTACTACTTCCGTATAAGGCACTCCCACGATTTTTTCAAACAATTCCCTGTCAGCTGACCGGATCCTGATGCAGCGAAGGTCTAACGCTTCTGCATCCTGGGACAGCTCCGCCCGATGAAGATAACCACCATAGTCCTTCGGCAGTCCCTCATAGAACACCTTTCCGTCCGCAGCCATTCTGCCGCCGGCGATCCTGCCGCGGTTTTTCCCAGACAGCACTCTGCCACCTACGGCAGCCACATCCGGTCTCTCCTGTAATACCTCTGTATATTGTAACCGATAAAATCCTACATGTCTGGTCTCCTCTGCCTTTGCCGGGATCCCACGCTCTGCCGCATGATCCTGCAGTGCACGCAGCCCCGCTTCGTAAGCATATTTCTTGCTGTGGGGATTGGCTGCTGTAGATGCTTCATGGCATCTCCAGTGATACAGCACTCTGGGAATATGAAGAATTCTCTCCTCCCCGGAGCGGCCATCTGCAGCCAGCACCTCTGACACTGCCCGCAGCACCAGATCATAGTCCTGGGCACCGTCGCATTCTGGCCGGAATGCCAGTTTCTTCATCAGATCTGCATCCATCACCAGAAAATGGCAGATATAGTTATTACTCAGGATTAAATCGTAATTAAAGTCTTCTTTATGGTTGGGATCGTAATATTTTGTCTCATCCCCGTTGCATTTGTCTTCATCCGAATAAGCGAATGCAACTCTGACACCTCTGTCATTTGCTTTGGTAATAGCATCTGCCATCTCATACAGAGCATCCGGTGTCAATACATCATCATGATCCAGCAGGCCGATATATTCTCCCCTTGCATAGGGTAATGCCTGATTGGTATTCGCCGCAATTCCGGCATTTTCCGTAAGGTGTATATAGTGGATCCTTGCATCCGCTGCAATAGTTTCCGCATTTTCCAGGAGCCGTTCTGTCAGGAATCCCTGATTTGTCAACGTCTCCTTCACACTGTGATCCTCTGTGGCATCCGCCAGAATCAGTTCCCAGTGAGGATAGCTCTGTTGCATAACGCTTGTTATCATTCTGTTCAGATAGATTTCCGGGGTACGGTACAACGGCACCACAATGCTGAGCGTAACCGGATTATCCCATTTTCTGCAACTTTGCCTTTCCAGTTCCTCTTCCGGACAGGGCACATAAAAATAGCGGTCTGTCTCTGTCAGGCGTTCCCTTACAGAGATCCAGGTTTCCCTCAGGCCGTTGCGTTGCAAATAATATAGAGTTTTCTTAAGGTTTGCTATGTTCAGCTTTGCCACGGATACCTCCACTTTTATAAAAGAGCAAATCGCCCTTCCCGGGCGATTCGCTCTTAAAAATAACATTAACTATTCAGAACCCCATTCGCAAAATCGCTCTTCCAGAGCTTTCCTGAATAACATACTTGCATGCCATTTGCTCATGGTGGTTACAGTACAGCCTTTACATCCTCGGTCAGCTTCTCTACCTTGGCCTGTGCATCCTCTATGCTGTTACCTTTAACACCCATGTAGAACTTGATCTTGGGCTCGGTTCCGGAAGGACGGGCGCAGCACCATGCATTGTCGGGAAGCTCAAAATACAGGACATTAGACTTGGGAAGTCCGGTAGTGGTCTTCTCGCCGCTCTCCATGTCGATGACTACATCGTTCAGATAGTCACGGAATTTCTCCACTTTCAGGTCACCGAATGCCTTGGGCGGATTCTTACGAAGCTTATCCATGATCTCGGCGATCTGTCTTGCACCGTCGATACCCTTCATGGTAATGGTGTACTGGGTCTCCTTGAAGTAACCGTATTTCTCATACATGGATACCATCATATCCCACAGAGTCATGTTGTGCTTCTTGCAGTAAGCCGCCACTTCACACAGACACATAACTGCTACAACTGCATCCTTATCTCTTGCATGAGTACCTGCCAGACAGCCGTAGCTCTCTTCCAGACCGAATACATAATTGTTGCTGCCGGTCTGCTCGAAGAACTTGATCTGCTCACCGATGAACTTGAAGCCGGTCAGTACTTCGATCAGCTTTACACCATAAGCTTCGGTGATGGGCTTGGTCATATTGGTGGTAACGATGGTGGTTACCAGTGCGGGATTCTCGGGCATAGTGCCGGTAGCAGTCTTCTCTCGCAGGATATATTCTGCGATCAGCATACCGGACATGTTACCGGTAAATGCCACATACTCGCCGGTCTTGGTATCCTTGGCATACACACCCAGACGGTCTGCATCGGGATCGGTTGCCAGAACGATGTCCGCATCCTTCTCCTTGGCCAGACGCAGTGCGTATGTAAATGCCTTGGGATCCTCAGGGTTCGGGTAATCCAGTGTGGTGAAGTCAGGATCCGGATTCTCCTGTTCGGGAACTACATAGACGTGCTTAAATCCCAGCTCGGACAGGATACGTCTTACCGGCTTGTTACCGGTACCGCATAACGGAGTATATACGATCTTGATGTCATCAGCCATTTCCTGAATAACATCGGGATGAATGATCTGCTTCTTCAGCTCAGCCATGTACTTGTCATCGATCTCTTTACCGATCACCTGATAGAGGCCTGCTTTTTCCGCATCTTCTCTGCTCATGGTCTTCACGGTATGATAATCCTTGATGGCCTGTACTTCGGTGATGATGTCCTTATCGATAGGAGCGGTTACCTGTGCGCCGTCCTCCCAGTATACTTTGTAGCCGTTGTACTCAGGAGGGTTGTGGCTTGCGGTCACTACGATACCTGCGGTACATCCCAGCGTACGAAGGGCAAAGGACAGTTCCGGGGTAGGTCTTAAAGATTCAAAAATGTATGCCTTGATGCCATTGGCTGCCAGACATCTTGCTGCCTCATCGGAAAACTCGGGAGACATACGGCGGGAGTCAAATGCGATAGCCACACCCTTGCTCTGGGTGCCGCGCTTAATGATATAATTAGCAAGCCCCTGAGTTGCCTTACGAACGGTATATACGTTCATGCGGTTGGTTCCTGCACCGATCACGCCACGTAAACCGCCGGTACCGAATTCCAGTTCCTTGTAAAAACGATCTTCCACTTCTGCCTCGTTGTTGCGGATTGCCAGAAGTTCATCCTTGGTCTTCTGGTCAAAATAATCATCATTCAACCAGAAATTCAGTTCGTCCATATAACTCATTTTCCTATCCTCCTGTTTTATCGCTATCTTTATCTTTCTTCAGTAAACGCTCTCCGCCATTATTTTACCATAGATTACCTTTACTGAAAAGAGCAATTTAACGTCCGCTAACCGGATCTCTCAGCGCATAGTCACTGCGATCCAGAGAGAAATTCGGGTTGTAATAGGGGTCTCCTGCTTCCAGCTCTGCCTTCCATTTTTCACGGAAATGCTCGGATTCTTTGTTGTAACGCTCCGCCTTCTCTCCCTGATCATCCAGACCTCTGGAAATAGATTCATAATGATACAGTTCCGCAAAAGGGGTCCATACATTCAGCAGTCCCAGTTTGCGCAGTTTCAGGCAGAAATCCACGTCATTCAGAGAGATCACAAAGCTCTCGTCCAGTCCTCCCACCTGCTCATACAGACTCTTTTTCACCAACAGACATGCTCCGGTCACTGCCGTGGCATTCTGGGTATAACACAGGCGTCCCATGTAGCCGAGGTTCTGTACCGGAATACGATAATGGGTATGTCCTGCGGTGCGATGTGCCCCCAGTCCGATGACTACACCGGCATGCTGGATCGTCTTGTCCGCATAATACAGCTTTGCACCTACGGCACCCACATCTTCCCGCTGTGCATACATCAGCATCTCTTCCATCCAGTTGGCAGTGATCACTTCCGTATCATTGTTCAGCAAAAGGATATAATCTCCGGTGGCATAGGATACTCCCAGATTATTTACAGCAGAATAATTAAAGTCACCATGATAGGTCACCACAGAGATCCGGCCGTCCTCGCTGTGCAGAATCCCGCCGTCATGACCGCAGACGGTATGCAGCTTGCATCTCTCTGCGTAGGAATCATTGCCGGACAATCCCAGCAGCTGGGAATAGTAATCCCGGATTTCCGGTGTGGTGCTGTTGTTCTCCACCACGATGATCTCGTAGTTGCTCCAGGTGCTGTTCTTCTGAATAGAAGTAATACATCTCTTCAGATCTTCCACGTGATCCTTGTTGGCGATCACGATGGAGATCTTCGGATCTCCCAGAATCTGATAGCGGATCCGGAAAATTGTGGCACAGGCTCTGGTACTGGTGATCTGAAAATGTTTGAATCCATGCTTTTTCAGATGATCCGCCACGGCACCCTTTGCCGCCTCGATGGCATAGGGCTTTGCGTCAATACTGGCGGCGGTACTGCCCGCATGGCTTCTCCAGTAATACATCAGTCTGGGCACATGTACGATCTTTTGTGCTCTGTCCGTCAGACGCAGGATCATATCGTGGTCCTGCGCACCGTCAAAAGCCGTACGGAACAGTTCCTCGCCTTCCAGAAGTTTTCTGGAAAAGACGCTGAAATGACAGATATAATTGTTGGCCCGCAGATTATCCGGTGCATAATCCGGCTTAAAATGCATGGTCAGCATTTTATTAATATTGTCCTCCTGGAAGGTGGTCTCATCACAGTACAGATAATCCGCACCCTGTTCATTGATTTCCTTCACATAGGCATACAATACGGAAGGATGCAGAATGTCATCCTGATCGAACAGTCCGATATAGTCTCCGGTGGCCAGCTTGTAACACTCATTGGTGTTGTAGGAAATACCTCCGTTATGGTCCAGGTGCTTATATACAATACGGCCATCTGATTTCGCCGCGTACTCCTTGCAGAGTTCTTCGATGTAAGCATGTTCCGCATCGGAACCGTCCGCCAGACACAGTTCCCAGTTCTGATAGGTCTGGTTCATGACGCAGTCCAGCATCTGTATCTGGAACTCTCTCTTGTTATTCCACAACGGCACGAGAATACTGATCTTCGGCATATAGGGGAATACCGTTTCTTCCTCTTTCTTCCTCTGCTCCGCATCGGGAAAGCTTCCGGTACCGTAGGATTCCATCAGGCTCTTCTGGTGACTCTTGTTACGGATCTTCCGCAGAATATCTTTGGGACCACCGCAATGAGACAGCCGTTCCTTCTGTCTCTGAGCAAAATGGATCACACTTCTGGCAGGTCCTGTAGCCTTCCAGAATTTATTTTTCTTGATTCGGTCCAGTTTGAACTGCAGATCTTCCTTCTCCGCTTCCAGTACTACGATCTTGTCCGCCAGATCCGCACATTTTTCATGCTCTCTCTCGTAGGCTTCCTTATAATTGATCTCGGTGTTGCTCTCTGACATATGTCTCCTCCGTGATGCTTTCACCGCATTTTAGCGGATCATGCATCTGTTTTATTCTTTTGCTGCCGGAAGCTCTACGGTCAGATATTTTCCCGTAGTATTCCAAAGTTTCAGCTTGCTGACACGATTCACCACAAGAACAGCGATCGTATAGTTTCCCGCCGGCAGTTGTTCTCCTTCTCTGAGGACACAAAAGCCGCCCAATGCCACATTTTTCTGATCCGGAAGATTTTCCTCCAGTTCCTGTCGGTAGGCAGGCATCAACTGCATGGACCACACATCCTGTCCTTCTGTTTCCCCACAGGGAATCAGCAACAGATGTTTTTCATAGCAGGCATTATCGTCTCCCAGAATTACACTGTATCCCTGGATCCGTTCCGGTCCCGCTGTCTCTACTCTGGCCATCAGACAGTTATCCCTGCGGATCTTCTGTAATTCCTCTCCGCCAGGAAGTCCCCTTTTCCAGAAAGGCTCCTGTAAAACATTCCGATCTGTCAGATATGCCGGAACCACACGGCTGTCCAGTCCCTCCCGGTTCAGCCCCTTCGGGTAAAAAGGATCCTCTCCCCGGAACTGTGGATGCATCTGGTAGAGCAGTTCTCTCTCCTGTACCAGACGCTGCATTTTCTCAGGACTTTCATCGCTTCCCCGGCTGAGAGATTCATGGTGATATGCAAAGCGGTCGTTCCACACCACATTGTAGTATCCCATTTCCAGAAGCCGGAAGCCCAGTTCCACATCATTATAGGCTACCCGCAACACTTCCCGGAATCCTCCGGCCTCCCGGAACACCTCTGTCCGGATCAGGAGACAGGCTCCCGTCACGGCCACACAATCCTGTGTAAAACGGTTCCGTCCAAAATAGTAGCTTCTGTCATCCTCCATAAATTGTAGCTTATGCACCGGTCCCACCGGCAGATTGACAATGCCGTCATGCTGGATCTTCACGGAATCCGGATAATAAAGTTTCAGTCCCACACTGCCCACATAAGGCTGCAAGGCTCTGGACACCATTTTATCCAGCCAGTCATTCTCACATAATTCAATATCATCATTTAAGAACAGCAGCAGCTTGCCATCTGCCAGTTCTGCGCCACGATTACACATGGTGGAAAAATTGAACTCCGCAGGCTCATATACATACCGGATCGGTGTTCCGGCTGTCCGGATTTCTTCCACCAGCTGTTCTGTTTTTTTCCTGTTTTCCTCGTTACTTCCATTATCTATCAGCAGGATTTCCACCGGAACACTGCCCTCCGGGCGTTGCGTCAGCGACCGCAGACATTTTCCCAGTACGGAAGGATTATCTTTGGAAGGAATGATCACAGAGACCCTAAGCTCTCTGGCGAACAGTTCTCTGGCTTCCTCTGCCGCTTTGGCCGCCAGTTCCACGGACAGTTTTGCGGATTCCGCTGCCGTCCGGTACTCTTCCCAGGGGTTCTGCTCATCTTCCGCTTTCTCCCGGCTGGTTTCTGCCGGTCCCTGCAGTCCGATTCCCGCAGTACCAAAAGTGCCGTGAAACAGCACTTCTTCCAGATGTCCAATGGTATGACAGCCTCTCTCAAATCCACCGGCCGCCAGAAACAGCCGATCCATCAGGGGACGGATCTCTTCCGCTTTCGAAAATACTATTTCCCTGCCGGTGCTCTCTCCTTCTGTCACAACCCCGGGCTCCCCCAGTTTCTGCAGCAGTCTGCTCCGCACTGCCACGACGCTTCCCACATAGAAGAAAGCCCGGTAGGTATCCGGAGCCCAGCAAGGCTTGAACCAGGGGATCACACGCTCTCCGTTCTCTGACAGCAGATCTTCATCTCCATAGACGATCTCTGCCTCCGGATGCTTCACAAAATACGCATTGATCCGCTCCACAGCATTTTCCGCCAGCTGTCCTTTCTGCTGCCTGTAGATCACGAATTCCGCAAGACCGGCTCTTTCCCCGATCTCTGTGACCACTGTTTCCGCAATCTTTTTTTCCTGCTCCGCAGCCCATTGCGCGTAGGTCACCCGCAGCTTTGCCAGTTCTGCTTCATACTTTTTATCCTGTTGTCTGACAAGCATCTGCTTTACTGACGTCCGAATGCTCAAGTTTCCTGTCTCCTTAGAAAAATTTTTTCACCGCTCCCGCCATGTCACTTGCCACAGCAAGGGGAATCTGCACGATCTCCATTTTCACAGTCAGGATGTTCTCTGCCTTTCTGTCCAATGCATCCACCCGGATCGTCAGATTCGGATCCTCCGTGGGAAATACCACGCTGGGATGCTCCGCACCGTCTGCGGACTTTAAGATTTTTCCATTAGTGGTAACGATCTTTTTGTCCTGCACAGGAACCGGCTGTCCGTTCATGGTAAGCTCCCGGATTTTACACACGCAGGCGCACATGGCCGGATCCAGCCGTAAATAATGGACATTTCCATCGAAATTCACCGTAAATTCCGCCTGTTTTTCCTCTGCATAGACGTTCTCCGGGAAATAGGAATTTTCTTCGGAAAATCCCTGTCCCTTGTCCTCATAGATCTGTACCCTGAGTTCTCCCTCCGTCTGACGGAACCGTCCGATCCATTCCGTGGGCTTATAAATTTCGCCGCCTAAGAGATTGCGGATCTCACCCATGGACAATTTCTGTCCGGTCACATATTTCTGAAATTCCATCTCCTGCTCTCTGTACTGTCTGGCTTCGTTTTCCGTGATGCCCAGACGATCCAGAATACGATCCAGTTCCAGTGCATTACGTCTTTCATCTTCCAGTACATAACAGTATACAGCCCGGAAAGCCAGAGCTCTGGTCTCTATGGGACGGTCAAAAGTCCATTCATAATCAATCAGTGTCCAGTGGTCACCATCCACCAGAATATTGGCAAAGATCAGATCAAAGTCTGCCACCGGCACATCCTCCCCGTAGCCCACTCTCTCCAGATATTCTGCGAACAGGTTGTGAAATCCCTCCACATCCTGTCTGTCCAGGCACTCGTCCATCAGTTCCGACAGCGGTCTGCCCGGCACGAACTCAAATTCCGCATAAGGTATGCCGTTCTCTTCTCCCAGATGGCAGACATTGACATCCAGACTGCTTCCCGCATACCGTTCCTTCAATTTTTCATAAGCCTCCGGCATATGACGCACATGGGCTTCCGCTTCTTTTGTCAGCGGATATTTTCGGACCGTCTTACAGCCTTCCTTGTCCCGCAGGATCTCGGTGCGGATCCGGAAGCTTTCCGCACGGTCATTGGAATATCTGGCATATTTCAGATCCAGAGGTGCTCCGATCACCGCCATATAGGAATTGGAAAAAACGGAAAACAATCCTTCCTCCACAATTCCGTCAAAAGCACTCTTCTCATCGAACAACAGCATTCTGTCCCGGTCAAAATTCCGCAGATTGTTGGACAGCTCTCCACGTCCTGGAAGATAAGCATCGGAATAGACTGTGGTCATAAATTTATAATCGGGATACGGATAATAAAAACTGCGTTCTCCCACACCGCAGGCATCGAAAATGCGCTCCAGCTTTTTCCGGGAAAACGTGCGTACCACACCGCCCTCCGGATAATTTTCAATGCCGGAAAACCAGCTGCCCAGATGATCTTCCTTGCATCCGGCAAAATATTTCAATCCGTATTTGTTCTCAATGGCAATCACGATCCTGCCGTCCGGTGCCAGATGCTTCTGCAGGATCTTAAGGAAATCCTCGTAAGGCGTCTTGCCGCCTATGTAAGCCTGTCCGTACTCAAAAACACCGATCAGACAGATATAGTCATAGTCTGCGGGAAGTTCCGGTTCCACATCCGTGAAATTGCCCACATGGATCGTCACATTTTCACATTCGCTGTGGCGGTAGGCGTTGATCAGGCTGCGCTTCTTCGAGAGATCCACACAGGTCACTTCCCCGGCTTTTCTTGCCAGTGCACCCGTGATGGCTCCGCATCCACTGCCCACTTCCAGCACTTTCTCTGTTTTCTGTATGGGAAGGAAATCCACGATATTTTCCCGGAGAGCAGACAAATGATACAGGATCGGCCAGCTCTTTCGCTCCGCAATGATCCTGTCATATTCCACCGTACTGTATTTTTTTACAATGTCTAAGATCTCGTCCTCCACACTGCCGTCGCAATAATAATCCTCGCCGGGATATTTATCCAGATTCAGTGTGATCTTCCCGATGGTCTCTGTCATTCCTTACTTCTCCTCCGCATCCCATACTTTTGTTTCGGAATCCATATCATAATATCCTACGGTGTTCTTGTCCGATACCACCGTAATATTCAAGGCATCATACAGTCTGTGATATACCTCGAAGGTATCCTGATTGTAGCCGGTCACTCCCAGAGACAGCAGATACTCACCACCCTGTAAGTTCATCTTCTGGGTAAAAGTCACATTTTTCACCTCTCCCGGCTCCACGCTGTCCAGAAAAGCCTTTTCAATCATGGTATTTGTACCGGTGATCTCCACACCGATGACGTTTTTTACAGAAAATGCAAAAATGGGGGCCGGAATATGATCCATAAAACGAACCCGCATATGGATGGTAAACATACTGCCCTTCAGTATCGCATTGGTGGGAACCCCTCTATCATCCGTAATGTAAAATTCCTCAATCTGTGCCTGCTTCGTACCGTATTCCAGGGCATTGGGATTCTGCCCCTTGGCCTCCATGGAAGCCTGGGAAGCATCGGTCCCCTTCTCATCTGCTTTTTGGGCAGCTGCTCTCTGCAGGTCTTCATCATCCAGCAGACTGGCAGTCTCTTCTCCCACACTCTCCGGGCCGTCATACTGTCCCACCAATACCCTCTTGTAGGTGTCGATCATAGCCTTGGGACTGCCTTCGCCCAGGATATTTCCCTGATTCAGCAGATATACACGGTCACAATATTTGCTGATACTGCTCAGATCATGACTGACGAACACAATGGTCTTGCCCATCTTCTTGAATTCTTCGAATTTATGATAACATTTTGCCTGGAAAAATACGTCACCGACACTCAGAGCCTCATCCACGATCAGGATCTCCGGCTCAATATTGATGGCCACCGCAAAGGCCAGCCGAACGAACATACCGCTGGAATAAGTCTTCACCGGCTGATAGACGTAATCTCCGATATCCGCAAAACTTAAGATCTCCGGAAGCTTTGCCTCGATCTCCTTCTCGGAAAATCCCATCATCGTCCCGTTCAGATACACATTTTCAATGCCGTTATATTCCATATTGAATCCGGCACCCAGCTCCAGCAGAGCGGAAATACGGCCATTTACCAGCACTCTTCCCGAAGTGGGATTCAATACACCAGTGATGATCTTCAGGATCGTGGATTTACCGGAACCGTTGGTACCGATAATACCAACCGTTTCTCCCTGATAGATCTTCATGTCCACACCCTTCAGGGCATAGTGAAGCTTATGCTTCGTCTTTTTTCCGAAGCCGAAAGCCTCCTTCATCCGATCTGAGGGCTTATCATATAGTTTATAGATCTTCTGGACATTATCGACTTCAATGGCCAGCTTTTTCTTTTCCTGCATCAATTTTAATCCTCGCTTATCAGCGTTACACTGTCTTTGTCATACCATATGGCCAGAGAACGGTTGGCCTCGTTATTTTCATCCTCCGAGAGGTCTCCCATGCACAAAAACCAGGGCTTGTAGTGATAAGGTTGCAGCTGTACATCATCCTCATCTCCCAATAGCTTCTCCACCCGTTCCAGATATTCCTGATGGAAATTATACGCTTCTCCGGTATGCACATAGTAATAGGCCCCATAAGCCGAATAATGTCCTGCCTGATTGGGTGACACCTGAAAGATCATGATAAATTCCAGACCCATAATCGCATAAAACCACCACACTGCGGCTCCGTTCCAGTTCGCCAGCCATCTTGCCGCGCTGCCTGATGCCTTCTTCTGCAGTCTTTGCTGCAGCCAGCCACACCAGTATATTTCGTTCAGGAACAACAGCAATAAATATGTGATCTTCACCGCATTCAGAGTTCTGGACAATCCGGCATGTCCGAGGGAATACAGGCTTGGGGTGTAACCGGTGGCATACAGGCAGAAGGACCACAGAAGTACGACTCCCGGATACCGGAAACGATACTCCGTCTCCTTAAGTGCCTGCCAGATCAGGGGTAACAGCATCACCATTACCATAAGAACAATAGATCCCGTAAACTCTGGAAGATGTTTTACTCCTTCCAGAAAAGATCTGCCGATGGACTCCAGGGGACTGTATCCCCAGCCGACATAGCTGCGGGCCCGCACGGAATTGCCCGGTGCCGCTACATTCAGCCCAAATCCTATAATGTATACCAACGTAGCAGGCAACAGCCACAGTCCCTTTTTCCGGTGTTCCACTACCACACTTATAAACAGAATCGTCAACAGCGATAAGAGTCCCTGCAATGCCGTGACAAAATTACTTCCTGCCGTGATCATGGAAAGCAATACCGATGCCGTAAATAACAGCCCGGTGGCGGTTCTTCCTTCTGCTCTCTCCAGACAGATTGCCACAGACAACATCAACAATCCAAAGCCGTGCATTCCCACGTAATGAACTCCGCCGTTATACCAGTAGAAGCCACTCTGTGCGGAATAAATGAACATAAAGACTGCCGCTGTGATCACTGCCTGTACTGCCAGTCCGGTCCATTTTTCCATGTTCAATACTTTCCGCAGAATCACATGGGTAAATGTCATGGTACCCGCCAGCAATAGCAGCAGGATGAACACCGGCCCCAGAAAATAATACTGTTCTCCCCAGATTGCCGGCATCAATGTCATAAAGAAAATAGAGGAATAGGTTCCCTGCCACGCATACCACTGGGTTCTGGAACAATCCAGTGCCCCGGAGATGGCAGCCCATTTTGACTGTTCCTGCTCCATGGCAGCTCTGGCAAATCTTCCGAAATTGTAATCATCATAATACGGAACCGCATAGACTGTCAGCCGAAACAATGGAATCAGCGTCAACAGCAGCAGTCCACAGCATCCCACTGCCAGCAGGATCTTCCCCGGCTTCCATAACCAGAATTTTCTTAATTTTTCACGAGCACCCTTCAATTACTTTCACCCTTTCTGTTTTCCCCACAACAGTTTCGTAATGCAGCTCCTCCCCACAAGGTTCTTCATCTATAAAAGTTTTGCTATGCTCTGTTTTTTATAATACGATTTCTCCGTTCTTCGAACTCTCGAAATCGTAACAATCATTCGTATTATAGCACGTCTGCGAAATGTACCTTCAATCGTTTGAAAATAACGGCTCCCAACCCGAACAGTACTACCGTTACAATCCAGAAATACATGGTGGAAAAGAAATCCTGGAAAAACCATTCCTTCTCATAAATAGCACTTCGATAACCGTTTACAATATACACCAGCGGATTCAGCTTCAGAATCGTGATCCAATTGCCGGACAGGGAATCCAGATTCCACAAAATAGGAGTGGCCCACATGCCGATCTGCAATCCGATACTGATGATCTGAGACAGATCCCGGAAAAATACTACTACTGCACAAGTCGTATAGCTGAGTGCCAGTACAAAAATGAACAGGCAGAAGCTATAGTATACGATCTGTATCGTATATATGGTAGGATAATACCCGTAAATTGCTGCCACAATCAACAGCAGACACACAAAAAATACATGAATAAAGGTGGCTGCAATAATCTTGATGATAGGCAGGATACTGATCTTAAATACTACTTTTTTCACCAGATAGTTATATTCCAGCAGCGCATTGGTTCCATTGTTTAATGCCTCACTAAAATAGAACCAGGGTACAAGCCCAGCCGTCAGGAACAATACAAAGGGTACTTCCACACCCTCCCGCAGGGGAGTACTCGTATTACCCATGATCTTATCAAAAACAATGTAATACATAGCCACCGTGACCACCGGCTGTGCCATAGCCCATACCGCACCCAGATAAGATCCCGCATATCTTTTTTTGAAATCATTTTTGGCCAGTTTCCAGATCAGATGACGGTTCTGGAACAGTTCCACCGGCAGTCCGGTGAATTTATCATACCAGTGAATAAAAGCAACGCATGCCGCCGCGATCACTACGCAGGAAATGATCTTCTTGGCCAGTTCCTGTCCCGGATCCGCCGCAGGTCCCGGATTCTTATGGAATACAATAAGTACTGCCATGATCACTGCCGTTGTCACAAACAGGGCAATGCCCGCTTTTTTACTTACCTTCATTCTCTTTTTCCTTCACGTACTCTTCCAATGTGCCCCACTTGGTATCCTTCTCGGAAAGCGTCAGTTCCATGCCTTCTGGAATCGGCCATTTCACACCGATATCCGGTGTGTTGTAAGCGATACCGCCCTCATCATCGGGATGATAGAAATCCGTACATTTATAGCAGAATTCCGCATAATCCGACAGTACCAGAAAACCATGTGCAAAATTCTTCGGGATAAAGAACTGCTTCTTGTTCTCTTCAGACAAAAGCACTCCGTACCACTGGCCGAAAGTCCTGGAACCTTCCCGCAGATCCACTGCCACGTCATAGACTTCTCCGCGGATCACGCGCACCAGCTTGTCCTGAGGAAAATGTTTCTGGAAATGCAGTCCACGCAATACACCCTTCTTGGAAGCGGACTGATTGTCCTGTACGAACACCTCAGGAATTCCCGCAGCCTTGAAATCGTTATAATTGTAAGTCTCCATAAAATATCCTCTGGTATCTCCGAATACCGTAGGAGTAATGATCTTTAATCCTTCAATTTCACAGGTTTCTACTGTTATTTTACCCATTTATTTCGTCCTCACTCTCTATTTTTATTGACTATTCGTAGGTGATATTCATGTCCACACGACCTTCGATGCCGTCCACTTTTCCCTTGGAGGTATACTGCCAGGTCTTATAATATCCCTGATATAACGGAACACTGCGATACTCTGCCAGCCAGATATGATAGTTTTCCAGTCTTGCTGTCTGCAGATTATTGTTGTACCAGTTACGGCTGGCATAGACACCCGCCGTGTATCCGGCATTTTCTATGGTCCTGCAGAACGCTTCACATACCAGTGTTCTGGTCTCCGCATCCAGACTGTCCGCACGGCCGTTACCGCCCGCACCTTCGGTATCGATAAATACCGGATAGTTCAGCCGGTAATCCCGGATCAGTTCGATCACCGCGGAAGCCTCTTCCACAGCTTCCTTCTCATCCACAGCCTGGGTGAAAAAGTATACGCCCACCGGAATTCCTGCGGCCTGTGCACCCTTCATGTTCGTCACGAACATGGGATCTTCCACCAGGCTTCCGGTTACCGAACCGCGGTATCCGGCACGGATAATGGCAAACTGCACTCCTGCGTTTTCCACCTTATCCCAGTCGATCTCCTTGTTCCATTTGGAGACATCGATACCGACCTTTGCGTTACCGGACGTGGTCTGCAGCTTCTGGATCTCTGTCTTGTCCGCATCTGCCAGAGCACCTGCCACGGCGCTGTCCTCGGCTTCTGCATCCACTTCATCCTCCGTCTTGATCAACAGGGAAATATCGTCAATGGCCAGAAACTCCACTTTATCCTTGACGTGAACTCTTGTCTCACTGACCGGAACCTTATATCCCTCAATGGGAAGGAGCTCAATATAATAGTCTCCGGAATCCAGATCTCCAATGTAAATGATACCGTCCTGATCCAGATCCTTGTAATCTCCCAAACCGTCCAGTCGTACGTAGAAGCTCTCCCCGGTCACCGGACTTCCTTCGTTGTCCACGATCTGGATCCGCAGATCCTTTTCTATGGAGGTGGCTACCAGAGATAGACGGTTGCTGTTATCCTTTGCAGCTTCCAGAATTGGATTTACTTCCTGATCAAAAAACGTATTATCTTTTAAAAATGCCTTCAGATCATTGCCGATCTGACCATCCGGTGAGACCGTCTCTTCTGCCTGATCGCCATTTTCCGCCGGAGATGCACTGTCACCCGCTCCGGCATTCTGAGTGCCGGATGCCGGCGGTCCGGAAGCTGCCGTAAACTGCTCCCTGTTGACATACATGACCAGCAGTGCCACCAGCAGGATCACCGCCATGGAGGCCAGAATCGCCATTTTCCGCAGCTTAGAGTCCATTTGCTACCTCTACCAGATATTTTCCGTAGTTCGTCTTAAGCAGCGGCTCTGCCAGAGCAAGCAGCTGCTCTTTGTCAATGAATCCTCGCTTGAAAGCGATCTCTTCAATACAGGAAATGTACAGACCCTGTCTCTTCTGGAAAGCCGCCACAAAATCTGCCGCATCCAGAAGGGCATCATGATTGCCGGTATCCAGCCATGCAAAGCCTCTTCCCAGTGTCTCTACCTGTAAACTGCCTCTGTTCAGGTACTCGTTGTTGATGCTGGTGATCTCAATCTCTCCTCTTGCAGAGGGCTTTACATTCTTTGCGATCTCCACTACAGCATTGTCATAGAAATACAGTCCGGGAACCGCATAATTGCTCTTGGGATGCTCCGGCTTCTCCTCGATGGAAAGTGCCTTGCCGTTCTCATCAAATTCCACTACACCGTATTCTCTGGGATCACGCACATAATAGCCGAAAATAGTTGCGCCCTTTTCTCTGGCAGCTACTCTGCGCAATACTGCGGAAAAGCTCTGTCCGTAGAAAATATTATCTCCCAGTACCAGTGCCACTCTGTCATTACCGATGAAATCCGCACCGATGATAAAGGCATCTGCCAGCCCGCGGGGCTGATCCTGCACCGCATATTCCAGGCGCATGCCCAGCTGGCTGCCGTCTCCCAGCAATTCCTGAAATACCGGAAGATCTCTTGGGGTGGAGATGATCAATACCTCTCTGATATCTGCCAGCATCAGTGTTGACAGGGGATAATAGATCATGGGTTTATCGTACACCGGCATGATCTGCTTGGAAATCGCTTTTGTCAGGGGATACAGTCTGGTTCCGGAACCTCCCGCCAGTATAATTCCTTTCATTTCGTCCTCCGATCCGCCCTTTTCGGGCTTCTTTTTACTTGTTTTTTAACACACCGAATGGGAACGACGTTCATCGTTCCCATTTAACAGGTATTCTTTACTTTTCTTCGTACATCTCATTGTAGTACTTCTGGTAATCACCGCTGGTCACATTATTCATCCAGTCTTCATGCTCGAAGTACCAGGCGATGGTCTTGCGGATGCCTTCCTTGAACATGGTCTCGGGATACCAGCCGATCTCTGCCTTGATCTTGTCCGGTGCAATGGCATATCTTCTGTCATGTCCCTTACGATCCTCCACGTAAGTGATCAGGTCGTTGTTAATATGTGCCTTGCGGGGATCGGAATCCGGAAGCATCTCCTGCAGAGTCTCAATGATAATGTGGATGATCTCGATATTCTGCTTCTCATTATGTCCGCCCACATTGTAGGTTTCGAACAGTCTTCCCTGTTCCTGTACCATATCGATAGCCTTAGCATGGTCTTCCACATACAGCCAGTCACGGACGTTCTTACCGTCACCGTAGACCGGAAGCTTTTTGCCATGCAATGCATTATTGATAATCAGAGGGATCAGCTTCTCAGGGAACTGGAAAGGACCGTAATTGTTGGAGCAGTTGGTAATGTTGGCAGGGAAATGATAGGTATCCATATATGCCTTCACCAGCATGTCCGAGCTTGCCTTACTTGCGGAGTAAGGGCTGTGGGGATCATACGGAGTGGTCTCATAGAAGAATGCATTGTCATCATCGGGAAGAGATCCGTAGACCTCATCTGTAGATACATGCAGGAACTTCTTGCCTTCTTTGAAGCTGCCATCGGGAAGCTCCCAGGCTGCCTTGGCGCAGTTCAGCATCACTGCAGTACCCAGGACATTGGTCTGTACGAAGATCTCCGGGTTGCGGATACTTCTGTCTACATGGCTTTCTGCCGCAAAATGTACCACACGGTCGATATCATTCTCTGCGAAAATTTTGCTGATGGCATCCTTGTCACAGATATTAGCCTTGACAAAGGTGTAGTTCTCACGCTTCTCCACGTCCTTGAGATTCTCAAGATTGCCTGCATAGGTCAGTGCATCCACGTTGATGATACGGATTTCATTATCGTATTTTTTAAACATGTAATGAATATAGTTGGAACCGATAAAACCGGCCCCTCCTGTTACCAGATAAGTTCTCATTTTTTCTCCGTTCTGCGCACAGCGCACATTTTTTGTTATAGATAGGGGTATTTTACCATAAAACAAGCAGGATATCAACACGGCTCCTCCGCACTTCGTGCTCTCGGATCCGTAACACCCATTCGCATTCCGGACTATCGGCATTCGCAGCTCTGGGTATTAACACGGCTCCTCCGCACTTCGTGCTCTCGGATCCGTGACACCCATTCGCATTCCGGACTATCGTCCTACATGCTCATGTGTGTTTCATCAGCTAATGGCCAGCCGGTTCCGCCTGCAAGCAGTCTCACCGGCTGGTCATTGCTGATGTTAATATCCCAGGTAGCTGAGGTTCAGATCCACATTGCCGCTGATGCCGCTGACTTTTCCTGTGGATTTGTATTGCCACAGATCATAGCGTCCGGTGTAGGTGGGTGCTGCTGCATACTGGGCCAGCCAGATCTTGTAGCCACTCAGTGCACTTGCATCCATCTTCTGGCTGAGCCAGGTCTTGTTGGCATACACACCTGCGGTGTATCCTGCATTCTGAATGGTATTGCAGAATGCCTTACATACTGCCGTTCTGGTAGCGGAATCGATCTTATCACCTCTTCCGCCGCTTCCTTCCACATCCAGGAATACCGGATAGGAAATCTTGTAACCGCTGATACGATCCAGTACCATGGAGGCTTCCTGTACTGCCTCGACCTCATCCACTGCCTGGGTAAAGAAGTATACACCCACTTTCAGTCCTGCTGCCGTAGCTCCCTTGATGTTGGTCTTGAAGGTAGGGTCATCGATCAGTGCTCCCTGAGAGGAACCGCGATAACCCACACGGATGATCACATAGCTGACACCGGAATTCTTCACGGCGTTCCAGTCAATTTTTCCATTCCACTTGGACACATCGATTCCCATGGTGCCGGAACCAACTACCAGAGATCCGTCACTGGCAAAATTGTATTTTGCGCCCTGAATGACCTGTTCTCCGGTAACCTTGTTGCCATCCGCTGTAAAGAAATAAAGCTTTCCGTCCAGTGTCTGCCATCCGGTGTATTTCACATCACCTTTGATAAAGAACTTAGAGGCAGTAAAGTAATCCGCATAGACTGCTTCACGATAGCTGTCACCATCCTGCACATACAGCTGTACACCGCTCTTGTCTTTCAGCTTGGTGGTTTTATCTTCTCTTGCATTGGAAGCCTTTACTGTTACTGTGCACTTGGCTTCCACCTTGTTGCTGCCTTCTGTATACGTTACCGTTACCGTAGCACTTCCCGCTTTCACGCCGGTGATAGTAATGGTCTTGCCGCTTACAGCCACAGTTGCTATACCGGTATCGCTGGAAGCCGCACTTACGGTTCCACTTCCGCTGACTTTTGCGGTAACTGTATCCGTTGCCTTCGGATAAGTCGTCACTGCCGTCTTATCCAGAGTAATTGTCGCCGCCGGAGTTGCCGTAGGGGTTGCCGTAGGAGTCGCTGTAGGAGTTGCCGTAGGGGCCACTGTCGGGGTTGCCGTAGGGGCCGCTGTCGGGGTTGCTGTTGCCGTCGGGGGTACTGTCGGAGTCGCTGTGGGCTCTGCAGTCGGGGATACTGTCGGTTCTTTTGTAGGTTCTGCTGTGGGCTCTGTTGTAGGTTCTGCTGTCGGTTCCGCTGTTGGTTCTGCTGTAGGAGACACTTCTGCCATCCGCAGGAACTTACCGCTGTAAGCCACCGTTACGGTCTCCGGATCGGTAATGGTATCCTTGGATACTTCTTTATAAGTATTGGCAGTCGCGGTACTTGCCACCCACTGCACAGTATCCTGCAGTGTGGACTCTACAGTAGTATCCTTGATCTGTGTATCCTCTTTTGCAGCATTGATCTCAGATTCTTTCTTGATCTCATTGGAGACATCGACCTTTTTATAGGCGATGTCTTTCTTTACTTCTACTTTCTGTGCTGCTGTCGGCAGAACATAGTCCTTGTATTTATCATCCGTCAGTGCGTTTACCGCTACGGAATAATTCCCCGGCGTAATACCCTTTTTATAGATAATACCGTCCATATCGTCATCGGTCCAGGTCTCGGTCTTGCCGTTGGGATCTGTGATGGTTACGCTGAAGGGTACATTGGAGATCAGCTTGCCGGTCTTTTTATTGTTGAATTTGATCTTCAGATCCTTCTGTACAGAGACCAGCTCCAGTTCTACCGTACCGCCGTTGGTGTACTCTGCCTCTTCATATTCTTTCTGTTCTTCTGTATCCTCTTCTACTGCATTGGCTGCCGCGATCTTTGCCATCTGTGCGTCTGCCACTGCCAGAAGTCCCTGCTCACCGATCATCTGGATGCCGTCCAGCTGTGTTCCCACGCTGACGAACTCCGATACCTGTCCATCCACTGCCCGGGCACTGGCATAGACACTTCCGGTCACGATAGCCAGAATCAGTACCGCCACTCCGGTAGCTGCCATGATCCGGTCCATGGTACTCAGGTTCAGGAATTTTGTCCAGATTACAGCGATTCCGCCCTGCTTTTTGCCCCCGGTCTTTCTCCTGCCCGTGGGAGCCGGCTCTTCATCGTAATCCTCGTCGGCATAATACTCTTCATCGTCACTCTCTTCGATGTACTCCACGTCATCGGCGTAGTACTCCTCACCGTCTTCTTCTCCGGTGTACTCTTCCTCATCGGCATAGTACTCTTCACCGTCTTCTTCTCCGGTGTGTTCTTCCTCATCGGCATAGTACTCTTCGCCGTCAGTCTCTTCCGGATACTCTTCTTCGTCGGCATAGTATTCCTCGCCGTCTTCTTCTCCGGTATATTCTTCCTCGTCCCAATCGTAACCATCCTGTACGTCTTCTTCCCAGTTACGGTCCGGACGTTTTGTATGGTTAAATAATTTTTTCATCTGATCTATCCCTTCTGCTCATAATTCTCGGTGTAACAATTCCGTAACATTATAGCATTGTATTTTCCCCACATCAAGGCATTCACCCATTTCTTCAGAATTTCTTAAATCTTTCTAATATTATGGACTTTCTTTTCGTATAATAGTAAAATCAATATAACTCTTTTTACCACTACATTATTGAATTACCTGAAACGGAGAGAATACATGAAACGAAACAATAACAACCATAATATCCACGCATCTTCTGTGAATGACATGCCGGATATTGAGATTGTAGATCTGGAAAACGACACAATGCAAGACACAGATTCTGGTAATTTCCATTCTGGGAATACCCGTTCCGGTTCTGTGCACAATTTCCATACCGATTCCGATGACGACATAGAAGACCTTTACGTAGATGCCGATGAAGAAATCCCTGAGGGCGAAGAGTCTGCGGCCCCTGCCGGTATCCGGCGCTTTCTGAATTTTCACGTACTGTTTGCTCTCGTGCTTCTTATTGTTGTCGGCGTGGTAGGATACCGCGTCACACACTGGGGACAGAGGATCAGCCAGTCCGACATCTTCAAGGACGGACAGGGTTCCTACGACGACAGTTGGGATTCCATCCTTCCCCTGACCGACGAAAACGGTCAGATGATCATTAATGATGCTTCCAATATCGTTGTCTTCGGAAATGCTCCCTTCGCAGATGACAGGGACTCTTCCGACAATCTGGCCAATCTGATTGCCAAAGAGACCGATACCACCGTTTATAACTGTTCCATCAGCGGAAGTTACCTTGCTGCCCAGCAGTTAAACTACGACCCCACCGTTGCCCCCATGGATGCTTACTGTCTCTACTGGCTGGTGAACCTGGCCGTTGGGGTTCCTCTGGATGGCTACTACACCGATGCAGCCAATGCTCTGGGCGACAAGACACCGGCCGAAGCAGAGGAAGTAATCAACACACTGAAAACTCTGGATTTCAACACGATCGACACCATTGCCATTATGTATGATGCTACCGATTATCTGTACGGAAACGCCATGTACAGTGATGAAAATCCTACGGATCCCACACAGTTTACCGGCAATCTGGAGGCCAGCATTGAAGTATTGCAGAACTATTACCCCCAGATCCGTATCATTGTCATGTCTCCGGCCTATGCGTATGCCGTGGATGAGAACGGTGACTATGTAAGCTCCGATATGTATATTTACAACGGTCGTGATGTCTTATCCACTTATGTGATCAAGGAATGTTACTCCGCCAATATCCACAGCGTATCCTTCATGGATAACCTGTACGGCAGCATTACCGAAGACAATGCCGATGAATATCTTGTCGACAATCTGCACCTGAATGTAAAAGGACGTAAGCTCATCGCCAAACGTTTTGAATACTTCCTGAATTACTATTCCAAGGATTATGCATCCCAGGAAAAATAATTCCGGTCAAAAAAGGCTCCCGAAGCAGCCAGTTACTTTGCTGCTCCGGGAGCCACTTGTTTTTCCCTGAAATCTCATTCCTTCATAAAGTAATACAGATCCACTGTGGAATCTTTGTAGATCACATATCCGTGCATTCTTCCGAATTCTTCAAATTCCTGATTCTGCATCTTCCCCACCAGTTTTTTATCTTCCGACAGGATCACATAGGCACAGGCCTCTTCTCTGGCCAGTTCTGCCAGTTCCTGTGCATCAATGACCTCCTGCTCCATAACATCATAAAGATCATTCTGCACCGTCCACTTGCTCACCATAATGTCCCGGCCGTAGGGCATACAAATCACATTGGAATACTGTCTCACATACTGCAGCAGTTCTCCCGGGAATGCCGCCATGACTTCTCTGCCCGGAACCTCAATGGTATCACAGATATCCACAACGCTCTGGGGTACATGATACGCATTTTCCGCCTTCTGAAAATTGGGATTCCTGTAGATCAGACTGCCGGATATCGTAAACAGCACAATAGCCACCGTTATCCCCACATATCTTTTTCTACCGGCGAGTTTTCCACAAAGCTGCACCGTACCGAAAGCAATCACCGGCGTCACAGGCAACAACCACAGGATCCGGTAATAGATTTCCCCATCCGCCATCTGGGAGACGATCTTCGCCACCAGCGGATTAAAAAAGACAAGCAGCAATACTAACGGCACATAAAGAAACATCACCCGGATATATTTTCTTTTCTCTGTGAGCCACAGATACAGCAGACTCACCAGGAACCACAGAACGATCAGTCCGGTCCCCATATATTCCTGAAACAGCTTTAAAGCATCCATTCTTCTCCTCCGGTCCTATCATCCCAGCAGCAAATACATTCCGGCATACACAATGCAGGGAATACAACAGCCGATCAATGGCAGTATGCGTTTCCATTTTCTGTAACTGACCGCACCACAAAGTCCGGCCGTTCCCACCAGCATGCATGCCAGCAATGCTCCCATGGTACTGGCCAGACAGCAGGCCGTCATCACAGATCCCAACAGCACCCAGAAACCGACAGTGATCTTCTGTTCTTCCTGTATTTTTCGAAGCAGTGTCAGCAGCAGGAAAAATATCATGGGGATCAGGATACTTCCCAATGCAGCCTTCCCCTGTCTGCTCCTGGCAATCATAAAATTCTCTACAGTATAATAAGAATAATCTCCGAAAAGCACCAACACTTCCGTACAGAGTAAAAATGCAGGCAACGCCCATTTCTTCCGGTATGCGCCCTCTCCTGCGAATAATACCCTGCTTCCCAGAAGATAAAATACTCCGTAAGTCATGGAGATCAGAGCGACCGGCACCAGAGTCTTCGCCACGATCACCGTAGTGATGCCGGTCATCTGGGCCAGCCATGCGATCCAGATGGGAAAAGGTGCCAGCCCGTGTCTCACATCCAGTTCCGTATGCATTCCCGTATAAGGGATCTTCTGATACATCCTGCCGGATTCCTCTGCCGCTGCGGAGATTGCCACATAATAGGCATCGTCACCGTCACCGTAGACCATCAGCACTGCCAATACCAGCTGCACCAGCAAAAGCACACCAGCCAGCACCCACAAAATAATCTCTGCTTTCTCCGGCTTTGCTTCCCGGACTGCCCGCAGAGTACGAGACTGCCGGAAATACCGGACCGTTGCCACTGCCAGCAGCACCAGGATGTAGCCGCAATAAGCTGCAGTCACCATCCACATACGACCTTCCAGCAGGATCACCGGCACACAGATCACCTGAAATCCCGCCCATAGCAGCATCTGCCCGCTGATCCACAGAAATACCGGATTTCTACAGGGTTTATCCACATTTAAAAAACAATTTCCCACCCATGCCGGTACCACTACCAGCAGAACGGCAAGCCACAGCAAACGAACTGCGATCATGTTTCAACCTCATTTCTGTCTTCTTATGATTTCATTCCTTATCTGGAAAACATATATATCATATCTCCGTGCACGCCTTCCGAAAGCAGAAGCTCCTCCGACGTATAACCATACTTATCCCGGAGCACAGACACCGTTGCTTCTTTATCAACGCCCGGTTTGATCAATACGATCACCCGGTCCAGTGCCTCCACGGATTCCGTATCCTTCCGTTCCTTCAGTTCCTCTGCCGTTACCAGCAAAGTTTTGGTGTAATGCATAAATTCCGGCAGGTTCTCATAATAGCCCACTCCCACATAAACGCAGATGCATGGGAACTCCTCATATTCTTCCGCCAATGCTTCCTGTCCGGCATATCCCTGATAGAGGTATTCCCCATCATAAGCTGCAAGCCGCAGCCCCTGTACCACCACGAGCAACAGCACCAGCATGCCTCCCACGATCTGTTCTTTCCATCCGGAGATCTCTGTCAGTTTTTTTCCAAGGAGACACAATAGCAAAGCAAGCAGCAATGCCACAAACGGAAACAAAGGCATAATATAGCGGTCCACCAGATACGGTGACATGCGGGATGCCAGCAGAAAATATCCGGCCACCGGCACCATCAGCATCCAGGCCGCATCTCTTCCGGAATTTTCACCTTTCTGTTCCTGTTTCCCGGCCCGGAAGCTCAGATACAGCTTTCCCAGAAGCAGGATTGCGCCGGCGGCACATCCGCCGGTCAGAAGAGGCGCTCCCACTGTCCGATCCGCCAGAATTCTGCCAAATGCAGCCAGTCTCTGTCCGTAACCGGCAAATCCGGAGGCCAGATTGCCGAGAGCTTCCGTCCCTCTTCCGCTGGAGAACACATCCGAAATTGCAAAAGGGAACAATACCAGTCCGATCATTGCAGCCATCACCATGGACCGGATATAGCACCATAATTCTTTGTTCCTGTGCCGGTACAGCAGGATCACTGCGGTAACCGCCGCCAGCAGAAGGCAGTAAAACAGGAAAAAATACTGTGTCAGGAAACCCAGCACCGTAATAGCGATAAGGCCCTTGTTTTTCTTGTCAAATCCGTTATTCTTCCATTTTTCCACATGGACGGAAAACAGGGCGGCACACAGACAGGAAAGCAGCCCATACATACGGATCAGCAGCACCGTAGCCAGTGCTCCGGTACTCATTCCATAGAGAAGCACCGCCAGGATCCCCAGCTGTCTTCCCTTTCCTTCCAGGGAAAACACATCTGCCAGCTGTCTCCCCAGCCGCAGTAAAAGCCACAATGTAATTCCCAGACAGACCAGATTGATGCTGCATCCAAGCCACGGTGACAATGTTCCCCGAAAGACAGAACTCATGGTATGCAGCAGCATAAAATGTACCGGCGGATGATTGTCATCTTTTACATTAAAATAAACCGACAGGTAATCAAAGGCATCTTTCTGATCCACCGTAACATAATCCTGAAACTGCCGGTCCGTGATCCAGACCGGTTCCTCATAGACATCTGCTTTATAAGACAACAGCTTACTGTTTCCCCGGTTCCTAAGCACATCTGTTACTGTATTTTTCAGATTCTCCAGAGCCTCTCCCGCACTGTCCCCCTCGATCTCCTCGTTCACGAATTTGGCCAGACGCCCTTCCGGCTGGGTAGGTACGATCCAGGGATTATACCTGGCATTTGCCAGTTCAAAGCTCAGAAGTTCGTCCATGTGATAGCCTTCCTTCCGGCTGACTCCCACACCCATCAATACCAGGCACAATATAACTGCCAGCAGTTCCGGCAGGATTTTTTTCCATTTATCCCGTTTTTCCTGTCCAATCATAGGAATCTTCCCATCTCCGTTATTATTCATTATCCATTACCCGATAGAGATAAATGTGGTAATAGCTGTTCTCTGTCTCAAAGGCCTCCGGCCTCATCAGTTCCAGACCGGTATCCTCACTGTGATCGATATAGGCTGCCGACAACAGATAGCTTCCGCCCAGCTGTCTCAGACTTTCCGCATCGATCGTATAGTCCTGAAAATAAAAGCCGCCTTTTTCGATCGTATAATAGCCGGGGCATTCTGCGCTGAACAAATAGCAACGATTCCCCCAATGGTCAAAGCTGTCTTCCAGATATTCACTCTTGTCCAGCTCCGGTGCAATGATCTCCCGGAAACGGTGCTTGTACTCCAGAGAATAGTTATTTGAATAGCCGTCCAGACAGTAAAATCCATGATACAATGCCGCAGCGGGATCGATCCCCAGACTTACGACCCGGTAATCCTGTGGTTCTTCCCCGGTATTCTCCCGCAGGTACTCCTGTACCTGATCCAGCACATCCACGGCATAATAATCCCGGAAGCTCATGGCTGCATAATTCCGGTTCACCAGTTTTTGCAGATTGGGCTTCAGATTGCTCTCCAGCAAAATCTTCCCGGCTGTTGCCACGGTAAGAAGCATTGCGTCCATTACGATGATCCCCGGGATCACACCGTTCCTGCGTCCGTTCCCTGTTTTCTCCGCTCCTGTGTCTCTTTCCGGGAGCTGTTCCGTCAGCAATAACAGGCTGCACCCCAGAATAAAATACCACAGGCAGGGACTCAGCCACAGGACTCTGTTGGCCTGAAAGCCCTTCAGAGCACCCAGACTGGAACGGATAGCGATTCCGATACTGCTGTCCCACAGTGCGGCCACTGCCGCAAAGCCTGCAATAACGGCCAGTGACAGGCCCACGGCTTTCCATAACCGTTTTTCTCCGCCCTCAGGTACATTCTTTTTATCCGCTATGTCCTTCTTCGTTGCCCGATTTAGGAAAAAGAAAACAACTGTTGTCATCAACAGCACCACGAGGATCAGTCCATGATAATCCACACTGTGTTGTCCTCCCTGCAGGAGGTTTGTTTTCAACTGACTGAAAAAGTCCACCGGGCTGAGCAGATATTCCGATTTGTGAGAAATCTCTTCTCCCCGTCCTCCTGACAGCTGAAGCAGTAACGAACCGTTCTCGACGATATACGTAAGCAGCAAAATCCCCCAGGCTGCAGCCTGTCCGGCGGAGAACTGTTTCCTTTTGTCCACCAGTGTGACGATCTCCCATACCGCCCAGATTCCCAGCACAGCAAAACCGGATAACACCAGGGAAGAATTACATCCGAAAAGCAGTACATAAAAATAACAGAGAATCCTGAAATTCTTCGGTCTGTCCTTTTCCCCCAGCCGCAGTACACAATACATTAACAGCGGCAATCCATACTGGGACAGCCCGTACACCGGCAAAAACGGCAGATACGCATACATGCATCCGGTCAGCATGGCTATGAAACCGACAAGTCCTTTTCTTCTCCGCAGTGTTTCCGATGTTTCTCCGGCCCATCCAAGCAGGCAGAACATTCCCAGATATCCGGCAAAACTGCCAGCCACCTGCATACAGGCCAGTGCCAGTTCCGCAGGCAGCCACCGGTATAACAGCACACAGGCGGGGGCCGGCATGGTAAGCGCTGTTTTTGCTGCACCGTTCATGAATTCCGGCAATACACCGCTGCCATCCCACAGATGTCTTGCCTGCAGAAGATAGGCGATCACTTCACCATCCAGCTGATCGTGATACACGAACACAGAGTCCTTCCCTAATACAAGATACGGAACTCCCATAAAAAATACTGCCAACGCTCCCAGAAAGAACCAGACTTTTTCAGATTTCTGCGTTTTCACTTTTGTTGTCATCTTCGTCATGGTTCCTCCTTCCCGCGTTTCTGCTGTCACAATTCTATTATTTCTCCGGATTGTCTTCTGTATCTCCGGCGCTTATGGTCCTATCGGTCCAGAGGATCATTCCCACAAGCCACAGAGAACCCGGCAGCAATCCGTTCTTGTAATCCAGGCATCCGGCATCCCGCATGGTATACCACAGGATCATGCCTGCCGCAGTGATCACACAGACTCCTGCGATCTTCCAGAACAGGCTTCTGTCCGGTACTGTTTTTTCTTTTTTCTGTCGGAGCATAGCAATGATCCCGCATATCATGCCGCTCACGACCATGACAGCGATTCCCGACAGGAACCACCAGCTGCTGTATTTTAACAAAAGCTCTGTCAGCCTTGGATCTCCCGTCATCATAATGTCTACATTTCTGCCGGAGAAGGAGTCATATCCCCTGCCGTCCAACAGCAGCTGCAACAGTACTGTAGGTATGGCATATCCGAGGCAATCCCAGGCAATCTGATGGATATTGTCGGAAGTATACGTCTTCAGATGATACCCGGCATACTCTCTGAATATCTTCTGTGCTTCCGCCTTGCCGAAACGATCCTCCAGCGTCTTTTGTATGCCGGACTCCATGGTTCCCGCATAATACCCGGCATTCCTCATCTCTTTCCAGGTCATCCAGGTACGCAGCTGTTCCGGCCATTCATCGTATTCTTCTTCCTCTCTCATATGCGTCCAGCTGAACCGGCGCATCATGGCGGCGCTCACCGTATTCTCCGCCTTCCCGTAGCTGCCCGGTGTCTGCCACATGG
>ENA-OURQ01000793-OURQ01000793.1-human-gut-metagenome-genome-assembly--contig:-NODE-793-length-29721-cov-5.162610_pt1 | contig 29721 bp, 20 predicted proteins | sample MGYA00242105_ERZ508999 | MGnify/ENA primary metagenome ERZ508999 (study PRJEB26280, sample SAMEA2338771) | human gut metagenome | biome: human gut; feature: human-associated habitat; material: faeces...
TGGTGATCGCACACATTCCCTTGACATGCCGCATCAGACCGCCAATAAAATAGTATGCTTCCTGACTCAGGCCATTTGGATCACAGTCATCCGCAAAAATATTTTTTCCATCCTTTGACAGGGACATATTGATGTGCATGCCGGAGCCATTGATACCGGTCTTTGGCTTTGGCATAAAGCTTGCATGCAGTCCATGGCGTTTGGCGATCGTCTTGACTGCCAGCTTGAATGTCATGATATTGTCTGCCGTCGTCAGTGCCTCGTCATAACGAAAATCGATCTCGTGCTGTGCCGGTGCCATCTCGTGATGAGATGCCTCGATCTCAAATCCCATATCTTCCAGCGTCAGAACCATATCACGCCTTGCATTCTCACCAAGATCCATCGGACCTAAGTCAAAATAGCCTGCACGTTCATGTGTAATCGTCGTCGGCTGTCCATTGTCATCCGTATGATACAAGAAAAACTCACATTCCGGTCCGACATCAAACTGATAACCAAGCTCTGCCGCCTGCTTTACCACTTTTTTCAGAATATATCTCGGATCCCCCTCAAACGGCTCCCGATTCGGACGGTACACATCACAGATCAGTCGTGCCACCTTTCCCTGCTGCGGCCGCCACGGAAAAACATTTAACGTATCCAGATCCGGATAAAGATACATGTCTGACTCCTCGATCCGCACAAAACCTTCAATCGAAGATCCGTCAAACATACAGTTGTTATCCAGTGCCTTTTCCAGCTGGCTGGAAGTGATCGCCACATTCTTCATCGTTCCGAAAATATCCGTAAACTGAAGGCGTATAAATTCTACATCTTCCTCCTGCACAAGACGCAGGACATCCTGTTTTGTATACTTCATATATTCTCCTTTTATGATTCCCATTAGAAAAAGCCTGATAATATGCAAGTCTGCGAAGCAGACATTTTCATTTTCGAATCTCTGCACAATTATTTCATTCTTCTTTTTTATTTACAAGGGATTTTCCTTGTAAATAGAAAAGAAGGGTGCACTGAATAAATCAGAACACCCTTGTTCCAGTCAAATTAGTTTGCATTTTCAGCATCCGCTCATGACGAAGTCACAAGTGCTCTGCTTTTTCATAAAAGCCTTTCTTTTATATGATAGCAGTGCCGCCTTTATTTGTCAACCGCACGGTTTTCATTTTTTATCATTCCAGCCCCAGCGGACTTCTCACATACTGGAATCCGGCTGACCATGCTTCTCCTGTCATAACTCCGTTCTGGCTTGAGGAGCAGTGTACGACCAGCAGGCTTCCGTTGTCATTGACTCCGACTACGATGCCGACGTGGTTGTCGTCTCCTGCACTTGCCGGATGATAAAAGACAAGATCACCAGGTTTGGCACTCTGGCTGTCCACCATCTCGCTTGCATTCCACTGTGTTGTGGTATGATTGCCGATACCGGCATCCTTGCCGCCAAGTCCGTTATAGTAAGACCAGGCAACAAATCCACTGCAGTCCAGACCATAGGAACGCACCGTTCCACTGCTCTTGCTGCCCTCTGCGGACACGGTCATCGGACTTCCCCAGCTGTCATCCCAGCCGATTGCATAGGACTTGCCGCCCCAGAAATAGCCGACTTTTCCGATCAGGCTGCACGCTGCTGCCACGATGGAAACACGTTCTTCACTGACATCGCTGCCTGCCTCGGAACGCACAAATCCTTTGGATGCCGTAACGATTGCACAGAGCTGTCTGCATTTTGTGGACGTGTATTTCTCCAGTATAGCTGTCTGCTCTTCATCTGCACCGTAAAGTGCTATGTAATCCTGAACCGACAGTGCACGGTATTCTTTTGCATCTGTTTCTGCCACTTTTTTTGTTTCTGTTGATTCTTCCGCATCGGCTGCCTTTTCTGTTTCTGTTGATTCTTCCGCATCGGCTGCCTTTTCTGTTTCTGTTGATTCTTCTGCTTCTGCCGCCTTTTCTGTTTCGGCTGATCTGCCTTCGGTTTCAGAGACTTCCTCTTTCTGGATTTTCTCCAGTTTGCGTAAAATTGCAGAATTGCTTCTGACATTCATCAGGAAAAAAATCTGCTCCAGATCATCCCTGCAGGACTTGTCCATCTTTATGCCGGCGTCCTGTCCGTACTTCATTACATAAACAGCCAGCACATCCTGCCAGTTTTCTGCCAGAAAATCTTCCGGTTTGTCCAGAAACTCTTTATAATCTGCTTCGATCTTGTCCATTGTCTTTTCGAACTCTTCATCAAACGAAATACCATACTCACTGGAAAGTTCACCTAAATAAACACTGTTTCCGGCAATGATATTGGAAGCATAATCGGCTGCCGCATCAGAATGATCCACCTGTTCGCTCTCATCATCCGGTTTCTGAATGTCACCTTTCTGACTGTCCTTGTCATCCGCATTGTCTTTTTTATTCCTATCGTCCTTGCTGTCACCGTCTGGCTTCTTGTCGCCGTCTTTTTTATCCGAACCATCGTCTTTTTTATCGCTGTCCGATGTCCCATCCTCTTTGGATGCATCCGTATCCCCTGTCTGAGATGCATTTGTTTCTGTTTCGGCTGCCGCCGTCTCAGTCTGCCGCGTTTCCAGTTCCGGCTTCGTCTCCGGCTGACTGGTCTCAGTCTCCGTTGCCGGTGTCTCGCTCTGGCTCGTCTCCGGCTGACTGGTTTCTGTCTGAGAGCCTTCCGTGTTACTCTCCGCCTCTTTCTGAAGCTCCGTCTGCAAACTCGATGCATAAGCCACCGGTGCTGTACTCATCAGCATACTCCCCGCCAGCATCATGCAGCCTAATTTATATAAATATCTGTTTTTCATTCATCTTGCCTTTCTTCTATAACCTGAACACCTTTTACCCCTGACATTATAATTTTTAATTATAGAAGTTTTTGGATGAATTTTCAAGTAGTGACACAGAATTTTCACAGATGACCTTTCATTGCTCTCATATTTTTCTATTACACATTGATACTTTTTACTGCTTTTATCATAATTAATGCCTTCTTCTATGTGAACACTTTCCCTTATTTTTGCTGATACCAGACGATCGACCTCCTGCCAAAAAAAGACCAGGCTTCCACCTCTTGGTTTCTGCCTGATCTTTCTGATATACTATGTATTGGATGCGATATGATTTGTAAAGCGGACATTCACAATCCGCTTCTCTGCGTTCAATCTGTGATTAGTCGTTGTATCCGTTTGGATTCTGGCTCTGCCATCTCCAGGAATCTGCACACATATCTTCGATGCCGTATTCTGCTTCCCAGCCAAGCTCTTTCTTTGCTTTTTCCGGTGCACAATAGCATTTTGCGATATCGCCAGGTCTTCTCGGTTTGATCTGGTATTTGATCGGATGTCCGCATGCTTTTTCAAATGCATGTACAACCTGCAGAACGCTGTAGCCGTTTCCAGTACCTAAGTTGTAGATGCTTACGCCTTCTTTGTCAGCCAGTTTCTGGATTGCTTTTACATGGCCGCGTGCCAGGTCTACCACGTGGATGTAGTCACGTACGCCTGTTCCGTCCGGTGTATCGTAGTCATCACCAAATACACCGAGGCATTCCAGTTTGCCGATCGCTACCTGCGCAACATACGGAAGCAGGTTGTTCGGGATACCTTTCGGATCTTCTCCGATCATGCCGCTCTTGTGTGCACCGATCGGGTTGAAGTAACGAAGCAGGATCACGTTCCATTCCGGATCTGCTTTCTGGATATCGGTCAGAATCTGTTCCAGCATCCATTTTGTCCAGCCGTATGGGTTGGTGCAGGTGCCCTTCGGGCATTCTTCTGTGATCGGGATCATTGCCGGATCACCGTATACGGTTGCGGATGAACTGAAGATGATGTTCTTTACGCCATGATTTCTCATGACATCGCACAGTGTCAGTGTACCTGCGATGTTGTTCTGGTAATATTCCAGAGGTTTTACGGTAGATTCTCCTACTGCTTTCAGTCCTGCGAAATGAATGACTGCCTGTACATCTTCTTTATCAAAGATAGCATCCATTGCTTCTTTGTCGCAGATGTCTGCTTCGTAGAATGTTACTTTTTTGCCTGTGATCTCTTCTACACGATCTACTGCTTTTTTATTTGCATTGTACAGATTGTCTACGATGACTACTTCATAGCCTTCGTTCAGCAGTTCCACACAGGTGTGGCTTCCAATATATCCAGCTCCGCCGGTTACCAAAATTCTCATAGTATTTACCTCCTAATCAATTTGATAAATAGTTTCTTTATATTTATATTTTCGTGATAACAAGGTTAAACGATGCCATACGAATTGTTCCGTACTTCGTACTCTCACAATTCTGTCATCACCGTTTTACAGTGTTGCGATAAATCTCATGAAGGCTTCTCTTCCTTCCGGTGTGCATTTGTATACACCGGCATCTTCCAGAACGCCTACAAATACATGTCCAACTTCTTCTTTGAGGATATCCATCACATTATCTTTGTTCAGTTCCGGATGTTTCGGCAGGAAGGATTCTACCCAGTTTGCATGTTTTTCCAGAGCTTCGTTGGAACGGATGTCTTTCTTCTCGATGATATAATCTGCCAGATCCTGAAGCTCTGTTTTCAGTCGTGCCGGCAGGATTGCCAGACCCATAACTTCGATCAGACCGATGTTTTCTTTTTTGATGTTATGTTTCTCTGCATGCGGATGATATACGCCAAGCGGATACTCATCTGTCGTCAGGTTGTTTCTCAGAGCCAGATCCAGTTCAAACATATCGCCGACTTTTCTTGCGATCGGTGTGATCGTGTTATGTGGCTCTCCATCTGTCTCAGCAAAGATGTTTGCATCGGCGTCGGTATAGCCTCTCCATGCACCAAGTACATGGTCAGCCAGATCGATCAGACGTTTCTCGTCTTTGCAGCGAATACGCAGTACGGACAGCGGCCATTTTACGATGCCGGCTTCCACATCCTCGTATCCCGGGATCTCAACGTGTTTCTCGATCGGTGCTTTTGCCATTGCAAACTGGTAATTGCCGCCCTGATAGTGGTCATGGCTTAAGATAGAGCCTCCTACGATCGGCAGGTCTGCATTGGATCCGAGGAAGTAGTGTGGGAACAGTTTGATAAAGTCAAACAGTTTCACGAACGTTGCTTTTTCGATCTTCATCGGGATATGCTCTCCGTTGAATACGATACAGTGCTCATTATAATATACATACGGTGAATACTGGAATCCCCACTGTGTTCCGTTCACTGTGATCGGGATGATCCTGTGGTTCTGTCTTGCCGGATGGTTGACACGTCCTGCATAACCTTCGTTCTGACGGCAGAGCAGACATTTTGGATAACCGCTCTGTTTTGCCAGTTTTGCTGCTGCGATCGCTTTCGGATCTTTTTCCGGTTTGGATAAGTTGATGGAAATATCAATGTCTCCGTACTGACTTGGCACCTTCCAGCGAATATCCTTTTTGATACGATAACGGCGAATGTAGTTGGTGTCCTGGCTTAATTTATAATAGTAGTCTGTTGCTTTTACCGGTGACTCTTTGTACAGCTCTTTGAACGTTCCGATCACCTGTGCCGGACGCGGAACCAGGCAGTTCATGATCTTTGTGTCAAACAGGTCACGGTAAACAACACTGTTCTCTTTTAATACGCCTTTTTCAACTGCATAGTCCAGCAGCTCTTCCAGAACTTCTTCCAGATCCACATCTTTGAACTCTGTCTCCGGCTCGGTATATTCTTCTTCCCCAAACAGCTCCAGCAGCTGGTTGGTGGTATAAATACGTTCTTCTTCCGGTACCAGTCCGCTCTCTATGCCATACTGTACCAGACGTTTTACATTTTCATCAAATGTCATGACGTTTCCTCCTGCTTAAATTTCTTTTGCTCCGTCTCCGATTTCCACTACATAGAATTCAGCTTCATGTCCTGTCTTTTCTTTGTAAGCTTTGCCCAGTTTGTCGATGAAGTGATCTACTGCATCATTCTTTACGATACTTACGGTGCAGCCGCCGAATCCGCCGCCTGTGATACGGGAACCGATCACGCCTTCGGTCTCCCATGCCAGATCTACCAGTACGTCGATCTCTTCGCAGGATACTTCATAGTCATCTCTCAGAGATACATGGGAAGCATTCATCAGTTTACCGAATTTCTCTACGTCACCTGCATTCAGTGCTGCTACAGCCTGGATAGTTCTCTGGTTTTCGTATACGGCATGATGTGCTCTCTTCTGGCGAACCGGATCTTTGATGGCATCTTTATATTTTTCGAATTCTTCTTCGCTTAAATCGCCAAGTCCTTTGATATCTACAACTGTCTGCAGCTCTTTTAATGCTGTTTCGCATTCGTTTCTTCTGTCATTGTAAGCAGAATCTACCAGGCTGTGTTTTACTTTACTGTTTGTGATAACGATCTTTGCATTTTCCAGTTTTACACTTGCATATTCATAGCTAAGATCGCTGGTATCCAGGAAGATCGCATGGTCTTTTTTGCCCATTGCCACTGCGAACTGATCCATGATACCGCAGTTGCATCCGTTGAAGTTGTTCTCAGAATACTGTCCGATCAGTGCCAGATCGATCATGCTGATTCCTTCGAATCCAAACAGATCACGTACTGCAAGTCCTGTCAGTACTTCCAGAGATGCGGAAGAAGAAAGTCCGGAACCGTTCGGGATCGTGCCGTAGATCAGGATATCCATACCGGTCGGGATCTTGTATCCTCTGCCTTCTATTGCCCACATAACTCCCTTCGGATAGTTGGTCCATCCTGCTTTTTCAGAATATACCAGATCATCCAGGCTTGTCTCGATCACGCCCAGTTTGCTGAAGTTTTCAGAATAGAAACGGATCGTACGGTCTTCACGTTTGCGGACGATCATGTAAGTTCCGATGCTCAGTGCACATGGGAAAACGTGTCCTCCGTTGTAGTCTGTATGCTCTCCGATCAGGTTTACACGTCCCGGTGAAAAGAATGAACGGATTTCTCCACCTTCCCCATAGATGGATACAAATTTTTCAATCAGTTTTGCTTTCATGTCACTTCTCCTTTTTCTTATTAAATGATGTGGGTGTCAAAAGATGCCATACGAATTGTTCCGTACTTCGTACTTCCACAATTCTACCCAATATTCGCATATCGTGAAGCTTACGCTCCACTTTTATGCTCATATCGGGGCGGGTCATTAAGCCATAAAACCACTCTTGTGCAAGCACATCGTGGTTTCAGGCTTTTGACCCTGGCATCATTAAATGTATGCTGTCACGAACTGCTTCTTCTGTAAAAATCGCAGCTCAAAAACATTCCCGGTTACGTCCGGCTCTGTGTCCTTGACGTTCACGCTAATATAAGTATAATGAGACTTACAGAAAAAATCAACAAGTATCATAATAAAAACTATAATTATATTGAGGTATTCTATGCAAATCCAGACCAATCAGAAACAACGTGAACTAAAAGACCACGGAACGTTTGCTTTTCCGGTAAATGTAAGCCATGAAAACCTGTTTTCTTATGAGCGAAGTTCCTTTTTCTGGCACTGGCATCCGGAGATTGAGCTGACTTTGATCGTATCCGGAGACATCAATTATCAGGTAAATGACAAAACTTATCATCTCACCACCGGCGAGGGACTTTTCTGCAATGCCAACATGCCGCACACCGGACACATGTATAATAAGGAAGACTGTGTTTATATTTCCACGACCTTTGACCCACGTATCATTTATGGCTTCGAATCCAGCCGCATTCAGACAGCCTATGTCACACCGCTGACACTGGACGACCGTTTTTCTTCCATCAAATTTTCCTCGGATGTCGCATGGCAGGCAGAAATCCTTGCAAACCTGACAAAAATCTGGGAAATTTCTTCTTCCAAGGCTCCGTGCTGGGATTTTCAGATTCAAATCCTGCTCTCCAGGATCTGGCTGATCCTGTATCAGAATACTGAGCCACAGACTGAAACGCTTCCTGCGGTACAACGTGACCGGGAACGTCTGCTGGTGCTGCTCTCCTACCTGCACGACCATTATCAGGAAAAAATCCTGCTCGAACAGGTTGCCGCTCAGATCAATATCTGTAAAAGCGAATGCTGCCGCTTTTTCAAAAGTCATATGAACGAATCGCTTTTTGACTACCTGCTGCATTACCGCATACAGAAAAGCCTGCCGCTTCTGCAAAACACCAACAAAAGTATCACTGATATTTCACTGCTGACAGGCTTTTCCAGTCCCTGCTATTTTTCTAAAATTTTCAAATCCGAAATGGGATGCACACCGCGGGAGTATCGCAAAAATGCACTCAAGACTCCTTCGCCGGAAGCTGAGCCAGAATGATCGCCGCAAACATGGCAACACAGCCAAGTCCTTCCCGTATACTTAAGGTCTGGCCAAGCAGCAGCCAGCCAGCCAGCACAGAAATACAGGACTCTAGGCTGAGGATCAGCGATGCAATGGTCGGATCCATCCCTTTCTGACCGACGATCTGAAGGGTATAACCGACACCGCAGGACATGATACCGGCATAAGCGATCGGTTTCCACGCCAGAAGCACTGCGGATAACTGCGGCTGTTCCGCAAAGAGCATCGCAATGCCGGATAACAGACCGCACACCAGAAACTGGATGCAGGACATCTTCACACCGTCCACCTTCGGCGAAAAATAATCCACGATCAGGATATGTACTGAAAACAGAATCGCACAGACAAATACCAGAATATCTCCGTATCCAATTGAAAACTGTTCGTTTATGCAAAGCAGATACAAACCCACAACTGCCAGAAGCACCGACAGCCAGATCATCGGACTGCATTTCTTCTTCATAAAAAGTCCGATCACCGGAACGATCACAATATAACACGCTGTAATGAAACCGGCTTTTCCGACGGTTGTATATTGGATGCCGATCTGCTGGAAATTGCTTGCCAGGCACAGGGCGACACCACAGCAGATCCCGCCGGCCAGCAGTGTTTTTCGCTGTGCTTTTTTTTCCTCTTCGCTGACTTTTTCTGCCTTTGCCTTTTTTTCCCGCTTCAGGAAAAAAATACACGGGATCAGCACCAGTCCTCCCAGAATACTTCTCACAAAGTTGAAGGTAAACGGTCCGACATACTCCATCCCCACGCTCTGGGCAACAAACGCCACGCCCCAGATGCATGCCGTCAGTAAAAGCAATGCGGAACTTCTCAGATTTCCTTTTTTCATTTTTACAATTCCTTCCTTATTTCATTAGCTTTCATCATATTCTTTTCTTTTTCGAAAGTCAATGGCGGATTTCTTTATGTTTTTCAACGAAATATCATAAATTTTTATATTTTCTTTTATTGGGAAATATGGTACAATGACTGTCAGTAGGGTCTCAATAATTGTGAAAGTTGCATAAATACCGGCATCTTTCACATCCCAAAATCACTATAACAGAAAGAATATGAGGTGTACACAAATGGCAATAGATCACAGCTTTATCATCAAAAAACTTCAGGGACTTCCAGAGATGTTCGTTATTTTCTCCCAGTCCACCAAGCATCCTTATGTAACCTGTAACGAAGAATCTTTCGATGACCAGATACATATCTTCTCAGACGCTGAGGCAGCACATGCTTATGTTGTTGCAAAAAATGAGCAGGAAAAAATCCCGGTGGTATCCGTAAGAGTAGCAGCAGAGCAGTTCCTTCATTTCTATGGTACACTCTACGCTCTCGGTGTCAACGGCGTGGTACTGCATGACAATGATACGGAAACCTCTCTCGCTCTTGAAGCGATCGTTCACAGAAGACATAATCCGGACGAACTTCCGGAAAAACAGCGTCCTGTCATCAATCCGGAGCTGATGCTCACTTCCCTGTATTTTCTGCAGGAGATGCGTCGTCCGGTCAGCGAGGAAGAAAAAGAAAAAGCTGATCTGCGGGCAATGGACGAAGAACTGGTTGCCAATCTGGTACGCGGCCGTTTCTTAAGCGGTATTATTGTAGACGAAAGCGAAAAAGATGCTGACAGTAAAGCAGAAAATCCTGACGGCAACACGGAAGACGGAAACATCGAAGAAGCCAAAGAATCAGAAACAGAAGAAGAACAGCCAAAGAAAAAAAATAACATCCGTGTTCCGTATGTCAACAATCAGAACGGCGAGATGTATCAGGCTATCTTCACAGACGGATACGAGCTTCAGAGGTTTGATCCGAAGAAAAGACTTCGTCCGGTTGTCGTGAAATTTGATGATCTGGAGAAGTTCCTAGTGAAAGATGCAAAAGGTTTTTTGTTAAATCCGACCAGTACTGCCCTGCCGCTTCGCCGTGAGCAGCTGCCTGCTTTCAAAAAACGTATTGATGGTTAACTGAAAAAGGCACAGGAGTAAAATCCTGTGCCCTCTTTTATTTCCTGTCTGCGGTTTGCCGGACTTCAGCTCTCAGATCAGAAAATCTTTTAATCGCTTACTTCTGGACGGGTGACGCAGTTTCCGCAAAGCCTTGGCTTCGATCTGACGGATACGCTCACGTGTTACGTTGAACTCTTTTCCGACTTCTTCGAGTGTTCTTGCTCTTCCGTCTTCCAGACCAAATCTCAGTTTAACAACCTGACGCTCTCTGTCTGTCAGAGACTCCAGTGCTGTTGCAAGCTCTGCTCTGAGCATGGAAAATGCTGCGGAATCTGCCGGTGAAAGTGCGGAATCATCCTCGATAAAGTCTCCCAGATGACTGTCATCCTCTTCTCCGATCGGAGTATCCAGTGATACCGGATCTCTGGAGATCTTGAGAACTTCTCTTACACGTGACACGGAGACATTCAGTCTCTCTGCAACTTCTTCCGGGGTCGGTTCACGGCCAAGCTCCTGAAGCAGCGTTCTGGTCATACGAAGTGTCTTGTTGATGGTCTCTACCATATGTACCGGCACACGGATCGTTCTTCCGGTATCTGCGATACCTCTGGTGATCGCCTGACGGATCCACCATGTCGCATAGGTACTGAACTTATAACCTTTGGTATAGTCAAACTTGTCAACGGCTTTCATCAGTCCCATATTTCCTTCCTGGATCAGATCCAGAAACGGCATTCCACGACCGACATATTTTTTGGCAATGCTGACTACCAGACGAAGATTGGCTTCCGTCAGCTGTTTCTTTGCTTCTTCATCTCCTGCTTCCACACGCTTTGCAAGCTCTACCTCCTGCTCAGTGGTCAGCAGCGGCACGTTTCCGATCTCTTTCAGATACATACGCACCGGATCTTCTGTGCTGACACCTTCCAGCACATCCACATCATCGATGATCTCAACCTCGTCCTCGTCATCCAGAATGATATCATCATTGTCGAGGATCAGATCTTCTGCATTGTCCACGCCAACTTCGGCATTTACAATATCAATCTTCTGCTTTTCCAGATACTCCAGTACCAGATCCATCTTATCTTCGGTAAGTTCCAGTCCTTTAAAGGCATCATTAATCTCACCGTACTGTAAGACATTTTTCTTTGTCTTTGCTAAATCTACAAGTCCAAGCAATGCTTTTGTAAACTGTTCCTGCTGTAATTCATCCATACTACAATTTCTCCTAATGCTCTTGCCTTCTGGCAACTCATTTTGCTGCATTTAATAAGATACCATTTTTGACATCTTCTGTCAACTTTTCCGGAGCATATTCCAGAAAATCACAAGAAATCCTCCCAAAAAGATAAACATATCTGCCAGATTAAACACTACACGTTCCAGTTTTCTGCACTTTGTGTGGAAGCTGAAATAGTCAACCACATATTTTCGTGTGATACGATCCCAAACGTTACTCCATGCTCCTCCAAGGATCATTCCAACACCTGTCTTCAAAAACAGCTGTTTTGGTTTCTTTATAAGATAAGCGTAAAACGCCGTCATTCCTGCTGTAACAACTGTTGTAACACCTGTGAGCAGTTTTGGAGTTTTCTCCATGAAGCTCAGTGCAGCTCCCCGGTTATGCAGCTTCTGAAGGATGATATGCCCTCCGAGCATTTTTTCTGGCGCCTCCTCCTCATTCCAGCTTTCCGCTCTCTTCTTCATAATATAATCCGCCGTAAAAATGCCTGCCGGCAATAGCATCCACTTCATACTATTCCTCCAGTGCCGGCACACCTCTCATCTCAATCAGAGGTCCGCCTTTATGTTCAATATAATCCCTTGTGATCGTAACTTTGCCGATGCTGTCATCTTTCGGGATCTCATACATGATATCCAGCATGAAATCTTCGATGATCGCTCGCAGTGCCCTCGCTCCGGTTTTTTTCTCCAGAGCTTTCTCTGCGATCGCCTCCAGTGCTCCATCCTCAAAAACAAGCTGCACTTCATCAAGTGCCAGCAGTTTCTGATACTGCTTGAGGATGGCATTTTTCGGCTCTTTTAAGATCTTGACCAGCATCTCTTTTGTCAGTCCCCTCAGTGTAAAGACGATCGGCAGTCTTCCGATAAATTCCGGGATCATGCCGAAATTGCGGATATCTTCCAGTGTCACTTTTTCGAGGATATCCGGATCGTTGTCATACTTGTCCTTTAAATCTGCACGAAATCCGATGGATGCCTGTTTGTTCAGACGCTCCTTGATAATATCCTCCAGTCCCGGGAAAGCTCCGCCGCAGATAAAAAGAATATTTCTGGTATTTACTGTGGCCAGCGGCACCATCGCATTTTTGCTGTTGGCTCCGACCGGTACTTCCACATTGGCACCTTCTAAAAGCTTTAACATACCCTGCTGAACAGACTCTCCGCTGACGTCTCTCTGATTGGTGTTCTTTTTCTTTGCGATCTTGTCGATCTCATCTATAAAAATAATGCCCTGTTCTGCTTTTTCCACATCGTTGTCTGCAGCTGCAAGCAGCTTGCTGACAACGCTCTCGATATCGTCTCCTATGTAACCTGCCTCTGTGAGCGAAGTCGCATCGGCGATCGCCAGCGGCACATCCAGAAGTTTTGCAAGGGTCTTAACCAGATAGGTTTTACCGCTTCCGGTCGGTCCGATCATCAGCATATTGGACTTTTCAATCTCAATATCATCCATCGTGCCGGTCGCCACACGTTTATAGTGATTGTAAACGGCAACAGAAACCACTTTCTTTGCATAGTCCTGACCGATCACATACTCATCCAGTTTTGCCTTGATCTTATGCGGTGCCGGGACAGATTTCAGATCAAATGCCGGTTTTGCCTCTTCTTTGCTCTTCTTTTTGCGAATCTTCTGTTTCTGTGGAATGTGATCCTGCAGATCCGACAGATTGATCATGCTGATATTCGGCATATTTGACATATCCTGGAAATTCATACCGCCTTTTCCCATGGAATCAAAAACCTTCTGCATACAATTCTGACAGATATGGATATCGTTCGGCAAATGTACCATCTTTCCTACTTTGCTCTCCGGTCTGCGGCACAGAAAGCAAATATCTTCAAAATCTTCTTTCTTTTCTTCGTCTACTACATCAACATCAATGTTTTTTTCATCTGGCATTGTCATAAACCTCCAGTAATTTTACTGTTCATCATTATAGCTCATATGTTCGCAAGAAACAAGTAAACTTTTTCGAAAGAAAATGGAAAAATAATTATACCAGTCCCTGTACTTTCAGAAGATAGAGCCATCCGGTCAGTGTAAATGCACTGAGCAGCGTCGTCAGCATGACAACACTGGAAGTGAGCACTCCTTTATGCCCCATATTTCTTGCCATAACATAGGAACTGACCGTTGTCGCCGAGCCGAGCATCACAAGGATTGCGATCAGCTTTTCCGTCCGGAAACCAAGTGTCACTGCGATCGGCAGAAATACGCCCGCCAGGATCACCAGCTTTAAGAGAACGGCCAGGATCACCGGCCGCATATTTTCGAAAGCTCCTTTGAACTCGATCGATGCTCCCATCGCCATCAGTCCGAGCGGTGTTGCAAGCACTGCTACATTTTTTACTGTTTTTTCAAGGATCACCGGCATCGGAAGTTTTAAAACAGACCACACAACGCCCGTCAGGATCCCGACAATGATCGGATTGGTGATGATCCCGTGTAACGTTTTGCGTATCAGTGCTCCGTTTACCCTGCCGCGTTCCGGCCGCATTACGGTCAGTACTACAACCGCCATAATGTTATAAAGCGGCACACTTGCCACAATCATCAAAGGTCCCATGCCTGCCTCACCGTAAATGTTCTGGATAAAGGCAATTCCGAAGATCGCCGCACTGCTCCGGTAAGATGCCTGGATAAACTCACCCTGTAGGCTCTTATCTTTCAAAAGAAAGGACAGTAATGTTACCGCTGTAATACTGATTAACGTAGCAAGGAAACAAAACACTACAAATTTCCAGTCCCAGGCTTCAAAAAAATCAACGGTCGCCAGATCCTGGAATACCAGCACCGGAAGTGCCACCTTAAATACAAAGCTGTTCATCTTATCGACAAACGATCCGTCCATGATATGCCACTTTCGAAATGCATATCCGAGCATCATCGTCAGGAAGATCGGCATCGTTGCATTCAGGCAAAACATCAAATTACTCATAAAACAAAACTCCAATCTCTGCAGTTTTTTCATGACAGCCTGTTCAAGAAAACCTGCTGCTCACCGCCTGCAGAAGCGGGGCATCTCACGTCCGATGTATACTATACCATGTCCCTTCGCTTTTTTCCAGTGCATATCAGCGATTGCGTTCCAGACCAGCCTGCGGATCGCTCCTTCTTCCATTTTTATTTTACATTTTGCCCCCCGATCTCCATATACTATAAATCCTATAGCAATGCTTCTTTTTTGTACACAATTTCAAAAATTTTTCACAAAAATTGCAAATTATACTTGCATTTCCCTTATCAGAATAGTAGTATAGGGATATAAAATTTTAGGAGGTGATTTCTATTTCTACTTACAATCTTACTGCTACAACCAAGCTGATCATGGATTATCTGTGGGATTTCCCAGAAGGTACTTCTTTCCGTGAAATTTACAAACATTTCACAGAAGTGAAAGGAAGAGACTGGAAACGCCAGACTCTTTACACTTACCTGACGATCCTGATGGAGCAGGGTTTCCTGAGAACAGAAGGCTCCCGTCGCAGAACTACTTATATCCCGGCAATTTCCCGCGATGCTTACCGTGAGTTCCATGCAAAGGAGATTCTGGAGGATGCTTATGACAATTCTCTTGTAAAATTTGTAACAGCTTATGCAAAGAGCGATAATATCACAAAAGAAGATGCTGACGCAATTATCGCTATTCTGAATGATACTGTAAAATAGCCATTCAGAGGGGAGTGCAAGAGTACGTATGAATATTACAAATTACTATAGTTGTGTGGTACACTTGTGTATGCGTCAGCTTTTCTTCTGGAAAAGCCTGACGGACACAGGAAAAGGAGTTCACTTGAATGTGAGCTCCTTTTCTTTTTACATATTTTCTGTCGGCTTAAGATTACTGCTGGAACTGACGGAAGAAATCTTCAAGGGAATCGTAGCTGTCGCTTCCGCTGTTTCCTTCGTTCCCGCTGTATCCATCGCTTCCATTGCCGTCATATTCATAATACTGACGCGGCTGGCTCTGTCCATTATCCTGTCCCTGACTGTTATCCTGGCTGTTTCCCTGATCCTGACTCTGTGAACCTGAAGAATCTGAGCTACCATCTGAGGAAGAAGTGTACTCACTCTTCTTTGCCAGTGTGACAGAGAAGGTATTCTCTACATATTCTCCGCCCTGTGCTGTCTTGACAACCACATCGATCGTCTCACCTGCTTTGTAATACTCCATGCGTGAAAACAGTTCATTTCTGGAAGAAATCGTGATGCCATCCAGTTTTGTGATGATGTCACCTTTCTTGATGCCTGCTTTTTCTGCCGGAGAACCTTCTACTACGCTGTATACAAATGCACCTGCCGGCAGATTGTAGATCTGACGTGCTTCTTCGGATACATCTCTTGCATCAACACCGAGGAAACCAAGTTCTTCGCTGTCCGTTACTTTTGCTCTGGTCGTACGGTTCATCAGCTCATCCAGGATCGGAGAAGCTGTATTGATCGGGATCGCATATCCCATACCCTCCACGCCGGTATCTGCTGCCTTTGCGGAATTGATACCGATCAAATTGCCGTTCGCATCGAGCAGTGCACCGCCGCTGTTACCAAAGTTGATCGCTGCATCCGTCTGGATCATATTGTTGCTGACATTATCGATCGTCACTTCCCTGTTCAGGGCACTGATGTAACCTACCGTCAGAGACTGTCCGTATCCGAGTGCATTACCGATCGCAATCACCTGATTGCCGATTTTCAGTTTATCGGAGTCACCCATAACAGCAACTTTCAGTTTGCTCTGTACATCTTCGGAAATATCAGAAAGGCTGACTGCCACAACGGCCAGGTCATGGTCCGAATCCGTACCTTTTACCTGTGCTTTTACGACGGCATCATCGGTGTTTTCCGTATCCACGGTAAAGCAGACGCTCAGTTCTTCTGCTCCGTCCACCACATGGTTGTTGGTAGCGATCAGAAGCTCTTTATCTGTCTTGGCAATGATCACACCGGAACCGGCACTTTCTGTTTCCTGATACTGTGTTGTTCCGAAAAACATGCTCTGTACTTCTTCTACGCCTTTGTTTGTGATCGCTACGATGGATGGCATCGCATTCTCTGCGATCTCAGAAACATCGCCGGCTGCTGAGACGCTCTGTGTGACACTCTGGCTGTTATCTGCATCACCGGCTGCCTGTGTCTGCAGCTCTGCTCTCTGCTCAGTCTCACCGGATGAGATAGTCTCGCTTTCTGCCACAAGACTGCTCACGGATTTTTTGGAATCGATCGTTCCGAACGTCACACCAAGTACCAGACCGAATACGGCTGCACATCCGAAAGCAACTGCGATCTTCTTGCCTGTGCCAAACGGCTTTTTCCCGCCGCTTTCCAGCGAATGTTTCTGCTGCGGATGATTTTGGTAAACGCCGTCATGCCATCCGTCTTCTCTCTGGTGATACTCGCCATTCTGATAGTACTGACGGTATCCTTTCTTTTCTTCGTTAATATGCTCTTCTGCATGATGCTCTGATGAACCATACTGCTGTGAGTTCTGTGTGCTGCCTGTCGGCTCTGCCTGTTCGCCTCTTTCGTAGCTGTAATGGTAAACAGATGACTGCTCCCCGGATTCTGCGGATGCTTCGGTTTCTTCCGCTGTCGATGCCTGTACCTCTTCGTTTTCTGACAGCTGATCTTCTTCCCCGTACATCTGCCCGGTTTTCACTTCATCCTCTGCGGATGGCTGCTTTGGATCGTAGCGGTCTTCATTTTCTTTATTATCAAATTCATCATACATGACCAAATCCTCCTCTTATCGCTATTTTGCGTCTGACTTTTCTATCAGGCCACATTTTTTCTGTATGGTATGAAAGTATAGCAGTCGTTTGTGTTCAAAGTGTGACAAAATCGCTTAATTTTTACATCTTGACTGAAGTTTCTTTTTCTTCTCCCAATAACTCTTATTTCCTGTAAAGTGTAAAACTATTTTTTCCGGCAGTTTCTGATAGGACCTGCCAAGCCTATAACCGAGCAGTTTGCTTGCACTTCGCATCCCCAGAACCGGAATGAGATACGGCTTTCTCTGTGAGATCAGATACGCTGCGGTCGCCTTCACCATGCGAATCCCTTCACTTTCTGATTTTGCCATGGCAAAAATCTCCGGGTGATCCGCCTGGGACACTGCCAGATCAAAGTTCCGGTGCAGCTGCTGGCGATTTGTATAGTTGTGGGAATGAACCACTCTTGCTTCTGCAACATAGGCAATGGCATAACCTTCCTGGATCAGTTTTCCCGCAAATATCATATCTTCATTGAAAATGGTGTGCTTTACGAAACCTCCCAGCTTTTCGTAAATGCTTCTGCGGTACATCGCACAGACATTCGAACAGAAAAACGTTTTGATCCCCAGACGGTCTAAGTCTGCTTTTGTTTTTACGCTGCTCTCTTTTGGATAATTAAAACTTCTCGTATAACGCTCGATGATATCGCAGTCTTTGTCCGGCAGCTGTCTTGCATAGGCTGCCGCCACCTTTTCCTTTTCAAAAGCGGATACCAGTTTTTCCACCAGATAAACATCTGCCGGGACGGCATCCTGCGTCATAAATAAGATCAGATCCCCGTCAAGCAGGGAGGCGGCACCATCTCTGGTACCGCCGTGGTCAAAATCTTCTGTCTCTATATGCCGGATCTGTACATTCTGCCACGTTTCATATCCTTTTTCCGGAAAGAACTTTTTTTCCGTATTTACGATCAGGATCGTCCCGATCGGATAAGTCTGTTTCTGAAGCATATGCATCAGCCGGTCAAATTTATGATCCGGTTTATAGCTCGGAATCACAACATCTACCGTTTTTTTCACATTCTCCCTACTTTCTTGTTTACTGTATTCCTGTATCGTTGATGATCTGCCAGCTGATCTCCTGCACGGAATCGGACGGCTCATAATTGCCGTCATCGAACAGCCACTGGTGAAGCTGACGTACATTGTCTGCCAGATCGACTGCCACCACGCAGTCTCCTGCCTGAAGATTTGCTGCCGTTAAATTAAATGGAAATCCTGTCTGGTCTGTCAGGTTATAAGAAGAAACATCTTTTGCCAAGGAGAGCAGCTCCGTGTTGCCAAGGCTTGTCATCATATTGCCGGCCACGTTGTCGATCAGATTGTTCAGTGTCAGAAGATCGGCACTTTTTGCCTTCTCCAGGATCTTCTGAAGAACGGTACGCTGTCTTTCGGTACGTTTGAAATCGCTTCCTTCCGTGTAACGGATACGGCAGTAAGACAGTGCCTGAAGTCCGTTTAAGGTCTGAAGTCCTGCATATTCGACCGGAACGATCTCTTTGCCGGTCACCTGGGAACCCTCTACCTGATAATTGTTCAGATGTACAATCTCGTCCTCCTGCACATCGATGTCAATACCGCCAAGTGCATCGACCACATCGGCAACTGCCGTGAAATCTACGGTGACAAAATCCGTGATATCCAGATCCAGGTTTTTGTTCAGCATGCTGATCGCACGGGAAGGTCCGCCGAAATAATAACATTCGGTCGCCTTGCGGTACTCTCCGTTTGTATTGTCCAGGTAAGTATCGCGGTAAACAGACACCAGTTTGACATCTTTTGTCTTGTTGTTGATGCTTGCGATCAGAATGGTATCACTGTGAGCCTCTTTGTCAAGGCTTCCCTCTCTGGAGTCCACACCGAACAGTGCAATGTTTGTATAGCCTTTCAGGTTGACGTTGTCATTGATCACAATGTCACCTTTTGATACATCGGCACGTTTGATCTTGCCGACCTTTGCAGCAACAAACAGTCCTGCTGCCAAAAGTACAAGGATCAGTATTTCAATGATAAACGTGATCCGTTTTCTCTTCTTTTTCTTTGCTGCACGTTTTCTTCTGTCATTCTGTTCATAGTACCGGTCGTCATAGCCGCCGCCCGGATAACCCTGACGGTAGCCGCCGTCTCTTCCGTATCCGTCCTGACGGTATCCCTGCTCGTAACGTCGGTCATACTGTCTGCCGTAATCCCGGCGGTATTCTTCCTGCTGATAGCCTCTGTTCTCTTCGCTGCGGTAGTTTCCCCTGCTCTGACAGCGGTAATCGTCCCGGTAATATGGATCCCGTCGGTACTCTCTGTCATCAAACCTGCGGTCATCTGACTCTCTTTTGCTTTTTCTTGCCATCTCAAATCCCCCTTCTAGTATGCATTCTTGTTGATAAAGCCCTTAAAAATTGTAAGAATCAAAATCTTGATATCCAGTCCCACGGTCCAGTTCTCTATATAGTACAGGTCAAACTCGATCCTGCGTTTGATGGATGTATCTCCCCGGTATCCGTTTATCTGTGCCCATCCGGTCATCCCCGGACGCACCTGATGTTTTACCATATAACGTGGGATCTCCTCCCGGAACTTCTCCACAAACTGAGGCCGCTCCGGTCTCGGACCGACCAGACTCATATCTCCTTTCAGGACGTTGAACAGCTGCGGCAGTTCATCAATACTCGTCTTTCGCATGATCTTGCCGATGCCTGTCACTCTCGGATCGTTCTTTGTCGTCCAGGCTGCCTTTTCATCCTTTATCTCCTGCACCGCCATCGAGCGGAATTTATACATATAGAACGGCTTGTTGTGCAGTCCGACACGTTCCTGCCTGAAGATCAGCGGTCCTTTCGAAGTTGTTTTCACCAGGATTGCAGAAATCAGCATGATCGGTGAAAACAGGATAATGGCCACCAGTGCCCCGAAAATATCGATGCTGCGTTTGACCATGCTGTTGAAAGTATTGGTCAGCGGCACATGACGGATGTTGATCACCGGAAGTCCGAGCAAATCCTCGGTGTAAGGTCTGGTCGGAATGATGTTGTTGTAGTCCGGGATAAATTTGGTGTGCACTCCGGATTTTTCGCACAGTGCAACGATGTGCTGCAGTTTCTCGTATTCCCCAAGTCCCAACGTGATCGCAATCTCATCCAGACAGTTTTCCGGCAGGATCACGACCAGATTCTCGATCCTTCCGATCACTTTGATGCCTTTGTACATCGTCCCGCGTGCCACATTGTCATCTAAGATGCCCCGGACACGGTAACCCCACTGCGGATTCGCAATGATACGGTCGATATACTGCTCTGCCGCCCGGCTGTAGCCGACAAGCAGGATCTGTTTCTGGTTCAGCCCGCGTCTGCGAAGGCTCATCAGCACCATGCGGATCAGATTCCGCACCAGCGTTTCCACAACGATGTTCAGTGCATAGAAAATGCAGAGCATCTTTCTGGAAAAGTCGATTTCATGCTGCATATATGCAATCGTAAAAAACAGCAGCAGTGCTATGGTGTTTGCCTTTACGATGTTGCCAAACTCAAGTCTTCGTCCCTGCACCCGTTTTGGCGTGTACAGGCTGAATGCATGATAGAGCAACAGCAGCCCCGGTATCAGAATGACCAGGGCTGACATATACGTCTCAAGCGGAAGTTTTCCGGCAACATCCGGTGCGAAAAACTCAAACTGAATAAACCAGGCTGCGATATAGGTACATGCGATCACCAGTGCGTCTACCACCACATGGATGCGGTTCAGAAGCGTTTGATTGTCTTTGATCATGGTTATCCTCTCCCTGTTTGCTTGCCTTATCATAACGCATACGCCGAAAAAGGGCAATTCTTTTTTGCCCGTTTTGGCAGCGTTTTACAAATAATTTACGTTTTGTATTTCTATTTTTTATCTTTATTACATCACAAATCTTCGAACGACATTCACCCAGAGCTGCACCTGAATTCTCACATAATTCCACAGATGCCGCTTCTGAAACGGAACTTTTTTCTCTTTGTCTGACATGGCAATGCCGTTAAAAATACCGTTTGCATATTCTTTCCCAAAGCCTTTCCGGACAAAGAACAGCCACTTGACCACAAACCCGGGAATCAGAAGCGGCAGATTCAGTATGATCTGCAGAAACGGCATATTCTTATAGATCATATAAACATTGTTTCTCGAAGAATGGCGTACTTTAAACTCATTGTATCTTGATCCGCTCGTCCCGCTTCCGACATGCCATACGACTGCCCGCGGACAGTACCAGTTCTCATAGCCATAGATCTGGGCACGGTAGCCGACATCAATATCCTCAAGATAGGCAAAATGTGCCTCATCAAACCGTCCGATCTTCTCAAATACGCTTCTGCGGTACATGGAAGCTCCGCCACAGGCTGCAAACACTTTTCTCGGCTTGAGATAATCTTTCCACGGCCTGTCTTTTCCAAGTGCATATGCCCATCCAAGGGCACAGTAATAATCCCCGGCATCATCCAGTTTGTCCGGCTCGTGCATTTTGATCATTCTTGCCGAGCAGGAAAAGCAGTGCGGATGCTGCCGCATCATGATCAACAGCTCCTCAATGCAGTCTTCATGCAGCTTTGTGTCATTGTTCAGAAGAAATACATAAGAAGACTCTGCTGCCCTGATTCCCGCATTGACCGCATGGCAAAAACCATAATTCCGGTCAAGTGCCAGGATCTTTACCCACGGATAATGTTCTTTTACAAACGCAAGGCTTCCGTCCGTCGAACCATTATCCACAAGGACTGTCTCATAATTTTTACAGGTCTGCTCTCTTAATGTATCCAGACAGTCCTTTAAATATCCGATTCCATTATAATTCGGTATCACTACCGTAACTTCTGCCATATGCATTCCTTCCTAACGCTTTCTCAGTGTATAATTGCAGGTGTTGAGTGAGAAATTCTCGTTGTAATAAGGATCGCCCTTCGTAAGGATCTCACTCCAGTGTGCTTTCATATAGTTAATTTCACTTAAGAAACGTTTCTGTTTTTCCGGTGTGTCTTCGTAGCCGCGGCTCTTGGATTCATAGTGATACAGTTCGACATTCGGCTCATAAACTACAAGATAGCCTTCTCTTCTTACCTTCAGGCAGAAATCAATGTCATTGAATGCAACGGCAAGGTCTTCGTTGAATCCGCCTGCCCCCTCCCATGCTTTGCGGTCCACCATCATGCAGGCAGCCGTCACGGCACTTAAATCCTGCTGAAGGATTGCTTTTCTAAGATAACCGCTGCGTTCTCTTGCCATACCGACAAACATCGCCCCGGCAACGCCGCCGATACCGATGATCACGCCCGCATGCTGGATCGTATCATCCGGATAATACAGTTTCACTCCCACAATGCCGACCTCTTTTCGCTGACACTGTCCGATCATCCGCTCCAACCAGTCCGGTGTGATCACCGTCACATCGTTATTCAGGCAGAGAATATAATCACCTTTTGCAAATGTAAACCCGAAATTGTTCAGAGCAGAATAATTAAAGCCCGACTTCCAGTAAACGACCCGGATGCCGTCCCTGCCGTCAATCTCTTTGTAATAATCAAAAATCTCCTGCCCAGTGCTGTTATTCTCCACAATAATGATCTCATAATTACGATAGGTTGATTTCTCTTTGATGGAATCCAGACACTTTTTGAGTGTCTCTTTTTCATCCTTGTTCGGAATGATGATCGAGACGAGCGGTTCGCCCGTCACCTGATATTTCGCCCGGTAAAATCCAGGGAACAGCGTATCAGTCACTTCTGCCTCTTCCCCGCAGCGGCGGATGTGCTCTGTCACTGCCCGTTTTCCGGCATCGTAGGCATACTTTTTGCTGAGCGGATTGTCCGCTGTGGAAGCCTTGTGCACTCGCCAGTGGTACAGCACCTTCGGCACATGCACAAACTGTCCGCCTGCCGCATACGCCCGCAGCATCAGATCGTAATCCTGCGCCCCGTCAAATCCGCTGCGCAGCTTTAATTCTTTCAAAAATGCCGTTTCGATCACCGTAAAATGACAGATATAATTGTTGGTCAAAAGCAATTCCCCGTCAAAATCCGGCTTGAAATTCGGCTCATAGAAGCGGCTCGCCGCTCCGTCGCATTTATCTTCATCGGAAAACAGCACAAGCTTTTGTTTTCCGCGCTTTTTTTCTTTTTCCAGACAACCCGCCATCTCCCAGAGCGCATTCGCAGTCAGCAGATCGTCGTGATCCAGCAGACCGACCGCGTCTCCCGCTGCAAGTTCAATTCCTGCGTTCGTATTGGCGGAAATTCCTTTGTTTTCGGAAAGGGTGCAGAGCACGATGCTCTGATCCTTCCATTCTGCAAGGTTTGATGCATCTGCCGCTTCCCGCAGACAGATTCCGTTCTTTTTTGCCCAGGCCTGTACAGACTCTGCCGTGCCTCCCGCATCCGCTACAATCAGCTCCCAGTGCGGATACGACTGCCTCGACACGCTATTAAGCATCGCCTCCAGATGCTCTTTTTTCGTCCGGTATGCCGGAACGACGATACTGATGCGTAAAGAAGCAGAATGCTCCCGCTGAAACGAAAGCGTCTTTTCGTCCGGCTCCTGCCAGGTATAGACCTCCTGTTCCTGCCCAATCCGCTCCAACACCGCCCACACGGCATTTCTGATTCCGTTTTTCTGCAGATAATACCAGGTTTTTTTCAGATTGGATAGGGAAAAAACAGACATCCGTCGAACTCCTTTTCCTGCTACAGACGCCTGCGCGTGCCCAAGTGCCGGAAAACTCCGACACCGGGCACGCGCCGTGTCCTTTTGATTCGTGATATAACCCCTGCGCCAGAGCGCATGCTGCATTTTCGCTGCAAAATACGCTGCTGGTGCTGCGGCTTTTTCTTTTACAGAATTGCCTTCAGGTCAGCGGTCAGCTTGTCAACCTTTGCCTGTGCATCTTCCAGACTGGTTCCCTTTACGCCCATATAGAATTTAATCTTGGGCTCGGTTCCGGAAGGACGTGCACAGCACCAGGAATTGTTGGTCAGTTCAAAGTACAGAACGTTGGACTTGGGAAGTCCGGTCGGGCGAACCGCGCCGGTTGCCATATCTTTAACCTGATCCTTATCGTAGTCGCGCATCTCTACAACCTGCAGGTCGCCGAAATTCTTCGGAGGATTGCTGCGAAGCTTATCCATCATTGCGGAGATCTGGGCTGCGCCGTCGATTCCCTTCAGGGTGATGGCATACTGGGTTTCTTTGTAGTAGCCATATTTCTCATACAGTGCAAGCATCTGATCCCAGCAGGTCATGCCGTGTTTCTTGCACCATGCAGCAGTCTCACACAGACACATTACTGCAACAATCGCATCCTTATCTCTTGCATGGGTGCCTGCCAGACAGCCGTAGGACTCTTCCAGACCGAATACATAGTGGCCTTTCCCAGCCTGCTCCATCCATTTGATCTGCTCGCCGATATACTTAAAGCCGGTCAGGACTTCTCTTAATTCTACCTTATAATCTGCCGCAATTGCTGCTGCCATATTGGTCGTAACGATGGTGGATACCATAACAGGATCAACCGGCATCCGGTTGGTAGCGGTGCGCTCGCGCAGGATGTACTCTGCAATCAGCATGCCGGACATGTTGCCGGTGAAGGGCATGTACTCGCCGGTCTTGGAATCCTTTGCATAAATGCCGAGACGGTCTGCATCCGGGTCAGTAGCCAGAACGATGTCTGCGTCCACCTTCTTTGCAAGCTTTAATGCCAGGGTAAATGCCTTGGGATCTTCAGGGTTCGGGTAATCCAGCGTCGTAAATGCAGGATCGGGACGTTCCTGTTCGGGAACAACATAAACGTGCTTGAAGCCCAGCTCAGCCAGAATTCTTCTGACGGGCTTGTTGCCGGTACCATGGAACGGTGTATACACGATTTTCAGTTCATCCGCTACCTCTTTGATGATTTCGGGATGAATGATCTGTTTCTTTAACTCTTCCATGTAGGCAACGTCGATTTCTTCGCCGATGTACTGATACAGACCGGCTTCGATGGCATCGTCCTTGGACATGGTTTTTACCGTATGGAAATCGGTTACATGCTCTACCTCGTCGATGATCTCATGATCCTTGGGGGCAGTTACCTGTGCACCGTCCTCCCAGTAAACCTTGTAGCCGTTGTATTCCGGAGGATTGTGGCTCGCCGTTACAACGATACCGGAAATACAGCCTAAGGTACGCAGTGCAAAGGACAGCTCAGGTGTCGGACGGAGTTCATCGAATACATACGCCTTAATGCCGTTTGCAGCCATGCACAGTGCAGCCTCATCTGCAAATTCGGGAGAATAATAACGGCTGTCATATGCAATTGCAACGCCCTTGTCAGCGCCGCCCTGCTTTAAAATGTAGTTTGCCAGACCCTGTGTTGCTTTTCTGACAGTATAAATATTCATCCGGTTGGTTCCGGCTCCGATCACACCGCGCAGACCGCCGGTACCAAACGCCAGATCCTTGTAAAAACGATCTTCAATCTCCGCCTGATTATCTGCAATTTTACGGAGCTCTTCCTTGGTTCCTTCATCAAAGTAGGAATCCTCCAGCCAGAATTTGTACTGATCCATGTAATTCATCGCTTTTGCTACCTCCATCTTTTCTGATGCCTGCCGTCTCTTACGTCCCTGCCTGTCAGTCTTCCCTTGGCTGCAGTGCATCTTCTTTAAGTCAGTATACACTATTTTTTCAGACCCGTAAAGAAAAGTCAGATTTATCTAACGAAAAATTCGGGTTGAAATAAGGATCTCCGGCTTCCAGCTCGGCTTTCCATTTGTTGCGGAAGCGTTCGGACTCTTCGTTATACCGTTTTGCTTTTTCTCCCTGATCGTCTAATCCTCTCGAAATCGATTCGAAGTGATACAGCTCGGCAAAGGGCGTAAAGACGTTCAGATAACCAGCCTTGCGCAGCTTCAAACAGAAGTCCACATCGTTTAATGAAATTTCAAAGCTCTCGTCCAGACCGCCGACCTGCTCATAGAGCGATTTTTTCACCAAAAGACATGCTCCGGTTACTGCCGTCATGTCCTGCGCATAGCACAGACGTCCCATGTATCCTAAATTTTCCCGTTTCTGGCGGTAATGCACATGTCCTGCCGTCCGATGCGCGCCAAGCCCGATCACGACGCCCGCATGCTGGATCGTTTTATCCCCATAGTAAAGCTTTCCGCCGACTGCGCCGACATCCGGGCGCTGCGCATACATCAGAAGCTCTTCCATCCAGTTGATCGTAATTACCTGCGTATCATTGTTTAACAACAGCACATAGTCTCCGGTCGCAAGAGAGACGCCGAAATTGTTGATTTTCGAATAATTAAATTTACCCTCGAAGGTCACCACGCGGATCTGCGGATTATTCTGCAGCTCGTCATAGTAGGAAAAAATCTCCTTCGTCTCGCTGTTGTTCTCCACGACAATGATCTCGTAGTTTTCCCAGGTCGATTTTTCCACAATGGAGCTGATACAGCGGCGCAGGTCTTCCACATGATCCTTGTTCGGAATAATGATAGAAATCTTCGGTTCCCCGATAATTTCATAACTGATTTTAAAAATCGTCTCAAACGCACGAGTGCTCGTAATTGTAAAGTTTTTGAAGCCGTGTCTGCGCAAATGATCCGCAACCGCGCCTCTCGCTGCTTCGACCACGTAAGGCTTTGCCTCGATATTGCCCGCAACACTGCCTGCATGGGAGCGCCAATAATACAGAAGCTTCGGCACATGGACGATATGCTTCGCATTGTCCGTCAGGCGCAGAATCATGTCATGATCCTGGCTGCCGTCAAATTTTGTCCGAAACAGCTCCGTGCCATCCAACAGCTCTCTGGAAAATACGCTGAAATGACAAATATAGTTGTTCGCGCGCAGGTTGTCGATCGCATAATCCGGCTTGAAGTGCATCGTGATCATCTTGTTGATGTCCGGGCTCTTAAATGTCGCCTCATCACAGTAAATAAAGTCCGCATCCTTTTCGTTGATCGCCTTTACATACTCGTAAAGTGCGCAGGGATGCAGAATATCGTCGTGGTCAAACAGCCCGATAAACTCACCGGATGCAAGCTTATAGCATTCGTTCGTGTTGCCCGAAATGCCCTCGTTTTTGGCAAGCTTCTGATAAACGATTCTCGAATCCTGCGCCGCCAGCCTTTTGCAGTATTCGCCGACATAGGCGTGCGCATCGTCCGAACCGTCCGCCAGACACAGCTCCCAGTTTTTGTAGGTCTGCCACTGGACGGAGCCGATCATCTCGGTTAAAAAGCTTTCCGGCGTGTTCCACAACGGAACAAGAATACTGATCTTGGGCATCCGTTCAAAGACAGCCGCCTCCTGCTTCTGTCTTTCCTCTGCGGACGGGAAGCTCTGGGTGCCGTAATGGGTCATCGCCTTCTTTTCCCAGGATTTATAGCGCACCTTTGCAATCACGCCCGACAGGCTGCCGCAATTTTTCAAACGGTCCTTCTGGCGGATCACAAAATGCATGCACTTTCTGGCAGGGCTGGACGCTTTCCAGATCGGATTGTTTTTGATGCGGTTCAATTTGAACTGCAGATCGTCCACCTGATCCTCCAGCTCAGCGACCCGGTTTGCCAGATAAACGGCTTTATAATGTTCTTTCTCGTAAGCGTCCTGATAGTCCTTTTTTTCTTCCATGATTTTATTATTTCCTCACTGTAAGCATTTCCGGACTGAAGCGGTAAAGCTTCTGCCGCGAGCAGGTATCTTCCCACAAAAAACCGATCAGGTAGTCTCCCTCCGGCAGGCTGTCCCGATCGAAGGTCACGCACACGCCCGGCAGCTCGGTATGGACAATTCCGTGCAGATTTTCGTCGATATCCGGGCGGAACTGCCTCGTACAGGGAATCCTCCAGACCTCGCCCCGATCCTCAGGAATCGCTTCCGTACTGGAGCCGGGCGCAATATAGCCGGTCTCCACCTTCTTTAACAACAGTGAAAAATCGTACCGACAGTTGTCAACCTGCAGTGCCCACGTCCAGCCCTGGATCATCCAGTCGCCTGTTCCTGCTCCTGCAGTGCCCCTTTGCCAGCGCCCCATGTCCCCGGCGAACTCCACACCGATGCGCAGCACCTCATTATGCCACTGCGGTTCCAGAACACCCTCGATCTTCTCAGGGGAAACTTTTTCCACTCTTTTGTCAAAATCATAACGGCAGCCCGTATAAAATTCCGCATCCAGCACATCCTTTACCAGATATCTGTGATAGAACGGGTCGGTTCCGTATAGGGACGGGTGCAGTTCATAGAGCAAATTCAGTTCCTGATGCAGGCGGCGCAGCTTTTCCGTGCTATCGTCCGCACCGCGGCTTAAGGATTCATGATGCGTCAGCGTCACGTCGTTGCGTACCACGTTGTAATAGCCCATTTCATATACATGATAGCAGAATTCCACGTCGTTGAACGCGACACGCAGGTTCTCGGACAGTCCTTGCGCCTGATCGTAAATGCTTTTTTTCACCAGCAGGCAAGCTCCGGTTACACCCAGGACATCCATCGCCATGCGGTTGCGCCCGAAATAAAATTCCAGCGCATCGGAGCGGAACTGCAGCTTGTGTGCAGGCCCCAGATGAATGTTGGTGATGCCCGCGTGTTGAATGATCTCCGTGCCCGGATAGATCAGCTTTGCGCCCACCGCGCCGACGTGCGGCAGAACCGCCTTTTCCATCAGCTTTTCCAGCCAGTTGTCCTGCGTAATTTCGATATCGTCATTCAATAACAGGATGTAATCGCCGGTCGCCAGGGACACGCCAAGGTTGCACATTTTGGAAAAATTGAACTCCATCGGTTCATAGTGATAAACGAACCGGAAATCCTCGTTCAACATATCGCGCATCCGTTCAATTCTTGCACGGTTTTGTTCATTGCTTCCGTTATCCACAACGATGATCTCAAAATCCCGGTAGTTTCCACTTTCCAGGACAGAATGAATGCAATTCGATAAAATATGGGGATGATCCTTGGTCGGGATGATGATCGAAACCTTCCCGGAGGGCGTAAGAGGCCAGCCTCTTCTTACATATGCCGCCTTTTTCAGATCATCATACGTCTCTTCCATACCCCAGACTTCGATTTTTTCATGATGAAACAGCACGCTGTCGATATGTGCAGTTCCATTCTCGATTTCCGTCAGGCGCAGCACTAGGTCATAAAGGTTGCGCAGTGGGTTCTCATCTGCCAGCCACGGACAGTTCTCCATCGCCTGTCTGCGCACCGCAAAGAATCCGCCGAAATAAAAGCAGGACATCAGTGTATCCGGCGACCAGTCCGGCTTCAGCCAGGGATTTTTGCGCTTACCGGCTTCGTCGATTTCATCCTCGTCCGCGTAGGCGATCACCGTTTCGGGATGGGCTTCAAACCAGCTGAGCACATGTGAAATACCTCTCGTGTCCGGGCTTGCGTCCGGCGCGTGGAAAATCAGGACGTCCGCCGGCGT
>ENA-OURQ01000800-OURQ01000800.1-human-gut-metagenome-genome-assembly--contig:-NODE-800-length-29529-cov-3.465325_pt1 | contig 29529 bp, 20 predicted proteins | sample MGYA00242105_ERZ508999 | MGnify/ENA primary metagenome ERZ508999 (study PRJEB26280, sample SAMEA2338771) | human gut metagenome | biome: human gut; feature: human-associated habitat; material: faeces...
GTGAATTATAATGAAGTTGTAAAGAAAGAATAATACTTATGACAATTGAAGAAGCAAGTAAAAAATATAATATTCCAATTCATACCCTTAAATAATATGAAATTTGGGATTGTGTCAAGAAGTTAAAAAAGTAATGGGATCTTGGCAATATGATGAAACAGACTTTGAAAGATTAAGCTTGATTATGATGTTACATGATTTAGATTTTACAGTTGAAGAAATAAAAAATAAAGTAAAAACAGGAACCTGGACAAAAGAGGATGTGGCACGCTGTGTGGAGGAGCTGAAGCAGATATCGGATTTTACTGTTTATACAGAAGAAATCTATTATATAAGTTATGGGATTTTTGCCTATAATTTTCGGGAATATGCTTATTCTCTGATCGAAATCTGCCGGGAGGCCGGAGTTCACATGGAGCGTTCCAAGGAGAAATCCAGACTTTATCTTGCCCTGGTAAGACTTTATTTCTGCCTTGGTTTTCCCCCGAAGATTGTGGAATATGGCCTGAAATATGCCAATTCCGGATTTACCTTAAGATCCCCTCTGAAATCCGTTTATAACACTATCGTAGCCGCTTTTTCAGACTGTGGACTGTTTTTTGAGGCGGATTTTTATCTGGAGAAAATGATGGATATTTCCAGACTGGATCCCTGTGACAGCAGTGTGGATTTCTGGAATTCGGATACTTTAAATGAGCTGGTCTATTATGACAGCAAGGTTTACGTGAAGCTGGGAATGGGAGATGTTGCAGGTGCAGAGCAGGCGTCAGTGGACATGCAGGCGATTCTTACGGAACGGGAGATTCCTGAAGATGGCAGAGCCTTTTTCCTGCTTCAGAAGGAATTTACGGACTTGTATCTTCGCCTTTACCAGCAAAAAGACAAGGCGGTCATTGCGGAAGAATTTAACAATTATATGAAGAAAATGGAAGCCGGGGAGGGTGCCAGGGATACCTTAAGCTTCTGCGTCTGCTATTTCGGAGAGTTCCTTCAGGTAATGGCGGAGGAAGAACGCTGGGACGACATTATACGTATTGGCAACTACATTAAAAATGCCCGGAATTTCAGCGGAAGCTTCTGCCCGGTTTACAAGCTTATGCGCACTGCTGCATGCAGAAGTGACCGGGAAGAGCTTCGGAGACAGATACCGGAATTCGAGAGAATGTATCTGGAGGCTCTGGAGCAGGAGAAGGAGAATTATGACCAGATGGTACGTCTCCTTACCAGGGAGGAGCTTCGGATTGAACGCCTGAAAACGTCCATGGAGAGGGATGCCCTTACCGGCTGTCTGAACCGTGCGGCTTTTGACCACAACAGCAAGCGCTTTATGAAGAATCATAAGAAGGGCAGCCTTGTATTTATTGACCTGGATTATCTGAAGCTGATCAATGACTGCTATGGCCATGAAAACGGAGACCGTTACCTGGTGTGTTTTGCAGAGAATATGAAGTGTGCTATGGACAGGCAGGATCTTCTGTACCGGTATGCAGGAGATGAGTTCCTTATTTTGTCTGCACTGGAGCCGGAGCAGATACAGGAACGGCTAAACGAAATTCTGGAAAAGAGCCCGATCCATTTTGATATTAACGGAGAAATCCGCAACATCAGCTTTTCCTATGGCATTGTGGCATTTGAGGAAAAAAAGGGAAAAATCGCAGATTTGGTGAAGGAAGCGGATCAAAGAATGTATCAGTGCAAGAGCCGGAATCATGAGCGTATTTCCAAAAGAGGTGCGGCGGAATGATCACGCGGGAAAATATTATTCATTTTTACACCAAATACAAAGAAAATCTGAAGACGGAAGATCAGATTCAGGAGAATCTGCTGAAGGCAGAAGACCAGGAGGCGTGGATCGAAAATCTGAAGAACAAATCCAGAATGATGCGCCGGCTTTACATTGAAAATGAGGCACTTCTGAATCTGTATATCCGCCCCTTCCTTGACGGAGAGGCGGAGCTGAACGAGGAACTGGCAAGAGAATTTCTGCATCAGATCCGCATGGCCGATGAGGAGGGCTATGAGGATAACCTTGCCATGCTGGAAATTCTGGAGCTTCTGGATGGATATTTTCAGAAAAGTGATGATCTGGACTCTTATATCTGGACCCTGAATCTTCTGGGGAATTTTTATAACCGTCCCTTCAGTGATGAAGATGGAAAGAAAGGAGCCATGTATTTTGACAGACTGCGGGCACTTTCTTCCAGATATTTTGAAATCGAGGATTTTGACGTAAGGAAGCGAATCCTTTTTTCTTATTATAATTTTCCGATAGTGTTGATGAACTTTAATCTGGACACGGCCAAGGAGCTTTTGCAGTACATTGATGAGGCAATGGAATTTTATAATGATGAGAAAGTCCGGGAATTAGACGGAGAGAGGTTTGATTTTGATGAACTGATCGAAGAACTAAATTATGATCTTCTTGGAAATTCAGTCCTGAGATTTACAGTGAGGGAGATTGATCCGGAGCTTCTTTCCAGAGCATCCCGGGTTCTGGAAGAATATTATCAGCGTGAGCTTGAGAAGAATCCGGAGCCCTACGAAATGCTGGATGAAATATACTGTAATTATAAGTCCTGTCTGTTCTATCAGGGGAAGATAACCTGCACAGAGCTTCTGGAGGATTACCGGAAATTCTGTGAACACAGTATGGAGCATGACGATCTGGACAGCCAGGAGGGAGTGTCTTTTTCTGACAGCCGCTATTTTCAGGTTGCGATCAACCATCTGCCGACGATTTTGGAATTGTTGGAGAAATATGCGGATGAATATCACGGAGCACCAGATCTCCGTGATTTTTGTGTATCCAATTATGTGCATGCTATTCGCAGGCTGTCCAGGACAGAAAACGATACCTTTGTAAATGATGTAGTATGGCGTTCTCTTAGGGATGTGTTGAAATATATTACCGGAGATGAAATAAACACCCTGGTTCTTATGCAGATCATGGTAAGCCGGGATGAGGGCACTGCCATGCACAGTGCAATGGTGGAGCAGATTGCCAGGCGAATTCTGAATGTAGTGATGAAAAAGCGGCCGGAGCTTCTGATTGGAACCTTTGGTTATGAGAACGTGGTGGAAGTGCTGGAAAATCAGGAGACCATTCTGGACTATGTTTCCCAGTCTGCACAGCTTCTGGATATTGGAATGATCAGACTTGCATCTATTGTGAACAAGCAGTCACGGCAGCTGACACAAAGGGAAAAGAATGATATTCTCAGCCATCCCTGTGAGGGGGCTAAATTCGTAGAGGAGATTCCGGCTCTTTGCAAATATCGGGATGCTGTTCTGGGACATCACAAATCCTGGGATGGAAAAATAGGATATCCGGCAGATTTTGACAATACCAGGTCAAATGTGCGTTTCCTTATTGAAATACTGCATATCAGCGATTGTCTGGATGCAGCCACTGACTTTGTGGGACGAAGCTATAAGAATGCCAAGAAGCTGGAACAAGTAGCGGAGGAGTTTTCCTGGGGAAAAGGTTCTGTTTATTGTCCGGAGCTGGTGGAGCTTCTGGAAGAGGATAAAGAACTGCAGGGAGATCTCAGATATCTGCTGGGAGCGGGACGCATCCGTACTTGTTATTCGGTATATGGCAAGGCAGTAGATCAAAATGAAATAGAAGAAAGCAGGCTGTTCACAGATATTGAAAACTGGGAAGCCAGCAGCCGGAAGCAAAGTGATGAAGAGGGAGATACGATTCTCGATTTCCTTCACAAAAGCGGAAACGAGAGCCGTCAGCTTCTTGGAGCACTGGCAAGGAATTCTCTGATCATTTTGTATGTGGATATGATGTCTGGCGAATACAAGGTATACTACCGCGGAAACCAGAGACTTCTGGATAAAAAGATTCCGGACGGTTATTACGGAGACTTCCTGAAAGAATATCTGGCGCCAAACTGCGAACCGGGTGATTGGGAAAAAGTACGGCTGAAAATCAGACTGTCAGAGCTTTCCCATATATTTCTGGAGCAGGAGGGCAGCTATGAGTGTGAAGCCCGGATCAGGGCAAAAGATGCCTACCGCTGGGTGCGGTTCCAGTTTATCTGTCTGGACGAGGAAAATGCTATGCCCGGCATGATGACTCTGATTGCAACAGATGTCCAGGAAAGCCACAGCAGAAATGAACAGCTGATGAACAGTCTGAAGGAGGCATATCAGTCTGCAGAAGAGGCAAACAAGGCAAAAAGCATTTTCCTCAGCAGTATGTCCCATGACATCCGCACTCCTATGAATGGAATCCTTGGCATGACCCAGATTGCCATGAACCATCTGAACGATCCTGCGCGTATTCTGGATTGTCTTCAGAAGATCGACGATTCTTCCAGACACCTTCTGGAGCTGATCAATGAGGTTCTGGATATGTCGAAAATTGAGAGTGGGGATACGACACTTCACGAGGAACCACTGTACCTGAGCAAAACCATGAAAATTGTGGATGGAGTATGCCGTCAGGCAGCTGTTGACAAACACCAGATTTTTGATATGGATATAGAAGAAATCCAGGACGATCATGTGCTGGCAGATCCGGTAAGACTCAGGCAGGTTTTGATCAATCTGATTTCCAATGGAGTGAAGTACACGCCTGAGCATGGATGTGTGCAGGTAAAGGTAGCCCAGGGCAATAGCTTTGCAGAGGGAAAAGCAAGCTATTCTTTTGTGGTGAAGGACAACGGAATCGGAATGTCGGAAGAATTTCAGAAGAAGCTGTTTGAGCCTTTTTCCCGCGAAGATAACAGCATGACAAATGCTACCCAGGGAACAGGACTGGGACTTTCTATTGCCAAGTCTATCATTGCACAGATGGGTGGAAGTATTGAGGTAAAGAGCATTCAGGGGAAAGGTACGACGTTTCTTGTGCGGCTGGATCTGAAGCTTGTGGAAGAAGAGAAGGAGGCTGACCAGGCCTTACTGGCAGCAGAGGCTGGTGAAGAGAAGGAAAAGGATCCGGGCTTTTTGAAGGGACGCAGGATCATGCTGGTGGAGGACAATGAGCTGAACCGGGAGATTGCGTACGAGCTTTTGTCCGAATCCGGTCTGATCGTGGATGTTGCAGAGAATGGGCAGGAGGCGATCAAGCTTCTTGGAATCAGGCCGGAGAATTATTATGAACTGATCTTCATGGATATCCAGATGCCGGTGATGAATGGGTATGAGGCCACGGCAACTATCCGTGCAGGAGAGAGTGACTACTGGAAAACTATTCCGGTGATCGCCATGACCGCAAATGTGTTCCAGGAGGATGAGAGCCGGGCAGCAGAGTGTGGAATGAGCGATTATGTGACTAAGCCCATTGATATGAATGTGATTTATTCTGTCCTTGAAAAATGGCTTCGGGGACAGAAAGGATGATGTGAGCCAGTACCTGCCAGAGCTTTTTATATACTCTGGCGGCAGACCGGAAGGGGCTTCCGGTGGTGCTGGCATATGGATGAGGGAGCGATAGAGTTGAGTAAAAATAAGTACGAAATTGATATGTGTAACGGAACCATTATGGACAAGCTGGTTTCTTTTGCCATTCCGCTGATGGTTTCCGGAATCCTGCAGCTGATGTTCAATGCTGTGGATATTATTGTGGTGGGACGGTTTTCCGGCAGCCAGGCCCTGGCAGCAGTTGGTTCCACTACCGCTTTGATCAATGTGTTTACCAATCTTTTTATTGGTGTTTCACTGGGAGCCAATGTTCTGGCGGCCAGATTCTATGCGGCAGGTAAGACGAAAGAGATGTCGGAAACGGTACATACGTCTGTTACACTGGCTTTGATCAGTGGTGTGGCGATGGCTGCTGTGGGACTTGTTTTTTCAAGATGGGCACTGGAGGTTATGGGAACACCTGCTGATGTTATTGACCAGTCCACCCTGTATATGAGGATTTATTTCCTGGGAATGCCGTTTTTTATGCTTTATAACTATGGTGCAGCTATTCTGCGTGCGGTAGGGGATACCAAACGTCCGCTGATGTTCCTGGTTGTGGCAGGTGTGACCAACGCGGTGCTGAATATGATTCTGGTGATCGTGTTTCATCTGGGTGTTGCAGGTGTTGCCATTGCGACCATTATTTCCCAGCTGATTTCCTGTATTCTGGTTCTTCGCTGTCTGTATATGACGGACAGCAGTTATCAGCTCCGGTTTTCCAGATTGTGCATGAAGAAATTTTATCTGGTACAGATTTTCCAGGTGGGAATACCGGCAGGAGTGCAGAGTACGGTTATTAACATTTCCAATGCGCTTTTGCAGTCTTCTGTAAATTCCTTTGGTTCCACTGCCATGGCTGGCTATACGGCGGCGAATAATATTCTGGGATTTTTGTATGCGTCTGTAAATGCGGTCACTCAGGCCTGTATGAGCTTTACCAGCCAGAACTATGGCGTTGGGAAATATAAACGTATGGACAGAGTGCTGCTGGACTGCGGAATCCTGTCCTTTGTGATCGCCCTTGTGCTGGGATGCGGCTCTTACATGTGTGGCGGTGAGATCCTGAAGGTTTACACAGAGGACCCGGAGGTTATCCGATGCGGTGTGGAGATTCTTTCCATCACCACAGTGCCTTATTTCTTATGTGGAATCATGGATCTTTTTCCTGGAGCCCTCCGAGGAATGGGACATTCCGGTGTGCCTATGATCCTTTCTATTATCGGTACGGTTGGTACCAGAATTGTGTGGATCTTCTGGATATTCCCACAGCACAGAAGTTTGTACACCTTGTTTATCTCTTATCCGGCCTCCTGGTTCATTACCATTGTGCTGCAGGTGGTCTGCTTTGTGTTTGTGAGACGGACGGTGCATGGACAGCTGAAAGGTACCGGGAAAGCGGCGTGATGGAAAGAAAGAAGAGAAATGTTATAATATGTTTCTGAAACGGGTAAGAGCCAGGGAAAGCGAAACGCTTCCCTGGCTCATTTTTAGCTTCCGTTCCCTCTGAGCTTCACGAAAGATAATAATGGAAAATGACATAATTGGGTAAGTGTGAATGATTCAATAATTCGGCTGGGCTAACTTCCTCCCATTAAAGTTAGTGCAGGCGATTATTTGTGTGGACATTTGGCGTAAGTTGTTGTGTTTACGTAGTCCATGATGACAAGATGATTGCATTTTGTGCAAATTTTTGCCGTATAAGTTTTTACGATACAACCACCATTGCTTTGTGAATAATGTAAATCTGTATAACCAGATTTAAAGTTGTGAGTACAAATGATTGCACGAGGTTCTAAGTCTGATTCACTTACAGGAATACTTGTGTTCTCTTCTGTTTCAAAATGAATGTTTGAATATTTAAAGGTATCATCTTGAGTTGCAGTGTCGTAGAAAGAAGCTGTTTCTGTAAGTAATGTTAAGTCGCTGGTTTGTGTCGTCTGCATCGGCGCATACCCAAACACCGTAGTCCCACTCAAAAATACAGATGCCAATATTGCCGCAGCAGTACCAATTTTACTGGCTTTTCTATTCTTCCTCATAATAAATTCCACTCTCCTTTTCATTGTATGTTTGGCCCCCAATAAGTTGTTTTTCCAGACTACAGGAACCTGTCTGTTCCTTGCGGAAAGATTCACGAGAGCGACTGCGTAGGCTTTTCTCTCCTCCGTGGTGAAACCTTCGGTGGCGGCTTGATCTGCAATGTTTTCGGAAAAGCTGGTGTAAAGCAGAAGCGTAAGCAATGTTAACGGATTATAAAAATGAAGGCAAATGGCTAACAGGCAGAGCAGCTTTACAGCTGAGTCATGGCAGCACAGGTGTGAATATTCGTGCCGCAAAATCATTTCTGACAATCTGGAATCCGCAAGGCTCTCCGGCGCGACAATGAAAGGCTTCAGGAAACCTATAGTATAGGGAGAACCAATAAGGGGAGAAATACGGTATTCTACATCCCCGATTCCAGGTAAGAAACAAGTTCTTTTCTCAGTAATCTTTTTCAGCTTTCGCGTGAGCCGGTGATACTTTATGATTTCGTAAACACTGAAGCCTGAGATTAAAAATAGCCAGCATAATCCAATCATAAGAATCCAGTCGGACATCCATAATGAAATTCCGTGATAAGAAATTGCTTCTTTGTCGTCAAAATTGATGTAATAAGAGATGTTTGCAAGAGCGTCTGTTCTTATCAAAACATCTGTTGGCATCAGATATTTAACCACCTGAAACGGTATCAAATACCCCGCCAGACTCAGAAACACCAGGTTCCGGCCAAGCCGGTATGAAAATTTTTTCCTTTGGAGAAGCAATAGCAGGAGACAGATGATCAGTGGCACTGTTCCTGCTATGCTCATACAGATTAAAAGCATGCAAGTCCCTCACTTAAAATTTGTCAATAAAATCCAGCAAGTCCTTCTGATCTTCTTCGCTGAGATCGGAATCTTCGGCAAAGGCACAGAACAGACAGGTAAGTGAATTTTTAAAGCTCTGGAAATCAGAATCTCCAGAATCCCTGCAGCTGGTCTGGCGATTTTTTATCAGCTCCTTCATCGCATTCCGGAACAACAGGTTCTTCTTATCAAGCTTTCGTCTAAGCTGCAAACAGTGTACGAAGAGACCTAAGGTTACCAGAGGAAGGCTAAAGGATAACAGAATTGCTTTCGCCAGGTAAAAGGCAGCAGCCGGCTGATCCAAATTCGGAATTCCGTTCATCATGCAGATCAGCAGCGAGCATCCGGTGACGATCACAAAGAGAACGCCGGATAAGGTTAAAATTATTTTTTTCATTGAGTACCTCCTCATTCTACGTAGAGCGGGAATTCAGAAATAATTTTGTTTTCTGCTCCCTTCACTATATATACGAAAACCAGAGAAAGAAATAACACGAAATCTGAAAAAATTTTTGGAAATTTTTCAGATAAGATAAATTTATGGTATACTTACAGAGAAATTGAGAAAAATTACAGGTCTGATATCATATCAGATATTGAAAAGACACTTCCTGACAGTGTGTAAAAATCAACGCTTCGTTAGGAAACTGTCAAATAATCATAGAAGGAGAACAATTATGCCCAAATTTCTGATCATCGACGGCTCCTCCATGCTGTCTACATCCTATTATGGAAATCTTCCCAAATCTATCCTTTTCGCAAAGACAGACGAGGAAAAAGAGAGACACTATCCGGAAATCCTTCATACTTCCGATGGAAAATATACAAATGCCATGTTCACCATGCTTCGCACCCTTCTGGCTGTTTATAAGAAGGTAAAGCCGGAATACGTGGCATTTACCTTTGATATGACAAGAGATACCTTCCGCCGCACTCAGCTTGGCGCCGATTTTTACAAAGCCAATCGTAAGGAAACTGCCCAGCCCTTAAAAGAACAGTTTGTCCAGATGGAAGAGCTTCTGAAAGCAATCGGCTGTCCGGTATTTATGAGCCAGGACTATGAGGCTGATGACTATGCGGCATCCCTTGTGGAGAAATTCCAGGGCCCGGATCTGCAGACCTATGTGCTTACCAAGGATCACGATTATTTTCAGCTGGTAAGCGAATACACCCGCATGTGGCGCGTTGTTACAAAGGATAAGCTGGAGAACTTAAAGGATGCATACGGCCTGTTTGGAAAAGAGGCTTACGAGGAACTTCCTTCTAATGTATTTGAATATACACCGGAAATTGTCTGTTCTGAGGAAGGAGTGTATCCGGAACAGATTCCTGTGCTTCTGGCAATCACCGGAGATCCAGGCGATGGAATTCCAGGTTGTAAAGGAGTTTCCTCAGCAGCAGCGCCGCTTGTAGCAGAATATAAAACCCTGGACGCGATCTATGAAGCAATTGAGGACTGCGAAGACGTGGCAAAGAAAGAAAAGGAACTGAATACTTTCTGGAAAGAAAACCTTGGAATAGGCAGAAGCCCTCTGAAAGCACTGAAAACAAATAAAGAGATGGTATATTTAAGCGAACAGCTGGCAACTATGAAACGTGACATTGAGATAAAAGAAAGCCTGGAAGATATGCGGCTTCATATTAATGCAGAAGAACTGATCAGACAGTTAAAACGCTACGAAATGAACAGTATTTTGACGGAATATGAAAAAACACTAAAATAGTCAAAAAATAAAGAAAACACTTAATTGTCAGAAAAAAGAGAAAATATCAGAAAAATACAAATGATGGGTGGGTAATGTGTGCTTATTTACACAAAAAATACATAAATTTTTCACAAAACACTTGCCTAAAACGGAGTAATACGCTATAATTTCCCCATACTACTTATTGATCAATTTCAATAAATTTAATTCATGGAGGGAAATGTATGAAGAAAGATTTGAAAACACTCAATAAGTCTGTTGCTATTGCAATTGCAGCGGCAATGACCGCAACTTCCGCACCGACACCACTTCTGGCGTCAGATTTTACAGATGGAGGAGATTTCGTATCTGAGTCTCCGGCAGCGGAAGCGGACACCACAGAGGAAGCTACTGTAGAGGCAGATGGCTTCGGAGATGAAGCCGCAGTGGCAGCTGTTACAGAGGATGGCTTCGGTGACAGTGAGGCAGTTGCAGACGCAGAAGAGAGCGGAAGCACCGACGAGGTTGCTGCTTTTGATGCAGAGGCACCTGGCAAGATCGGACATGTTGCATTTGATGAGGAGGATAAGAATGTTCTTACCTGGTATGCGGACCAGAAGGCAGATGAATACCAGATCCGTGTAACAGACGGAGAGTACACTTACCGCTACTATTATAATGCAAGCGAGCCAGAGACCGGTTATCCGTCCACAGTCAACTTAAGCTATGGTCTTACAAATCTTACCATGCAGCCGTTCAAGGTTGACGCAGAAGGAAACCTTGTATACAAACCAGATGGTAAAGACGGATATATTGCAGGTCTTGAGAATGGCAAGACATACAAGGTTTCCGTTCGCGCCGTAAACCGTAACAGCGCAGATGGAACTGTTGCATATGGTGAATGGTCTGACGCTGTAGATTATACCTACGCAAAGAAGGTCGCTGAGCCGAAGAGTGTGACAATTTATGCAGCTGAAAGAAAGAATCAGATCCAGGTATCCGGCGAGAACCAGAACCTCGAGGTTTCCATTAAGGATGAAGCTGGAAATGAATATTATTCTTATGCATATGGAGCAAAGGAACCCTCCTATGTAACTGCTTCAGGTAACTGGCTCAATTTCTATGAGAATTACGGTTATCTGCTTAAAAAGAACGACACCACAGGTCTTTATGAAGTCGCTTCTGATGCAGACGGAAAATATATCGGTGCTTTCCAGAAAGGCAAGAAATATACCGTTAAAGTCCGTGCATATACAGGCTCCGGCGACGAGAAGAAGGTAGGCGACTGGTCCAATGAGCTGGTTGTAGAAGCAGACGACAGCGGCAGTCTTGTACCAGAGAAGACCGGTAATTTCAAATACAACGATGAATATGAATATGTAAGCTGGAACCGTATCCAGAATACATATGTATCCCAGTACGAAGTTGAAGTAGATGGAAAAGTTGCCTTTACAACAGATTCCAATTATTCCTATCCAAACTTCTATTTAGGAAGAACCTACGGAGAGTTCAAATTTGAAAGAGGTAAAACCTATACCATCCGTGTCCGCGGAATTAATTACAGATATGAGAATGGTGCAAACAAGAAGCAGGAAGGTGAATGGTCTGACGCTTATACAGTAACTTATAAAGCTGTAGATACAAGCCTGAAGAAAGTCTCCGGTGTAACAGCTTCTTCTTATGTTCTCAGCTGGAATCCGGATAAGAATGCAGACAGCTATGAGATTAAGGTCACAGACGAAGCTGGACGCGAGTACTTTGAGTCGCTGGCATCCGATCGGAAGAGCGGCCGTTATACCAGAGTAAGCGGCACCAGATATTCATTTGATGGCTCTGATTATAACACTTATACAAGTGTAGACGGAGTTCTGGAACCTGTTATTTACCCGGCTACCGGTCAGCCTGTTTATGCATTTGAAGATGGAAAGACCTATAATCTTTCTGTTCGTGCCGTTAAGATCGGAGATGATGGCAAGGAAGTATACGGAGACTGGTCCAATGCATTTGCATACAAAGTAACCGCTTCAGATGCAGGTACCAGTGAGAAGCCTGCAGCTGTTTCCGGTGTAACCGTAAACACAGAGGACAGTGAGCCAACCTTGCGCTGGAATGCACTTGACAATGTAAACAGCTATGAAATCCTTGTAAAAGATTCTGCCGGACGTGAATACGTGAGCTCAGCTTCTCTGAAGGATGACGGAACTGTTGATAAGACCTATTACAGAGTCGGTTACAGTAATTTCCCAAGTGTTTCCCTGTCAGAGCTTAAAGACGAATATCTGTATACATATACAACAGATCCTAAGGTTTCATTTGATCGCGTAAGAGATGAGAACGGCGATCCGATCAAGGCAATGGCTCCTGGAGAATCCTATACCTTCCAGGTACGTGCAGTACGCACTTATACCGTTGATACAGACGGAAAGAAAGTCACAAAGACAGTAGAAGGCGACTGGTCAGCACCGTCCGCAGCATTTACTGTAGATGCTCTTCAGCCGATCACCGATCTTCAGTATGTGAAAGCTGACGACAATTACTATTATTTCACATACAGTGCAAAGGTTGATTTAAACAGCGTATGGTATCAGATTGCAACAGGCACAGAATTTACTACTGCAACTATGGCAAGTGACTGGAGCCGCGTCTATTATGATGGCTCAGCTGGTTCTGCGAAACTGAAGATCAGCAAAAACAACGGTAATCTGGAAGCTGGAAAAACCTATTATGTTCGTGCAGTGAGCAGTGCAGACAGACCGGAAGAGGAAGAGGTTGCAAAACTGAAACCTGCAGCTGTCTCCTTCACTACAGATGCAGAAAAGGCACCTAAGAATGTAACTGGCTTAGAAATGTATAAAGAATCTGCAAACAGCTTCAAATTCCGTTTTGACGCTGTTCTGGAAGATGGCGACTCTTATGAGCTCCAGTACACAGATAAGGCACAGCCTTCCGAAGAGGACTGGGTAACCGCTTCTTCCAGTGGTTACTATGATGAAGATGAAGATGAGTACTACGAGGATGATGATGCACTTACATTGAGTAAATCCTTATTAAAAGAAGGAGCAACCTATGTAAGAGTTGTCGCTTATGTAAAAGACAAGAGCGGAAACAAGAAATACGGTACTCCTTCCAATGTAGTAGCTGTCAATGTATCCAAAGCCACTTCAGCGATCAGTAACCTGAAGCTGGTTGAGAAAACACCGGATGGTTATGTATTCTCCTATGACGGAACTGTAAGAAAAGAAGAAGATGTAGAATTCTGGTATTCCGAATCACCTGAATTTGTAAATGATTACAAGGTTACAGATTGTATTTCTGGTGAGAACAATAAGGCAACACTTTACTTTGAATCACTTACACCAGGCAAGACCTATTATGTGCGTGCCCGTGTAAAAAATGATAAGGCAGCTACACTTGCACAGAAATACAGTGCATATACAAATACAGCATCATTTAACGCTGGTATGCCGAATATATCTGTAACAAATGTTATCACAGCAAAGACTGTTACCTTAAGGATGAGCGCTGAAAGCGGATCAGAAGGCTGGCTCACCGGTTATCAGATCCAGAGAAAGAATGGCAAAAAATATAAAACAATTGCCAAAACTACAGACAGCGTTTATAAGAACACCAAACTGAAAGCAGATACCACCTATACTTACAGAGTAAGACCATATTATTATGATTCCGAAACAGGCAAGACCACTTATGGAGCATGGGCTTATAATAAGGTTACTACCTGGGGCGGTGCGCTGAAGCTGAAAGCAACACCTAAGAGCACAACTTCTGTAAAACTGTCCTGGACCAAGATCAAAGGTGCTAAGGGATATGAGATTTACAGATGTGAAGGATCTTCTATTGGAGATACTGTAGCAGCTGGCATGACCAACAATTTTGCTAAGTATAAACTGATCAAGACTACAAGTGCAAAGGCTTCCAGTTATACAGACAAGAAGCTTCAGAGCGGTATGGATTATTACTATCTTGTAAGAGCTTACAAGACTGTAGGAAACAGCAAGTATTACATTGATGAAGGTGTATATGCAAATCTTAGCTTCGAGATGACTACCGTTAACAGAATTTCTTATGCAAACGGTAAGATGAAGTTAAGCTGGCAGCCGGTATATGCAGGAAAGGGTTATCTGGTTGAGAAGAGAAATGAAGAGACTGGTGCATGGGAAACCTATAAGACACTGAAAGCTTCCACATCTTCCATTACATTCCCGGCAGCAGATACGGAAACAACCTATCGTGTACGTGCATACAGAGGACAGGAATACAGCAATGAAATCAGAGCAACAGTTAATCCTGTTTTAGCAACTCCTGGCAATGTAAAAGCTGTTGCAAACAAAGCAGATGGAAGTATTACTGTAACATGGAATCCGGTAGCAGGTGCTGATTACTATCGTGTATACAGAACCACCTCTTCTTGGAACAGATATAACAAAGACAGCAATTCTTACAGCTATAGTTACGGTTCCAGTACAACTGTTCCGAATTATGTTGCTGATTCCACAACAGTCAGCGGATATAAATTCGTTAGTGAACTGAAGGAAACGACTATTACAGATCGCGAGATCAAGTACACCTATAATGGTGCAACAAGCACAGAGTACAAAGGACCGAAAGCAGGAGTAAAATATTACTATTATGTAATTGCTTACAAGAATGGTAAGTCCTATGAGTACAAAGATTCTGCTGATGAAACATATACAAGTGGTGCAAGCAAATCTGCAAGTGCTATAGTTTCCACAGCAAAGATCGCGAAGCCAACCAGTCCAAAAGCGAAAGCAACAAAGGGCAAGATTACTGTCAGCTGGAAGAAAGTAACAGGAGCTACCGGATATCAGGTATACCGTTCCACTAAGAAAGGTTCCGGATATAAACTGGTAGGAACTATTACAAAAGGCTCCAAAGTGAAATATGTTGACAAGAGCTCCAAGAAAGCTGGAACCAAGTATTATTACAAAGTACGCGCCGTTGGAAACAACGAAGCAGGTGTTCCAATCTATTCTTCTTACAGCACACCAAAATATGCGAAAGCAAAATAAATAAAGTGTAATAAAATCCCCCTCCTGTTAGACAGGAGGGGGATTTTCGATTACCCAGATGTAAAAACTTATGCAACTATTTGAATGCAGATATAAGAAAAGAAGACCCGTATCACAGGCCTTCTTTAATAAGCTTACCATCTTTTAAATGCAGAATTCGCTGATTGCTGCTCCCTCTGAACTGAAGGGAGAGGTTTTTCAATTCTTGAATAAACTCTCCGTCTACCAGAACGTCGATGCAGGAAAGCATCCGGTCTGTAAAAGGAGTGTAGATCTTACCTCCGGGAACCATATCTTTGTCAAAAAGATATCCACTGTAACACCAGATGGATTTATCCGGAAAGGTACGTCTGATTTCTTCCAGAAGCTCTGCCAGCACAGGCTGGTTCTCTGGCTCAAATGGCTCTCCTCCAAGTAAGGAGAAGCCCTCTATATAAGAAGGAGCAAGCAGCTCCAGAATCTTATCCTGTGTCTCCCGGGTAAATGGCTTACCGTAGTTAAAATCCCACGTAGGTGCGTTAAAACAGCCCTTACAGTGGTGCCTGCAGCCAGATACGAACAGGCTTACACGCACGCCTGTGCCGTCTGCTATGTCGTAGGATTTAATGTTTCCGTAGTTCATAACTGATTCCTCTTTTCCTTCTGTGCCTGATAATCAAATGCACACATCTTGCAGAAAGCCTTTTTCAAACACGATTCAGGACTTTCATAGTAAAATACCATTATGCAAAAAAATCCGGACAGAAATCAAAATTATGAAATTCAGAAAACTGTCCGGAGTGTTATGTTCAGTGGTAACGTTATATAAGGTTCTGTAAACGTAGTTCACAGAAAACCCGGGAACCATTACTTATTACAGATGTAATACACGATCCTTGATCTCCTGGGTACGTCCCTGGTTCCAGAACTGGGTACCGATGTATCCGCAGGTTCTTCTGGCAACGCTCATCTTGTCCTGATTGCGGTTACCGCAGTTCGGGCATTCCCAGATCAGCTTGCCGTTCTCGTCTTCTTTGATCTGGATCTCTCCGTCATATCCGCAGACATCACAGAAATCACTCTTGGTATTCAGCTCTGCATACATGATGTTATCATAGATAAACTTCATAACAGAGAGAACTGCCGGAATATTCTGCTTCATATTCGGAACTTCCACGTAGCTGATGGCTCCTCCTGGAGAAAGCTTCTGGAATTCAGACTCGAATTTCAGCTTGGAGAATGCGTCAATCTCCTCAGTAACGTGAACGTGATAGCTGTTTGTAATATAATTCTTATCCGTAACTCCTGGAATGATGCCAAAACGCTTCTGGAGACATTTGGAAAACTTGTATGTGGTGGATTCCATCGGAGTGCCATATACAGAGTAGCTGATGTTCTCAGCTGCCTTCCACTGGGCACATTTGTCATTGAGGCGCTGCATAACCTTCAGCGCAAACGGACGAACCTCAGGGTCTGTATGAGGCTTTCCGTACATTCTCATGCACATCTCATGGAGACCTGCATATCCAAGTGAGATCGTAGAATAGCCGTCATAAAGAAGCTTGTCAATGGTCTCACCCTTCTTAAGCCGTGCAAGAGCACCATACTGCCACAGGATCGGGGCAACATCGGAAACTGTGCCAAGAAGACGCTCATGTCTGCAGCGGAGTGCTCTGTGGCAAAGCTCCAGGCGCTCCTCCAGAATCTCCCAGAACTTATCAAAATCGCCGTCTGAGGAGCAGGCTACATCTACAAGGTTAATGGTAACAACACCCTGGTTAAAACGACCGTAGAACTTGTAGGAACCGTCCGGGTTCTTCTGTTTCTCCTCAACGGTAAGGAAGGAACGGCATCCCATGCAGGTGTAAACATTGCCGTTTTTTAACTGGCGCATGATCTTGGCTGAGATGTAATCCGGAACCATACGCTTGGCAGTACATTTCGCTGCAAGCTCTGTGAGGTACCAATATTTGGAATCCTCGTGGATGTTATCCTCATCCAGCACATAGATCAGCTTCGGGAATGCAGGTGTGATCCACGCACCGCGCTCGTTCTTAACACCCTGCATACGCTGCTTCATAACTTCCTCGATGATCAGTGCAAGGTCATCACGGGTGCGTCCCTCCGGAACTTCATCAAGATACATGAAAATCGTTACAAATGGTGCCTGTCCGTTACAGGTCATAAGAGTGATCAGCTGGTACTGGATCGTCTGGATACCACTCTGGATCTCATCCTTCAGTCTGCGTTCCGATACCTTCTGGATGATCTCATCATCAAGAGGCTCACCGCAAGCCTTACGTTCCTCGATTACCTTGTTACGGATCTTCTGGCGGCTGATGTCTACAAAAGGAGCCAGATGGGCGAGAGAGAAGGACTGTCCGCCGTACTGATTGCTGGCTACCTGTGCGACGATCTGTGTGGTAACGTTACATGCGGTAAAGAAGCTGTGAGGCTTCTCAATCAGTGTCTGGCTGATAACCGTGCCGTTCTGGAGCATATCCTGCAGATTGATCAGGTCACAGTTATGCTCACGCTGTGCGTAGTAATCGGAATCATGGAAATGAATGATTCCCTCGTCGTGAGCCTTTACGATCTCCTCAGGAAGAAGAACACGCATGGTCAGGTCCTTGCTGACCTCGCCTGCCATGTAATCACGCTGGGTAGAGTTAATAGTAGGGTTCTTATTGGAGTTCTCCTGCTTGGCATTCTCATTAATCTGGTCAAGAAGAGCAAGGATGCTGTCGTCTGTGGTATTGGACTTGCGGGTAAGCTCTCTCTTGTAGCGATAGCGCACATACTTCTGTGCAACCTCATAACCGCGCATCTCCATAATGCCGGTCTCTACCATATCCTGAATATCTTCCACATTGACAGCGTGGGAGGATTCAAGGGCACGGGTGGCAATCATATCAGCAAGCGCAGTGATCTGGTAATGACTCAGCCTGTGAAGCTTGGGAACCTCCTCATTCGCTTTTTCAACGGCGTTGATGATCTTCGCCTTATCAAAAATAACTTCCACGCCATTTCGTTTAATGACGTTTGCATTGACCTCAGTACTCATTCTTTCAAATCCCTCCATATATTGTGTTTAAATCTTTAATTACATACTAGATGTTGTGCACTATCAATATTACAGTATTCTACAGAAAAGTCAAGGTCAAAACCATTGATTTTAAAAATCTGTGAAATGTGCTGAATTTTCGTCAGCAGGACAGAAGAATCATTCGGTGATCTCCGGTATAGAGTTCCTGAAATGTGCGGAATCATCGGGGTTATTCCGTATGTGAAATTTTACCGTACACAATAAAACAGTTACTGGATGACCAGTAACATGCTTTGTATGATTTCGCGCCGCAGCTGTGAACAATGTTCACAAAAACACCTGGCGGAATACTGCCTTCTGAATAGTTATGGGGCATGAACAAAGGGCTGCCCTGGGCAACCCTTTCTCGCGTCCGCATCTTCCTCTATTATACTTGGAAAAAAATAAAAATCAACCCTTGACACCACCAGAAGTGAGTCCTCCAACCAGATTTTTTTCAATTCCGACGAACAGAATTACAACTGGAACAATTGCATAGAGGGAAGCAGCAAACAGATACTGCCACTCGATCATATTGTAACCGTTGAAAATATTGATACCAACGGTGAGAGGCTTGAAGGTATCAGTGGAGATCAGTGTCAGTGCCACTGTATATTCGTTCCAGGCGTTGATAAATACGAAAATAAGCGCTGTAACGATACCAGGTGCAGCAACAGGCAGAAGGATCCTTAAAAGGGCATGTACGCGGTTACAGCCGTCAATAGTGGCAGCCTGCTCCATCTCAGGGGAGATGCTCAGGAAAGTACCGCGGAGCAGCCAGATAGCAAATGCCTGGTTAAATGCTGCGTTGATAAAGATCAGGCCGATAATGCTGTTGGTAAGATGGAACGCCATCATAACCTTGTAGATACCGATGAGAAGTACAACCGGTGCGAACATCTGGGAGACAATAACAAATCCCAGAAAAGCAGTCTGGCCTTTGAATTTCATTCTGGACAGGGCATAAGCAGCTGGGATACCGCAGACCATAGCCAGAAGAGTGGAGCCTCCTGCGATCACAATGGAGTTCATCATGTAATTGCTCATGGGAGCCAGCTTCCATACGTCTGTGAAGTTGGACCAGATGGCCTCAACAGGGAAAATAGTTCCATTCATGGAAAAGATTTCCGCGCGGCTTTTAAGAGCAGTACATACAGTTACAAAATATGGGTATAAAGTTATCAGACAGATGGCGATGATCACTACATAGAGCAATACACGCAAAACTGTGTTTCTGGTATTTTTTTTCTTAACTGAAGCATTGGTGTTTGCCATATTATTCGTCTCCTTTCTTCAGTACGGAAACCATGTACAGGCTGGCGCAGAAAAGAAGAATCAGGAAGCCGATAACAGATACGGCTGCTGCCTGTCCCTGTTTGCCGTTGTAGAAGGCCAGTTTGTACAGATAGGTAACCAGGGTGTCGGTACGGTTGGCAGGGTCACCCTTGGTGATGGTCCATATGATCGGAAAAGAGTTAAATACGTAGATAATGTTCAGGATGGTACTGATGGTAAGATTCGGACGTACCAGCGGGATGGTGATCTGGAACATTTTCTGCCAGTAACTGGCTCCGTCTACGGCTGCTGCCTCATAGTAGCTGGCATCAATACTCTGCAGACCGGAAAGTACGGTAAAGGTTACAAATGGAATGGTAACAAAAATACCGCAGGCAATTTCCCAGGCGAAATAAGCACCGGCAGTAGGAGTCCAGTTCACAGCGTGGTCAATAATGCCAAGCTTCATCAACAGTGTATTTAAGGTACCGTAATCTGTGTCGATGATGAATTTCCAGATACTTGCCTGAACAATCAGGGTTGTGGCCCATGGGAAAACAACAACGGCACGTGCAAGCTTACGGCCTTTAAATTCATTGTTGAGGAGGATTGCAAGGATAAATCCAAGGAGTGTGGAGATGCCGACTACGGCAACGGTCCACACAAGGGTGTTTTTCAGCACCATGGCAAAAACAGGGCTGCTTGTTACCTTGCGGAAATTTTCCAATCCGGCGAAGCCTTTGATCAGACCAGCTTTGCTGACGTCGCTTAAGGCCATACGGAATACAAAGATAATAGGAACCAGGATGAAAATTGCCATGAGAAGGACACTTGGCAGGATCCATACATATGGTTCCACTTTTTTGAATTTTTTCTTCACAGGGATACCTCTCTTTTTATAAAAATAGCGTTGACGCTGCGCAGACAAGCACAGAAAACGGCGTTTGTTACGCAGAAAAACAGAACCTTCTTGTGACAAATACAAGAAGCAGCGTTTGCTTCGCAAAAAGGTGGAACCTTCTTGTGCCTGGCACAAGAAGTAGCGTTTGCTTCGCAAACTTAAAAATGGACCGGACCCGTAAGTCCGGCCCATTATCTTCCTCGTAATGGGAAAAACAGTGGATTAAGATCAGCCAGCGATTTCTGCCTGAAGGTCATCCAGTAATTCCTGAACGTCGCCGCCAAGAAGAGCATTCTGCTCTACGTTGATAACGCCCTGTTTTACATCTGCCCATTCTGCTTTCGCTGTTGGATAGAATTTACAGCTGTCTAAGATATCAATCCAGCTTGCCATATCTTCGTTAGCTGCTGCGAGAGCCTCGCCGCCGGACTTGGTTGCCGGAAGGAATCCCTCCATGTCAACCCACTCTGTATAACGGGCATCATCATAGAAATAATCAAAGAATGTGGAGATAGCAGCTTTCTCATCATCTGAGTAGTCGTTATCGAAGCACATGAAGCGGTCCATAACACCTGCAGATACAGACTCGCCTGTATTGGAAGGAATGGAAGCAACGCCGTAGTTTACTTCATTTCCGCCTGTAGCAATGTAGGTAGGTAAGCTGTTCGGTGCGATGAGCATAGCAACCTTACCTGCGCCGAACATATCCTGCAGATCGTAACGGGTATCGTTAGCAGGATCGGTGTTTGTGTAACCGGAATTTACAAGATCGATTGCGTACTGGATTGCTTCAACGTTCTGCTCACTGTTCAGTGTCCAGTTACCTTCATCGTCAACAAATCCGCCGCCGTTGTTCCAGGTGTAGTATGCGAATGCTGCCTGACCTTCGTCAGTAGTCATATCGATACCCCATGGATAAATGCTGTCGTCATAAGCCTTAAGAGCTTCACATGCAGCTTTCAGTTCATCCCATGTAGTAGGAACTTCTACGCCTGCTGCATCAAGGATGTCTTTGTTATAGTACATAGCACGTGCAGATGCAAGATCCGGGATAGCCCATACAGTTCCGTCTACTTCAGACTGTGCAAGGAATGCATCGTACATCTTGCTGTAGGTCTCTTCAGAAACAACGTCCTGGATCGGAAGAAGGAGATCATCTGCCTGATAATCTGCGAATACGTCGATATTCAGGACATCAGGAGCTTCGCCATTGGCGATACGGGTATTTACTACGGTGTAGATATCGTTCCAGGAAACAACCTCTACGTTCAGGTTAATGTCCGGGTTTGCTTCATTAAATTCTGTCACGAAGTTCGCCCACCAGTCAGCAGTCTGCTGGCCATACTGTGCAGCAATGACGTTTATGTCTACTTTGTCTGCGGCGGATGCGGTGACCGGAGCCATGGAGAGAGCCATTGATAAAGCTGCGCCTGTTGCTAAAACCTGTTTCATTTTCATAAGTATTACCTCCCTTTAGATACGAGTTGAGGCATTCCATAGATACATCCTTGTACCAAATGGAGTGCCTCTCTGTAGAAAATAGCATACAACAAAAACAGTCAGATGTCAACAGAAATTGGTGAAAAAAACAATGAAAAATATCAAAAACAAAGAAAAACACAACGAAATACACAAAAGAAAAAACAAAAAACCACAAAAGCCATGGAAAAAATGTAGAGAGTAGAATAAAATAACAGATAATTTATAAAAAATTATACAAAAAACGAGAAGTATGGTACGAAATCATACAAATCAGGATTTCTTTGCTCACGAAGAAATTACGATAACCAGGATTTGGTTAAAATGTGGTTTGACATTTCAGGGGCGGATATTATACAATCATATTTAATCGAAAAAAATTCAGGAAAGGAGTATGCGGCAGTCAAAAAGAACTGAGAGGGTAAGCCCTGATGGCATGCACTGCTGCAGAACATAAAATGGAAGAATTATACGCTGCAATTGAGAAAAAAATCAAAGCTTCCGGTTATCCGCGTGAGATTTCCGGTGCAGATGTGTATGATGATATCTGCGACCAGATCGAGGGAAAAGAGAACGGAAGCTATATTCTTCTGTCCAAGTTTGAGGATGATGTAATCTTTGAGTATCATATCACGGTAATGGATGATGATTTTAATCTCGGGGTTCTTACCATGCGTACGCCTGAGGGAGTATTTGAGACCGATTTTGATGAATAAAAGAACTATTCAGACACGCTCTGGCAGAAGAGTTTGCCATACGAAATATCCTGTAAGGTAAGAAATCAGGAAGAGTCTGGATTAAGAAATACCAAAATACAATATTAAGAAATACATAGAAAGCGTGCATAAAATGAAAGTATTGGAAATTATTTTGCCCGTACTGGTGATGATCCTTCTGGGTATGGCCTGCAAGCGGCTGAAACTGCTGGATCAGAATGGAATTAACAATATGAAGCTTCTGGTGACCCAGATCATGCTTCCTGTGGCAATTTTCCATGCCCTTGCTACGGCAGATTATAATAAAGAAACCGGAATTCTGGTTGGAATCATGTTTGTAATGCTGGTTGTTTCCTTTAGCATCGGTTTTTTACTCCGCCCGCTTATGCCGGCAGAGCGTTACCGGAAATATCTGCCCTTTATGGTCAGTGTATACGAAGGCGGTTCCATGGCCTATCCTTTATATACCAGCCTTTGCGGAGCGGAGAACCTTTCCCAGATCGCTGTGCTGGATATTGCAGGTCTTCTGTTTGGCTTCAGCGTCTATATGGGAATGCTCGGACAGGTGGAAAACGGGGAAAAGATCGATCCGGGAAAACTGTTTTCCAGTGCAATACGTACACCGGCGTTTATTGCAAGTGTGCTGGGAATCATTGCCGGACTTACCGGTGTGGTGCAGAAGCTTCTTGCCGGACCGTTTGCAGGTACCTATACAAGTGTGGAGAACATTCTCACCACTTCCATAACCTCAGTTATTCTGCTGGTGGTAGGATTCAGCATTGAATTTGATAAGAAACTTCTTTCCCCATGTATCAGGACCATTGTACTTCGTATTCTTCTTCAGGCAGTCATGATCGGGGGAGTGCTGCTGGCAATACATTACATAGTGGGAGATCATCTGCTTTTGAATCTTGCAGTGATCAGCTACATGTCCGCTCCAGCCACATTCAGTATGCAGACCTTCCTGAAGAGTGAGGATGGAAGCGCTTATGTTTCCACCACCAATTCTCTGTATTGCCTGGTATCCATACTGGTGTATGTGGTCATGGCATTTGTAGTTTATTGATGCAGAAAAAGAAAGCTTCAGACAGTATCATTTTTGATATTGTTCTGCAGCTTTCTTTTTTTTGTTGGATTCAGGGAAAATATACTGCAAAGTGGGGCGTGCAGATTGCGGGAATGATTTTTCAGATACGCTCCAGAGTGTGTCTGCATGAAACCTCTCTGCTTTGCTTATGGATGAGAAACGGCTGTTTTCTGTATGCGCAGCATAATTTTTGCAGTAAAAACACCATTTTCATAAGTGAAGCTGCTGTCTCCTCCGTTTTTTTCTGCAATGTGGCGGACAGACTGGATTCCCACTCCGTTTCCGGGACGCTTGGACGACTGGAAAATATGATTTTTCTCCTGTATTTTCCCTTCAAAGGTATTTTCCACCTGGATCAGGAGAAGGTGCTTATGATGAAGGTAAACCTCTGCATGGATTCTCCTGTTGAAAGGCTTTGCTTTTAGGCTGGCTTCCAGAGCATTTTCCAGAAGGTTGGAGAGAACCAGGCACATATCGATCTGGTCTATGGAAATGTGGGCTGGCAGAGCTGCATTTGCCTGGAAAGGAATGTTCTCTCGTTTTGCCAGAGCGGCATAATGGCTGATCACGCTGTCAGCCGCCTGGTTTTCACAAAAATGCAGGTCGTAGTCTGGAATTTTACTGTTTGCATTGGAAAGGTATTCTTTTATTTTTTCCAGATCTCCCTTTTCCGCAAGGGAAGAAAGCTGCAAAAAGTGATGGCGGATATCGTGTCGTGCCTGCCTTGCCTCCTCTATGGCAGAGCAAAGGTTCTCATATCGTGCCTGCTGAAGGGAGAGAAAATGGTTTTCCTGCTGAAGCCTTGCATTTTTATTCAGGCTGTTGGCCATCATAAGAAACATTGTGTAAAACAGCATGAGAATTATAAGAAGCACCAGGCTGATCACAATGTAGCCCTGCAAAATACGTCCGGTATACAGAGTTCCCTCATATTTGGGAATCATAAACAGGTTCAGACCTATAAAAATCAGTGGCAGTATCCAGAAAACATACCAGGTCTGGGCTAAATTTTCGTCATCGATCATAGTGCGGGCTGCATGGGAGGCCGGGTACCAGGCGGCAGCAACGAACAGCAGACATATTACATTGTAAAAAATACCGGCACTGGTGTGAAACCAGATTTCTGTTTCTGGAAGTCCAAGTCTTTCTGCCACAATGGCATTTACTGCTCTGGAAAGGCTGTTTACACAGGCAAAGACCGCACATACTGCCAGAAAAATGCTGCCGGATTTCCAGATAGAGATAGTCAGGCTTTTGTGATAGATCAGCATCAGTACCAGCAGAGTGGGAAAAAGCACTGAGCTGGTAGGGATGTTAAGAAAGTAACAAAATCCTCCTTCCAGGAGACAGATTCCTGCCAGAAGAGGTGCAAGCCATGCAGCCAGTCTGCCGGGCGGTTGTTTCAGATATGTCTGTACCGGCAGATAGGCAAGGAACAGACCAGAAATCATTACCGTAAGCTCCAGAACAGGTCTTAATATAGTATTCATATTCAATGTCCCCTTTGAAACAGAAAATCCATAAAAGTCTGTCTTGCATTTTTAACCAGCTTCCGGCTGACGGAAATTCGGGTTTCATCGTCCAGGATAAACAGGGCTCCATCAAAATCAACAGCATGCTCCAGATTGATCACAACGCCTCTGCTGCAAAGATAAAATCTTGAATCCATTTTCAGGGATGCAGTAAAGGCTTCGAAGGACTGGCGGGTGATCAGCTCTTTGCCGCCGGTAGTGTGAATATGGATCATATGGGAAAAATGTTCTGCGTATATAATATGTCGAAACGGAACCTGTACATTGCTTCCATTTACTTTTATATCTATGTATTTTCCGGAATCCGGGATCCGGGAAAGAACCTCATCGATCAGGTCTGAAATTTCATTTTCGGGATATGGCTTCACAAGGTAGTGCATGGCACGGACCTTGAACCCATCCAGAGCATGATCCGTAGAAGTGGTAGTAAAAATTAAAAGTGCATCCGAGTCAAATGTCCGAAGCTCTCTGGCAGTCTCGATCCCATTTGCACCACTCATGTAGATGTCCAGAAAAACGACGGTGAAAGGACGTTCCTTTGCCGCAATAAGAAAATCTTCTCCATTTTCAAATTCAAATAAATTTACGTGAATCCCACGTCTGGAAAGCTGTTTCGTCAGTACGTCTGCGAGCTTGTCACGCTCTTCTTTAATGTCATCAACAATTGCAATTCTCATAATGGTTTCCTTTGTTTTGTGATAGGTTTATTATAATACCATTCGCGCCATTTTCCAACACTTCGTGACAGAATTATTGAAATAGGATGTGGTTTAATTATAATAAACCTATGACTATTAAATCTGGTACCATTTAATTTCGTTTGCATCCATATGAAGCGGGAAGCTGCTGCCATCTCCTTTATAGACGACTGTATCCTGTGACTCGTAAGTATTGTTTACGACACAGTACTTGCCATTCTTTACATAAGCGTGGACTTCTACATTATAATTGGTGGAATACCATCGGTTCAGTTCGTCCTCGGCAGATGCAGACCAGAGAACCGCACGGTAGAGCACACGGCTGTTTCTGAAGCTGTATGGAAGTCCACTGATGTAAACACCGCGGCCTTTTCCAAAGGTTTTTACTGCCATCTGTACCTCGTGGTCATTCTGGATCAGGATCCGGGTTTCCGGAAGCGCAAAAATATTCTTTTTGCCCTCACCGAAGTCCACATCACCTTCTGCATCAGCCAGAATAAAGTGGTCTCTGTGTTCCTCCCAGTTGTATTTATCGGTATTTAAATTGAAGCCTCTTTCTTCTTCCACACCCAGTACATCATCCAGCTGGAAGAATTTTCCCTGCCACTGATGGGCTGCAGGCTCGCCAACTCCGATGAAACCACCGCCATTGTAAACGAACTCCTTTACAGCAGTAATAATGGTTTCATTTACCCAGTACTCGCCGCCGCTTTGTGCAGTATCCGAATCCCCTACATTGATCACAACATCAAATTTTTTCAGCAGATCCTTATCTGCCAGAATATCATCAAAACTGATAAAGGATACATCAAAGGGTGCACCGCTTAATGCCTCAATAATGCCAAAGTAAGAGTAATTCTGTTTGTAATAGATTGCGTGATGTACCATATGATTGCCCCAGGAACGCATGCGGCCCCAGCAGTTTAACACAGCAACACGTTTCACGCAGTAAGGAGTCACACCCTGGATATTATCATAAAGGGTGCGGAATTCCTGGCAGACGTCTTTAATGTACTGGACAAAATCCGGGAACTGAAGAGCCAGCTTCAGATATCCGCCATAACCAATTCTCTGGATGGGGCTTCTGAGAATGGCACGCCTTGCAGTTACCCAGTTTACCTTCGCCTCTTTCACCGGGTCTCCACCTTCGTGGAAGGTGTCCGGGAAAAAGTATGGAAGAAATCGTCCTTCCGTGTATTTTACATTTTTAATATCGCTGAACAGACGCAGGGTTGCACCATTTCCTACACTTCCAACCACAGCATCAAGACCGATGGAAGCAAACTCATCCATAAATGGCTCCATGCCGATCCAGTGGTCACCCATGAACATCATGGCTTCTTTGCCATATTCATGGACAATGTCTACCATTTCCTTTGCAAGCTTCGCAACCTCGCGGCGCTGGAATGCCTGGAAGTCCTTGAATTCCTTAGATGGAATGCGATAGGTATTGTTCATGTAGCCCTGGTCGATAATGTATTCCGGGCGGAATGGATAGCCGACCTCTTTTTCGAACTGCTCCAGCACATATGGACTGACAGATGCGGAATAACCGAACCAGTCTACATATTTTTCCCTTGCCAGCTCATCAAAGATCAGGGTGAACTGATGGAAAAAGGTGGTGAAGCGTACCACATCCACATACTGGTGGGTGTCAAGGAATCTGCGGAGGCGCTCCAGGGAATGAGCTCTTGTCTTTGGCTGGCGCACATCAAAGGTGATCTGCGGCTCTACATCTTTCCAGTCGTTTACCACTGCATTGTACATATGTACCGGATCCCACATAATATAAGCCAGGAAGCTGACGGTATACTCATGGAACGGTTTTACAGGTGTAATTACCACATTTCCGCTCGTTTCATCATAATGCCACTGACTTGCCGGAACCACTGCTCCTGTGGTACGGTCGATTACTTCCCACCACTTTGTGATATCATCGCGTGTGTTCACCTTCAGCATATCCGGGTACAGGTGGTCCATAAGGTGGATTTCCAGTTTGTCTGATGTTGCGGTGTGGAAAGAACTCATAATGTACATTTGCTGGATCTCATCCGGATTAGCCTTTGCCCAGGCATTGTCCTTTCGGGTGGTGTAGTAGGTAGCGTATATTTTCGCACCAGTGTCCTTCAGCTCCTGTGGAAATTCGGTTCCATCACAGTCACGGATGGCATCTGCGCCCCACTCATTCATAATATCCAGTGTTTCCTTTACCACATCCAGGTTGGTAGGAATGGTAACTCTGCCTTTTTTCTGTTCCATTTTGCGACCTCGCTTTTCTTTTTTTATTTACAAAGGTTGTTAATATTGTTTGATAGTTGTTTTTTCTGTAATATAAGAATACGTTTTTGACAGCTGTTTTTCAACAGAGTTGTTGCTATGGTTTTTAGAAATCTTGCTGTATTTTCCGTTTCATGGTACTCTAAGTGTGCGAGCTTTTTTCATTGCTGCTTGCAGACACTGTATTCGAAATATCGGGAGCTGACAGCGCGGACAATAAACTATAGCTTATGATACATAAGGAGAATCTATGAGTACACGTTCCTTTTCTTTTTCCAATGATAATCCACTTTCTACAGAAGCAGTTCTGGTGAATGCCTCATCCTCCAGATACGAAGAGGACTGGCCCAGCATTCCTCATACCCATGCTTTTACGGAGCTTTTTTATGTTTCCAGAGGAAGCGGCGAATTTCTTATAGAAAATCAGCGGTTTTCCATTGCCAGGGATGATCTGGTCATTATCAATCCACATATCCTGCACACGGAAACTTCTCAGAGCGCTGCGCCCCTTTCTTATTATACTGTAGGAGTGGATGGAATTAGTTTTTCTTTCCGGGATCAGAAGGAATTCCAGATTTTCAACTGCCGGAAGATTAATACAGATCTTTTGTTTTATTTTCACTCCCTTTTTCAGGAATTAGATGAGAAAAAAGAGGGTTATGAAGAGATTTGCAGACATACGCTTTCTATTCTTATTGCCCAGCTTCGCAGGATTACAGATTCCGGCTTCCAGCTGGTGCCTTCTTTTCATCCAAGTAAAGAGTGTGCACAGATCAAGCGCTATCTGGATTCTAACTATGGGGAGGACATCAATCTGGATCAGCTGGCTGCATTAAGTCATCTGAACAAGTATTATCTAAGCCACGAGTTTACTCGATATTATGGGATTTCTCCCATTAACTATCTGAACCGGCGCAGGATTGAGGTTTGCAAAAATCTTCTGGAAAATACAGATCACGATATCTCTGACATTGCCCATCTTGCAGGCTTTTCTTCCCAGAGCTATCTGGCGCAGAGTTTTCGGAAATCTTGCGGTATGACGGCTATGGAGTACAGACGAAGCAGGCGTGAATAAACAGAGATATTATTTCCGCGAGGCGTTTTTTGTGAACAAAGTTCACAGAAAACCCGAGAATTGCGGCACGAAATCATCCTGCGTCAATATAGCAGATACTTAATTTTCGATGTACTAGTCACGGAGTGACCAGTAACGTTTTGGCTAAAATGCCAAAAAACAGTTGAAGACACAAGTAAAAACTTGTATAATTACTATAGTAAAAAGTGAAATCATATTAAAATCATATACAGGAGGAAACTATTATGAAAGAAGTGAATGACAAAAAAGAGAGCATGAAGCCTATGAGTCAGGCAGCTGTTGAGCTGGATGATGAAGCGTTGGATCAGGTCAGCGGAGGCCTGAAGAGGCTGGACAGCGATTGGAAGCCGGAAATAACAGAGATTTGC
>ENA-OURQ01000839-OURQ01000839.1-human-gut-metagenome-genome-assembly--contig:-NODE-839-length-28539-cov-7.322918_pt1 | contig 28539 bp, 28 predicted proteins | sample MGYA00242105_ERZ508999 | MGnify/ENA primary metagenome ERZ508999 (study PRJEB26280, sample SAMEA2338771) | human gut metagenome | biome: human gut; feature: human-associated habitat; material: faeces...
TTCCTTGGCCTCGGTCTTGGCTTCATCCTTGGCAGACGGCGCGGCGGAAGCGTTCAGCGGCTTCATCGTGGGGACTTCAAACTTACGCTCTTTGCAAATCAATTTTTCTTGATTTATCTATACTTTCAAAGCACTTTTGTTTCTCGCCCATACTATACCTTTACGCCAATTCGCATGTCCTTTGTTTCGTCTGGCGTATCAATCGGCGTAAAATGGCGTATGTAGAAAAATGTATTTTTTCCTTTGCTCATATAGATTATTTCAGCTCACCCGCTCGACATTACCGTTTTTATCGGCGTCCTTCATCCACGCTGTGAAATGACGATCTAAGTTTTCAAACTCGGTCGTTTCAAGTTCCTTCGTCACATCAGCGTAAATATTCATCGTCGTTGAAATATCCTTATGCCCCAGCACCTCCTGCATGACCTTAACATTAACACCCGCTTCGCACATCCGTGTTGTAAACGTGTGCCGCAAAATATGGCAGCTAAATCTCGGAAGCAGCACCGCATCCATACCTTCCTTTTCAATGATCTTATCATTGCAATCTCGGATAATTCGACGAAGTGCTTTATTCAGCGTTCCCTGATGCTGACATTCACCAAAACGATTGATAAAAATGAAATCCGTATATCCATCAACCGAAACAGTACATTTCAATTCTGCTTCCTTCTGATACTCTCGTTCTAATAGGAAGGCTTCACGAACTGTTTCGATCATCGGAACCATCCTCTTTCCTGCTTCCGTTTTAGGTGAATGGCAGTTAAAATAGCAGCCTTTCCTCCCTTCAGTTTCACGATGATCATAATTGACCAGCGTATGATTCACTGAAATCGTTCGCTCTTGCAGGTCAATGTCACACCAACGAAGCCCTGTCGCTTCACCAACGCGAAGTCCAGTACCCATCATTACCGCAAAAATCGGATACCAATGCTGATACTTAGGCGTCTTTTTCAAGTAATTAAGGAAAATATTCTGCTCTGGAATCGTCAATGCCTTACGTTTCACGGTTTCAAACTCCTTTTCTTTTTTCAGTTCTCTAAGAACATTATCTGACGGATTACTCCTCAAATAATTATCTTCGACCGCCGTCGTCAAGACCTGATGCAGCACTGTGTGGACACTTTCTATCGTGCTGATTTTCAGCCCTCGTTGGTCTGCCAGCATATTGTAAAATCTCTTTATATCGGTCTTTTTGATTGACGATATTCGAGATTGACCAAAGTCAGGCTCAACGAATTGCCGATAAACGTACAGGTAGTTTTGATAAGTATTATCTTTTAACCCTCGTTTGACTTGCGCCCACACCTCAAAAAGTTCATTCAAAGTCGTGCATCGCGCTTCAGCTCTGATGCCATCCATTTCATCACGGACTACAACTTCTTCTTTGATACGAAGTTCTTCCAATGTTTGAGCATAGATTGAATGTCTTTTCCCATTTTTAGAAGTCCAGCGGTAATCATACGTCCCGTCTTTTCTTTGGGATTCCCCCTTTTTTAACACAACGCGAGATTTATCCTTGCGTTTTGTTCCTCGTTTGGTTGCCATTGATTCTCGCTCCTTTCTGTTTTACAGAAAAAAGCCTTGTTCCACACGCATCATAGCATGTCTACGCCATTTCTGCAAAAAATCCGAGATATCCCGTTTTTCAGAGCGAGTACATACGTTCCGTATATTCATCCAGCTTCTTGCGCTTAATCAAGCGTTTAGAACCAATCCACAAAACAAACTGACATTTCTCACTATCCGAAATTGACCGCAGCTTATTGATGCCAATTCCAGAATACGCAGCGGCTTCTTCCAGCGTCAGATTACTTTTCTCCCAAATCGGTACTTCTTTCATTTTAATAACCTCCTAGTTTTTGTTGTAAAGAAATAGGGCAATTCTCATTTATACTCCGAGAATTGCCCTTATCTTACCATCTTTACATTTTCCCGTCTAAAAACGCACCCCAAGCCGCTTTCGGCAAAGCGTCATAGCTCCGCCGCGCCATTTGACGAACGCAGCAGAAACTCCCCTCCAGTCATCGAGGGGCTGTGAAGAAGTATCATTATCCCCCACGCCATCGTCGCGTCCGATTTGCCAAATCGGGGTCAAGCCGCATGAATCGCTCCGGCTATGCCATCGTCGCGCTGCCCACTTTATCGCTCCTGCATGGGTTTCGTACTTGGGTTGCGGTATGCTGTTGTCAAGGTACAAAAGCGCTTCCTAATTAAGCCCTTCACCTATCACGCTTAAAACGGCACTTTTGCACCCTGTTTTTCAAAGAAAAACTTAATTTTCTTTTTAGCTTGTCTAATCGACTTGGAAACATTCTGATGGGCTACACCTTCCTGTTCTGCAATCTGTTCAACCGTCATTCCCCTAATCGCATACAGCGTTAATCTTTCAAATTGACGTTTCGTCAGGATTGCTCTAAGTTTCTTCTCATCTATACATACTTCTCTGGTTTGTTCTTCTTCCGGTGCAGGAATCTCCTGTCCTTCTAATCCATAAATCGCATGGTCATAATCCTTGCGCATCACTTTTTCCGTCTGTTTATAATCTTCATCCGACCATGCTTTCCAACGACGAAATTCTGCTTCACTTTCAAAATCACTTTGGGTCAACACAACTTCGCCTGCCGCGCCCGCATAAACAATCGCATCTGCTCGTTTCTTATTTCGAGCAGCGTCATTTTTCTTATCAAACATTGCTTTTTTCCTTTCTGTCGTGCGTAAAATTGCAAAACAGAAAGGTGGCGGATCGCGGCAATGTTGGTCTGGTAAGAAGATCATTTATAAAAAAAGCGAGGGTCGTGTTAGCGCCCTCGTCTTTTTGCTTTCATGTTCGTCATTGGTTTAATTTCAAAGTTCATTTAGTATTTGGTCTTTTAGGCTTATCAATTCTCTCCATAAGCCTTTTCTGAACATATTCTCTTAACATAATTTTATCATCTTCATGTATAATTGTTATGTTTCTTTCGTTTTCCCCATATAACCTCATTACCTTCTTCTATCATTCTCCTTTTGCGCTTATTCTATTTTAACAGCAAACTCTCGTCGTTCTGAATTTATCTGTGGGTTGCCCTTTTTATAGCCTCATTTAGCCATTTTTCATTTTTTCCTAGTATTATTTTACTTTAATTACTCCCACGTTTTACTTAAATATAGTTCTGTTTTTATAAACAAATCCCGCTCGTTGAGCGGGATTCGTCTATTATTTCGTTTTAGGCAAGGATTTAATGACATTTTCCAGCCATTTATCAAGTCTCTCTCCTTTATTGCCGTCATAAATATCATAGGCAGCAGGATATCTTTCTTGGAACGCTTTCTTAAACTCATCCAGCGTGTATCCCTCCGGCAATGAATTGCGAACCGTCACCAGTTTCCCATTGATCCCTTTTACCAAATTGCCTTTTGGTTTTCGATTCAAACGAATGGGTTGCCCGTTCTTTGTAATTTTCATAGATTGTGCAGCCCGAAAGGCGGCTTCTTTAACCGCGAAAACACTGTCATGAATAGCTAAATTCGTTAATATACTTCTGGATTGTTCACAATCATAATTCTTAAGTTCATTGACTGCCTCCAATCTTTCTCTCCAGTTGCTTTGATTTGTCGCTTTGCGCTTGAGTTCTTCCATATTTTCAGGTACTTCTTTTAACACAAAATTCATCCCTTTCAAAATCGTTTACATCGCACTTTTCATGAATTCTAATGAGCGATTTACCCGCTTGATTACCGCACCTACACTTCTTTTCTTGATTCTTGAAATTTCACGGTACGAATACTCTTGAATGAAGTGCATTTGAATAAGCTGCCTATCATCCTCTTTTATTCTCTCCATTGCCTTATAGAGCGGATCAAGCTCAACAATATTTTCATATTCGTTTTCATAGTAGACTGAACTATAATCTGCTTCCATAGGAATAGGAACTTTTTTCCTCAACATCGTTTTGCACTCATTAACAAGGATGCGTGTCGCCCATGTTTTGAAATACTCTGGATTCTGAATAGATTCTCTTCCTCTCCATGCTTTATAAAAGCACTCTTGGACAGCATCCTCGCAATCTGCATAGCAGGAGAAAAAGCAGCGAGCAGTTCTCATCAGAGCTTCCCTTATCACTTCCAGTGCTTCCAGCACTTCTTCTTCGCTCATCGCTTTCTCTCCCTTGCCGTGTTTCATTTTTCAACGATTGCTTTCAGCAAATCTCTGGTCATCCATTCCATTTTATCCTGCTGTTTTCTAACGCGCCTCTGTTCATTGGCTTCTCGAATCCAAGCCTGAATCTGTGCTTTTTGCTTTTGTTCGGTTTCTTTTTTCTCTCCCCATTTAGCTTTTCCAAACATATTGTTACCTCCATATCTACTGAGCGTACACAATCGCGGTCATTCCCAGCCGGATATTTTCATCCGGCTCAAAATTGATGTATGCTTTGTACGTCGTCCCCGTCGCATTTTCATCGGTCTGGTTGATATAGGAGATTGAAGTAATAACCCCTTCTTGCCGATCTTCATGCTCTATACTCCAGTTAAACTCGATGCTGACCGTTTCCCCAACACGAATTGTAGGCAAATCGGCTTCGGATATCAAAATCTCAATCTGTATTTCGTCCTTGGGGTACACCGTAATCAAGGCATCCCCCTTTTCGACTTTTGCCCCTTTCTTAGCATCAACCGAAGCCACAATTCCTTCAACATCGCTCATGACCTCCGAATCGGTCGGCTGCAAATCCTTCAAAGAGCCTGTCACCGTTTCAAAAAGCAGCTGCCCCCGCTCAACATGATCTCCGTTTTTTACATGCATCTTCAGGACGCTTCCTTTTGCTTTTGCTGCAACGGCGGCAGTGCGCACCACTGTCCCGCGTCCAATTCTCGACATGGATGTATATTGCGGATTTCTGAATACTCCGACACTTTCATTCATATAGAACAATCCTTCGGTAACTTCAACGGAGAATTTCTTCTCGTCCTTTTCATCCACGCCCGTTACCACGCCAACTCCGCTATGGCTGCCGTCTGTTGTGCAGGACAAATACACGGTTTCTCCAATATGAATGTAGCGATTTTCGCTGTAACTGTAACCCTTTTCATTGCTGCAATCCAATGTGAACCGATTGGTCGGCTCTATAAACAAAACTGCCCCATACCTTTCGGCAACACTTTCCGCGTCATCGCCTTCGCTGGCAAATATTCCGCTGACCGTTCCATCCACCAGCGCGTAAACCTCATCCGTTCCCAATGTCGCTATCAGCGAATCTTCACCCACATAATCTCCGACATGGACATAAATATTGTCTACACGCCCTCCGTAAGGTGCAGAAATGACGCTCGTATTGCTTGCAGCAACTTTTCCTGCAAAGATATTTTCCGCTGATGCCTGACTGCAAATGCCCAGCATACCGAAAAACATCAGCCCAAGCATAAAGCCTTTTTTCATGATATTTCCCGCCTTCAACCCATTCTTTATAAGCAAAAGGAGGGCTTGTTTTTATTCAAGCCTTCCCCTGCTCATTCGCTTCTGTATCGTTCAAATGTGCTTCGAGGCATTTTTATCGTTGCCGGACATGCTCATTTGCTCTACTTTGCGCAGAACTTCCGCTCTTGCCGAAGCTGGAAACTCATGTTCGCCGATTGCTTGTTCCAGCCATTCTCCCCATTTGGAGGTATCCATCATCGGGCTCTCTTTAGCGGTTTCAGTTGAATATTTCATGGTCTTTATCATCCTCCGTTGTTTTCTTTTTGTCTTTCGGTGTTTCATTCATGTTCACATACATGTTGATACGCAGCTCGACGCGCTCCACATCATCGTACAAATAGTGGCAGGTATTCCCACGCGCCGCCACCGAATAATATTCCCCCATCACGATTTCATCGCTCTGAATCGGAATATTTAATCCCGGTGTACACCATTTTTCTCCGTAAACAGCAAGCGTATTTCCTTCGCTATCTACCTTTCTGACCTTAAAGCAATTTGTGTAAGGTGTCACTGAGTGTGGTACATAATGACGGACATAGATGGCGTGATTGTCATAGCCGCAATCCTTTTTGCTCCAATTCTTGCCGTCTTTGAACCTCTTATTTTCCGTACAATAAGCATTCATTTCCATGTAACAGGCTTCTTTTACTCCTGTTGAACGAAATTCAGCCTTTCCCTGTGATATGCAGCTTACGCCCATACACAACATCAAAATGAATATCCCTGATTTTTGCACCGTTTGCTCATCCCTTACACAGCTTATTCCGATTAGAATGGCTTATCGTCCTTCCATGCTGACCATGAATGTCACACGATCCAGCTCCGAAATCAAACCATCCACTTCCGATTCGACCAGCCCATCTTCACAGAATTTGGCAATGACATCGTTCACAGCCTGCATTCCTCCACCTTCGCCGGAACCAAAGAACGGGGATTCATACGCAATCTTCATATTCATAGCAACGCTGCGATAGCAATCAATGCTCTCCTGAGAAATCGACCATTGCATGTCCGCAAGACCTTCGAGCTGATTTTCCTTTCGGAAGATTTGTTCCTCAAGGTCTGCCTGCTTATCGGGATCATCCGTTTCTTCCAATTTCTTTTTCAAATCTTGGAGTTCATCGGTGACTTCCTGAACCCGAATCGGATAATTCGGATTTTCAATCGGCTCGTTCTTTTCCGGCGACAATTCATAGCTCACCGTATCGCTCAGATGGGCAATATACCAAGCAATAAATTTCTCGGCAATATCCTTATTTTTCGACGCTTTATGAATCGCCAGCACTTCGATCTCGGTGTTCATAGCCTGCTCCCCATCCGCGTTCAATGCAGGCGGAAGCATCATAACCACCCGATGGGAATCGTTGTAGCTTACGCCGAAGCCCTGACTATACGACGAGAGAATCGGCATCCCCCACTGGTCATGCTCATCAGAAAGAAGTTCCGCGTGAGCCGCAATGCTCATCAGCACATTTCTAAAAGCATCGGTTTTGAACGTGAATTGCCCACCCTGATCCGCACTTTGGATAATGTAGTCCTTCATTACAGCAGCCACCAGTGTTTCCATACCATTCTGCTGGATATCGGATAAGGTGTAGTCGGGGTACTCGCTGGCATAGTCGTCCAGCCAGACTGCAATTTTTTCAAACAGTTCATCGTAGTTCGTCGGATATTCGCCAAGTTCCAGCTCGTTCCACATGGTTTCATCCATCGTCCACGAATTAACGTTGATTGCAATCGGCGCTGCCAGCAGTTCTTCGCCGCTACAAATCACATTTTGAATTTCCTGATAGAGCGTCTTTGACCAGTCGCGAAGCTGCCCGTCCTGCATGGATGCCAAGTATCCCTTTTCTTTCATTGCCGCAAAATCGCCGGGGGCAGTCAACGTAAACATATCAACGGTATAATCACCGGACAAGGCGGCATTTTGCGCTGACTGAGCGCTTTGCAGAACCGCGATATCAGGATTATCCAGCGAGAACTGAATCAACATATCTGGATTCAAATATCCTGCGACGGTAAGAATCGTCTGGCTGGCAGCTTCATCTCCCGTAATATCACGGATGAAGATATACCTTCCATTTGCAAGCGCATACAGCCCAGTTGCCGAGCACGCCGCCGGCACATTTTCTGTTGCATCAAACACAGGGATATATGCCTTTGCAATTTCATTGCCGTTTGCATCACAAGTGACCACTTGACCCTGAACAAAACGCACATATCGCTGGTCAACCGCATCCCATGCTACACCGGCGATCCGTTCATCCTCACCGACTGTCAGGACTTCTTCGCCAAGCGTTCCGCTCTCCACATCATATTGAGCAACTCCGGAAAGCGCGTCATTCGTTTGAATGAGCAGCGTTCCTTCTGCTCCCAACATGATGGCGTTTACGCCCTCAATATCCACGAGTTCCATTTCGCTTGTGTCCAGATCAAAAGCACAGAGTTCCGTTTTGTCATATTCTTCATAGGTATCTGTTCCAAGCAGCAGGTACAATTTCTTATCTGCATAGACCGCCTGACGGATCTCGCGATAGGCTTCCATATCTTCGGAATAAAGGTATTCCTGCTGAATCTCTGCCACATTCGTCTGTGTGTTTCCTTCGATTTTCTTAATCATGCCGCTGTACGGATGAAGTCCATAGAGCGCTTCGCCATCCGTAAAAATCAGCTGCAACATCTGATTCCAAACGGCTGCTTCGCTCTCATCCTCCGGGCAGTCCTGAACATAGTCATAATTGGAAGCGGCTGTCAAGTCAATGACCGTATTCATCTTCTCGCTTCCGCTTTTCCATGAATAAACGCCTTTGTTCCCCAGCACATATAAGGAATCGTCAATCCAGCAAAGAGAAGATGCAGTTTCAAAGCGCGCCATCTGCGTAAGGTCTAGCGCTATTTCTTCAGCAACACCGCCTGAAACGAAAAGCAGTCCAATGTAAAATAACATCATCCACAGTTTCATTTTCTTCATTTTAATCTTTCCTTTCTTTTTCGCCATTTACTGTGTTCTGGCAATTTCTATTCTTGCTCTTTTTCTTTGCTTTGGTATCCAGCTTCCATCCTTCGTTTGCTTTAATCATCTCTTTTGTCCGTATTGCACTCCTTTCCTGATGTGTTAAAAAGTATCTCCATCCGCATTCCATTAGTTTTTATTTCTTATTTTATTACAAATTGCATTTAGCCGAAAATTTTTTCGCGAAATCCCCCTTTTTCGACGCGAAATCTTAATACCCCAAAAAAAGAACTGACTCTACTTGTTCGTAAAGTCAGTCCACTGGTCATTATTTTCTACCATTACTATATAGTTTAATCATCGCAAATCTTCCCATGTAATAATATCTGGGCAAAACATTTCTTTCCGTTTAGTAAGCCATATATCATTCATCGTGGCTTTTTGAGCATCAATTACAAGTGATTTGAACGAGTATCTTTCTCTAAAATTAGTTATGTCCTTGTACGCTTTTTCATTAGGTTCTTCCTTTGCGTTTTTGAAGTAGTCACAATCACATATCCATATCGGATATAACACAAATGCTTCTGGCGACTCATTAGTTACATAGCAGCCGTACCCTAATCGTAATGCATAAACTCTACGAATATGTCCTGACTGGATTTCATTCTCTATTGATTTTATCACATCTTCTAGCGATACAAGCGGTACATCATTTTCAATAATACCTATCGGTTTTAGCCATCGTGCAACCAGTTCAAAACTATTTTTCGTCATAATTTCAAAACGATTATCAGATATTCTTCTGATAGGTTCTGATTTATTCCATACTTCATCGACAATCTTTTCAGGATCAAATCCTGTTGTATCTAGCCTCTCTCCTACATCATTAAACACTGGGATTCCATTTATTTTCTGATAATATTTCATGTAATATGTTCCCATATTATAATCAGAAATATAGTCTCCCAATTTAGTATCGTCAAGGTTTTTTACTCGATGTCCTCTTGATCGTAACTCAACAAAATTGATTTCAATTTCATTATCTTCGCCAAAGAAATACCGCAATATATCTCTCAAATAATTTTCAGCATCTTGTATCGACATATCGTTATCTTCTGCGTGCAGTTCTTCCTCATTTATCTCATATGGATAATAAGATATCTCTTTATATTTAACTTTATCAGTTCTCAAATGGCTAGGGCTTTGATAATCAGCCTTAAAAAATACACTCTTTTCATTGTTTGGACTTAGTACTGTAATTTCTCCCGAATCATTATATTGACCATTCGTTAAATATGATATCATTCCTTCTTCACTATATTTGATGAGATTTTCATCTTCTTCAGTCATGCATGTAATCGACAAATCATTTAACACTTTGCCCTGCTCTATTACTTGTCTGCCCTCGACTTTTACTACAGGAAACGATTCAACATTTGGCACTATGATCGGAATATCTACATCTATTGTTCTGTTGTGGGCATTATATGTTTTTTGCCATCTCGGCGCTTTTTCGATTAAATTTTTTATTTCTACAATCGACATCATTTCCGACGCGCTTGCCATTGAGCATATTACGATGCTTATCATCGCAATACAACACACACATAATTTCTTCATTATTTTCCTACTTTCAAAGAAATATTAAAATTATGAGGCAGATTAAATCTGCCTCTTGGGTTTTATCTATTTACCTCAAAACTGCCGCTGAGTGTAATGCTGCTAATTCCGTCATTATTGTAATAATTCGTATTTCCGCGTCCAGATACAGAATACGTCTTACCAGACACAATATTATTATTCTGAATCGGAACATTCAGCCCTTGTGTACACCATTTAGATCCCTTGGTCGTTCTGGTTCTTCCGTTAACAAGCTGTCCGCGGAAATGATTGGTATATTCTTCCGTATCCACGTTATCATGATGATACACATAGATCGCAGCAGACCCGCTTTCTTTAAGAGCAGTTTCAGAATTATTCGTATAATTCGTTGTGCTATCGCAGCGAACCGGAATTGAAAGCCTTTCTGCGCTCGCAACGCTCATCAAACTTGCCATCATTGCGCCTGCCATAACCAACGTCGCCAGTTTCTTCATAAATTTTTCCTCCTTATTAGTTCTCGTCGCTTGTGTTGTCAACCCTCCATCTCGGTGGTGTACTTTTTTGATTCTTGCGGACACCATCGCTTTCAGCGACGGAGCTTCCCAGCTTGTTTGCAGGAATCATATTTTGTACCCACTCTCTTCATAAGCCATTGGAATCGACCTCTTTTTTCTTTATTTTACATGATATTCCCCTCTTCTCCTAGACTTGTCGCGAAATCCCCTTTTTTCGACGCGAATTTCATTTTAGATACTCTTTAGGCTCACTTTAATGATTCCCATTACAGTTCTCCTTTACAATTCATGGCATTAGCATAACACACTTCATAATATATATCGACATTTTTATTTAGCATTTAACCTATATTGGGATTAACAGTTACCATGTCACAACCGTTGGACAATATATTTGTTTCTCATCTGTTATCACCATCGGTTCAATTTCACCAGTTTGTGCATTTATTACAATTCTCTTATAGTATGGTTGTTCCCTATCATCAGTTACCCAGCTTAACGGGCGCAACTCTTCTTTTGCGGATTCAACATAAGCACATTCGCATATCCAAATCGGATATAATACATATCCAGTTTCATCCAATTCGTCGAAATAAACGCAATATCCAAGTTTCAGTGCATATACGTTTCTAATATTCCCTGCAAGTATCTTTTCCTCGATTTTCTTTATAATTACATCTATATCTTTTAATGGAACATCTTCTTCTATAACCTTCGATTTTTTCATCCAAATAGAGTTTAACATAAAACTCTTCTCATTCATAAATTCAAAGAAATTAGATGCTATTCCTGTTATTCTCACCTTTCTTTTCCAAAGCTCTGGTTTTTTTTTCGTCAATTCAGGGGACATTTTTCCTCCTACATCCATATAAATCGGTATCCCATTCATCATTTGACGAATACCTAAATTATATGTTCCACTCAAGTAATCTGATACATAATCTCCCAATATATAGTCGTCCATTCCTTCTACTTGATGAAGTCTTGACCTGAGCTCTACTCTATCCACACATACGCTTGACTCTCCGGGGTAAAAGTACTCAATGATTTTCTCAAGATATTTAATAGCTTCTTCTAGGGAGATGGGATTATCTTCCGCATATACACTAGACAATTCTCTTTCATATGGATAAAAAATTACATTTGTATATTTTGTTTTTGAATTTTGCTTATTAAATGGTGCTGAGTAATCTACCAACATTCCTGCTTCTTCATAATCATCCAAATCTAAAACTTCCACTTTTCCTCTTTCCGTTTGTTCTTCACCCATATATGTTAAAAGTTCACAGTCCTCATAAACTGAATACCAGCCCTCTTCACCTATCTTTTCCATTGGTTCTACTCTGTTCACCAAACATTGTCCATTTACCGCATAATATGGTTTTACTGATATTACAGGAATCTTCTTTACATCTGGAATAACAATCGGAACATCAACATCTATTTTCCGTCCATTTGAATTATATTTGCTTTTCCACTCGCTTCTTTTCGCACAGATTTCCCTTATATTGTTCATATCGTTTTCTGCCAAGCAGCATGTCCACAAAAACATGAGCATACTCATCAAACATATACATATTCTTCTCATACTTTCTCCTTGTTTTTCAATAAACAAATATCATGAGGCAAATTGCCTCATGATACTTAAAATCTTACAGATTTACATTGTAAGAGCCATTCAACCAAATTCTTTCAATTCCATCGTTATTATAGTAGTTAGTATTTCCACGAGCTGATACCGTATATCTCCGTCCTTTTTGAATGTTGTTATTCTGAATCGGGACATTCAAGCCCTGCGTACACCACTTTGATCCTCGAGTCGCATAATTAGAATTGACTTCGATACCACGAAAATGATTAGTATATTCCGTCGTATCCACATTATCATAGTGCCTTACATAAATAGCCGCGTGCGTATCATTCAACTTCTGATCACCTTCAGAATCTGCCATCGTATAATTCGTCGTACTATTACACCACACAGGAGTATCAAAATTCTTAGCACTCGCTACGCTTGCCAAGCTCACCAGCATCGCAATCGCCAAAGCCAACGCTACCATTTTCTTCATAATTTTTTCCTCCTTTTAGTCTTTGTCGCTTGTGTTGTCAGCCCTCCATCTCTGTGGTGTACTTTTTTGATCCTTGCGGACACCATCGCTTTCAGCGACGGGGCTTCCCAGCTTGTTTGCAGGGATCATTTTTTGTACCCACCCTCTTCATAAGCCATTGGAATCGACCTCCTTTTTTCTTTATTTTACATGATATTTTCCTTTTCTCCTAGGCTTGTCGCGAAATCCTCTTTTTTCGATGCGAATTCGTCTTGCTTACTTAATTTCCAAATCACGCATTCCAAAACATGAATTATCATATAGCCCGCATCAAAGCCTATTTCTCAATTACTCCATCTTTTTATATCTGGACAGAACATTTCTTTTTTATTTTTTGTTTTATAATCATATACTTCTCCAGTCTGCGCATTTATCATAATATTTACATAATTATATCCTTTTCTATAGTTTTCATCCGTATTTTTTACTTTGACCTCCCTTTTCCCAGATTCAAAATATTCACACTCACATATCCAAACAGGATATAATATTACTTCATTTGCAGAATCATCCTTAAAAAAAACGCAATATCCTAGTTTTAATGCATATATGTTTCGTATCCTTCCTGCATCTATTTCTTTTTCTATTGATTTAATTATCTGTTCTATTGAAATTAGCGGCACATCATTTTCTAGACGTTTTTTTTTCTTAAACCATTCAAGGGAAAGAGAAAAGCTGTCATTTTTCATAAAATCGAAATACATGTCTTTTATTCCAGTAATAGGTTCATATTGCTTCCAGTATTTCCAAGATTTTTCATCCGAAACAGCTATATTTTCGCCCGCATCTGCATATATCGGAATACCATCAATCATTTGTCTAAAGCTAATATAGTACGTTCCCATCGGATACGTTTCTACAGTATCTCCATCTCCTCCGTTTTTTTGTGTTTTAGTCGTTCTAGCTCGTTCTCTAATTTCAACGTAATCAATATAAACATCTCCTTCTTGTACTTCAAAAAAGTGATTGATCACTTTTTCAAGTATTTTTTTTGAGTCACTCAATGTCTTAGGATTATCTTCTGCATTTTTTACATTTTCAATTTCGAATCCATAATACGTGCTACTATTAAATTCTAAATCTGTCCCAAGTAGTTCTCCCGGCGGATTATCCTCTACAAATAGCATATTTGAGTTTTCACTATTATTTGATACAAAAACCAAACATGCTTCTTTCTTATCAATCAACAACAATTCTGACAGGCCATAATCATCATACTGTCTCAATAACTCATTAGATGTTTTCTCATTCAAAACACACTTATTCTCATTTATCCACTCTTGGCTCTCAAATGGTCTTTGGCATTCTATCGTATAAATCGGAATAGTTTCAACATTTGGAATTATAATAGGGCAATCTATATTTATTCTTCTTCCATAGGCTTCATACATCTTCTGCCATCTCGGAGTTTCTTGTATTTGCTTTTTTATATCTATGATTGTATTCTTATTTTGTGCCTTCGCTTGCAAGTTCATTACTAACAATAAAATGATAAGTAACAATACTTTTCTGAATTTATCCATAAAAAAACCCTTTCTATGAAATAGCCAAATGGAGTTTTAACTCCATTTGGCTATCAAGATATTTAGTTCGGATAATTGACGTAGAAAGTACCAGAAAGCCAAATGCTACTTACTCCGTCGTAGTCATAATAATTCGTATTTCCTCGAGCTGCAATAGAATAATAGTTAGGCGACGTAATATTATTATTCTGGATCGGTACATTCATTCCCTGTGTGCACCATTTAGAGCCACAGGTCGTCCAATTATTGGAAGCATTCTGCCCTCGAAAATGATTCGTATACGCTTCTGTATCCACATTATCAAAATGTCTCACATAGATCATTTTTGAATCCGTGTTCTTTTTTTCGGTTTCATTTGAACGTGCATAGTTTGTCGTACTGGTACAGCTTACATTAAGATTAATACTCTTAGATGCACTCGCTACGCTTGCCAAGCTCACCAGCATCGTAATAGCCAAAGCCAGCGCTACCATTTTCTTCATAAATTTGTTCCTCCTTTGATTCTTGTCGCTTATATTGTCAATCCTCCGTTTTTGTGGTATACTCTTTTCGATCCTTGCGGACACCATCGCTTTCAGCGATGGAGCTTCCCAGCTTGTTTGCAGGGATCATTTTTTGTATCCACCTTCTTCATAAGCCATTGGAATCGACCTCCTTTTTTCTTTATTTTACATGATATTCCCCCTTCTTCTCCTAGCCTTGTCGCGAAATTCCCTTTTTTTGACGCGAATTTCATTTTGGATACTCTTTAGGCTCATTTTAATGATTCCCATGTGATAATTTGTGGGCAGTAAGCCAGCTCTTGTTTTTTTATCAAATAAGGCTCTATCTGTCCAGTTTGAGCATTGATCACAAGCTGCTTATAATAATACTGCTCCCGATCATCCTGAACCTGCTCAAATTTTTTCAACTCTTCCTTTGCTGACTCTGTATAATCACACTCACATATCCAAGCAGGATATATCGTATATATATTTTTTCCTTCATCACTGAAATAGACGCAATATCCCAATTTCAAAGCATATATTTTCCTAATCTTTCCCTTTTCAATTTCCTTTTCCAAGTTATTTATAATTACATCAACATTTTGTAATGGTACATCTTCTTCAATTTTATTTACTCTTTTCAGCCATACTGTATTCAGTTCAAATCGGCTTTTATTCATAAACTCAAAATAATTATTACTCACACGCCATAGCTTTACATTTTTCCGCCAAAAATCGTTTACACCTTTTTTCCCTTTATCAGAAGCCAAATCCAAGGAAAGTCTATCTCCAACATCTACATAAATTGGAATTCCGTCCATCATTTCTCTAATACTCAGATTATATGTTCCTGACGGATAATCTTCCACATAATCTCCGAGATTATAATCATCTATCCCTTTAACCTTATGCAGCCGAGAACGAAGTTCTACACGATCCACCATAACATCCGGTTCTCCGGGGTAGAAATAACCAATAATCTTCTCAAGATTGGTTACCGCATCTTCCAACGATGCAGGATTGTCCTCTGCGTAGGTATACGCCTGCTCGATCTCATATGGGTAAAAAAATTCACTCGTGTATTTTGTATTCAGATTATGCTCATCTCTTGGCGAAGAATAGTTCGCATTGAAGTTCACCTGTTCAAAATCATCGAGATCCAATGCCTTTGCTTCTCCTGTTATGCCTTCTTCTGAAAACAAATTAGACTCCGCATACACTGACCACCATCCGTCTTCTCCGATTTTCTCCAGCATAGTTCCATCTCTGGTTAAACGCTGCTCATATACCGCATAGTATGGCTCAACCGAAAAAACAGGAAATTCTTCCACTTCAGGAACTATAATGGGGATATCTACTTGCACCGTTCTTCCTTTTGCTTCATAGCTCTCATTCCAACTTCTTCTTTGGTTTTGGAGTTCTTTAATTCCACACATATCATTTTCCGATTCTCCTTGTGCAAAGAAGAACACCTCTAATAAAACAGTGATTAAAAAAAACAACGTTTTTTTCATAATTTTCTCCTTATAATATAAATATCATGAAGCAGGAATCTGCTTCATGATATTTATAACATTTACTTATTCACATCATAACGACCATTCAGCGTAATTCTGCTAATGCCATCATTGTTATAATAGTTTGTATTTCCACGCGCCGATACGGTATAAAAGGTACCACTTTTAATATTATTATTCTGAATCGGAACACTCAGGCCCTGCGTACACCACTTCGAGCCACGCGTTGTATTCGTTTTCACTTCAATGCCACGGAAGTGATTGGTGTATTCGTCCGTATCCACGTTATCATGATGATACACATAGATCGCAGCAGACCCGCTTTCTTTAAGAGCAGTTTCAGAATTATTCGTATAATTCGTTGTGCTATCGCAGCGAACCGGAATTGAAAGCCTTTCTGCGCTCGCAACGCTCATCAAACTTGCCATCATTGCGCCTGCCATAACCAACGTCGCCAGTTTCTTCATAAATTTTTCCTCCTTATTAGTTCTCGTCGCTTGTGTTGTCAACCCTCCATCTCGGTGGTGTACTTTTTTGATTCTTGCGGACACCATCGCTTTCAGCGACGGAGCTTCCCAGCTTGTTTGCAGGAATCATATTTTGTACCCACTCTCTTCATAAGCCATTGGAATCGACCTCTTTTTTCTTTATTTTACATGATATTCCCCTCTTCTCCTAGACTTGTCGCGAAATCCCCTTTTTTCGACGCGAATTTCATTTTAGATACTCTTTAGGCTCACTTTAATGATTCCCATTACAGTTCTCCTTTACAATTCATGGCATTAGCATAACACACTTCATAATATATATCGACATTTTTATTTAGCATTTAACCTATATTGGGATTAACAGTTACCATGTCACAACCGTTGGACAATATATTTGTTTCTCATCTGTTATCACCATCGGTTCAATTTCACCAGTTTGTGCATTTATTACAATTCTCTTATAGTATGGTTGTTCCCTATCATCAGTTACCCAGCTTAACGGGCGCAACTCTTCTTTTGCGGATTCAACATAAGCACATTCGCATATCCAAATCGGATATAATACATATCCAGTTTCATCCAATTCGTCGAAATAAACGCAATATCCAAGTTTCAGTGCATATACGTTTCTAATATTCCCTGCAAGTATCTTTTCCTCGATTTTCTTTATAATTACATCTATATCTTTTAATGGAACATCTTCTTCTATAACCTTCGATTTTTTCATCCAAATAGAGTTTAACATAAAACTCTTCTCATTCATAAATTCAAAGAAATTAGATGCTATTCCTGTTATTCTCACCTTTCTTTTCCAAAGCTCTGGTTTTTTTTTCGTCAATTCAGGGGACATTTTTCCTCCTACATCCATATAAATCGGTATCCCATTCATCATTTGACGAATACCTAAATTATATGTTCCACTCAAGTAATCTGATACATAATCTCCCAATATATAGTCGTCCATTCCTTCTACTTGATGAAGTCTTGACCTGAGCTCTACTCTATCCACACATACGCTTGACTCTCCGGGGTAAAAGTACTCAATGATTTTCTCAAGATATTTAATAGCTTCTTCTAGGGAGATGGGATTATCTTCCGCATATACACTAGACAATTCTCTTTCATATGGATAAAAAATTACATTTGTATATTTTGTTTTTGAATTTTGCTTATTAAATGGTGCTGAGTAATCTACCAACATTCCTGCTTCTTCATAATCATCCAAATCTAAAACTTCCACTTTTCCTCTTTCCGTTTGTTCTTCACCCATATATGTTAAAAGTTCACAGTCCTCATAAACTGAATACCAGCCCTCTTCACCTATCTTTTCCATTGGTTCTACTCTGTTCACCAAACATTGTCCATTTACCGCATAATATGGTTTTACTGATATTACAGGAATCTTCTTTACATCTGGAATAACAATCGGAACATCAACATCTATTTTCCGTCCATTTGAATTATATTTGCTTTTCCACTCGCTTCTTTTCGCACAGATTTCCCTTATATTGTTCATATCGTTTTCTGCCAAGCAGCATGTCCACAAAAACATGAGCATACTCATCAAACATATACATATTCTTCTCATACTTTCTCCTTGTTTTTCAATAAACAAATATCATGAGGCAAATTGCCTCATGATACTTAAAATCTTACAGATTTACATTGTAAGAGCCATTCAACCAAATTCTTTCAATTCCATCGTTATTATAGTAGTTAGTATTTCCACGAGCTGATACCGTATATCTCCGTCCTTTTTGAATGTTGTTATTCTGAATCGGGACATTCAAGCCCTGCGTACACCACTTTGATCCTCGAGTCGCATAATTAGAATTGACTTCGATACCACGAAAATGATTAGTATATTCCGTCGTATCCACATTATCATAGTGCCTTACATAAATAGCCGCGTGCGTATCATTCAACTTCTGATCACCTTCAGAATCTGCCATCGTATAATTCGTCGTACTATTACACCACACAGGAGTATCAAAATTCTTAGCACTCGCTACGCTTGCCAAGCTCACCAGCATCGCAATCGCCAAAGCCAACGCTACCATTTTCTTCATAATTTTTTCCTCCTTTTAGTCTTTGTCGCTTGTGTTGTCAGCCCTCCATCTCTGTGGTGTACTTTTTTGATCCTTGCGGACACCATCGCTTTCAGCGACGGGGCTTCCCAGCTTGTTTGCAGGGATCATTTTTTGTACCCACCCTCTTCATAAGCCATTGGAATCGACCTCCTTTTTTCTTTATTTTACATGATATTTTCCTTTTCTCCTAGGCTTGTCGCGAAATCCTCTTTTTTCGATGCGAATTCGTCTTGCTTACTTAATTTCCAAATCACGCATTCCAAAACATGAATTATCATATAGCCCGCATCAAAGCCTATTTCTCAATTACTCCATCTTTTTATATCTGGACAGAACATTTCTTTTTTATTTTTTGTTTTATAATCATATACTTCTCCAGTCTGCGCATTTATCATAATATTTACATAATTATATCCTTTTCTATAGTTTTCATCCGTATTTTTTACTTTGACCTCCCTTTTCCCAGATTCAAAATATTCACACTCACATATCCAAACAGGATATAATATTACTTCATTTGCAGAATCATCCTTAAAAAAAACGCAATATCCTAGTTTTAATGCATATATGTTTCGTATCCTTCCTGCATCTATTTCTTTTTCTATTGATTTAATTATCTGTTCTATTGAAATTAGCGGCACATCATTTTCTAGACGTTTTTTTTTCTTAAACCATTCAAGGGAAAGAGAAAAGCTGTCATTTTTCATAAAATCGAAATACATGTCTTTTATTCCAGTAATAGGTTCATATTGCTTCCAGTATTTCCAAGATTTTTCATCCGAAACAGCTATATTTTCGCCCGCATCTGCATATATCGGAATACCATCAATCATTTGTCTAAAGCTAATATAGTACGTTCCCATCGGATACGTTTCTACAGTATCTCCATCTCCTCCGTTTTTTTGTGTTTTAGTCGTTCTAGCTCGTTCTCTAATTTCAACGTAATCAATATAAACATCTCCTTCTTGTACTTCAAAAAAGTGATTGATCACTTTTTCAAGTATTTTTTTTGAGTCACTCAATGTCTTAGGATTATCTTCTGCATTTTTTACATTTTCAATTTCGAATCCATAATACGTGCTACTATTAAATTCTAAATCTGTCCCAAGTAGTTCTCCCGGCGGATTATCCTCTACAAATAGCATATTTGAGTTTTCACTATTATTTGATACAAAAACCAAACATGCTTCTTTCTTATCAATCAACAACAATTCTGACAGGCCATAATCATCATACTGTCTCAATAACTCATTAGATGTTTTCTCATTCAAAACACACTTATTCTCATTTATCCACTCTTGGCTCTCAAATGGTCTTTGGCATTCTATCGTATAAATCGGAATAGTTTCAACATTTGGAATTATAATAGGGCAATCTATATTTATTCTTCTTCCATAGGCTTCATACATCTTCTGCCATCTCGGAGTTTCTTGTATTTGCTTTTTTATATCTATGATTGTATTCTTATTTTGTGCCTTCGCTTGCAAGTTCATTACTAACAATAAAATGATAAGTAACAATACTTTTCTGAATTTATCCATAAAAAAACCCTTTCTATGAAATAGCCAAATGGAGTTTTAACTCCATTTGGCTATCAAGATATTTAGTTCGGATAATTGACGTAGAAAGTACCAGAAAGCCAAATGCTACTTACTCCGTCGTAGTCATAATAATTCGTATTTCCTCGAGCTGCAATAGAATAATAGTTAGGCGACGTAATATTATTATTCTGGATCGGTACATTCATTCCCTGTGTGCACCATTTAGAGCCACAGGTCGTCCAATTATTGGAAGCATTCTGCCCTCGAAAATGATTCGTATACGCTTCTGTATCCACATTATCAAAATGTCTCACATAGATCATTTTTGAATCCGTGTTCTTTTTTTCGGTTTCATTTGAACGTGCATAGTTTGTCGTACTGGTACAGCTTACATTAAGATTAATACTCTTAGATGCACTCGCTACGCTTGCCAAGCTCACCAGCATCGTAATAGCCAAAGCCAGCGCTACCATTTTCTTCATAAATTTGTTCCTCCTTTGATTCTTGTCGCTTATATTGTCAATCCTCCGTTTTTGTGGTATACTCTTTTCGATCCTTGCGGACACCATCGCTTTCAGCGATGGAGCTTCCCAGCTTGTTTGCAGGGATCATTTTTTGTACCCACTTTTCTCTCAGCCCATTGGAATCACTCTCTTTTCTTCTATATTTCTAAATTACAGATTCCGCTGTAATCAAGATTCTCCGCTTTTTTCTTGAAGAATCCCATCCTCAATTTCAAAAACACAGTCGCACGCGCGGCTGATATCCGCTGCGCTATGGCTTGCTAGAAGGATGGTTTTTCCCTTTTTCCGCAGTTCTTCAAATAGCTGGTGAATTTCTTCTATACCGCTTTGATCCAATCCATTAAAAGGTTCATCCAGAATCAAAATTTCAGGATCTTCCATAATCGCTTGGGCAATGCCAAGTCTTTGACGCATACCAAGTGAATATTGGGCTACTGGCTTCTTCTCATCAGGATCAAGTTTCACCTGACGCATGACCTGTGCCGCACGTTCCTTAGTCGCACCGTGTGAAACACCCGCCAACAGCAGCAGATTTCTCAGACCGCTGTAATGCGATAAAAAGCCGGGAGTTTCAATGATGATACCTGTCCGCTTAGGAAAATCTACCTTCTTGCCGATTTCATCCCCATTGACAATAATCTTTCCACTCGTCGGATGTGTAAAACCGCAGATACAACGCATCAGCGTCGTTTTTCCGCTGCCGTTGATTCCGACCAATCCATAGATTCTTCCGGCTTCAAGCGTCGCAGAAACACACGACAAAACCGTTTGTTTCCCATAGACTTTTGTCACATTTTGAATCTCAATCATCTATCACGCCCTCCCTTTGCGCTTATTTCTCATTTGAAAAACTCATATCAACTTTCTTTACACTAACCAACATGACAGCTATAATTCCGGCAATCAGTGCTGCATATCCGCCCATCACTCTCGCCACTTCTTGCAGCTGCATCCCGTCTTCCAACCCGCTCACGATATCCCGCAGCGTCGAAAAGTGCATGGGCATACTCATCGGGAACGGGAAATACTCAAAGTAAATGATTACATGAGCTACCATGATAAAAGCGTATACCATAACACCCACAACAGATGCTCCCCACACGCCAAACATCAAAATAACCAACACCATTGTAAACCAGAAGCAGAACATTGGAAGAATCGCCAGCAATAAAGCAGTGAATGGTGTAAATTGATTCAAAATATACTGCGCAACCAGTGCTTCCTCCGGTTCTATTGCCTTTTCGGCAATTCGGATGATATCGCTCCACCCCGTCCCCGGTGTCACAACCTGAAGAGCTTGAATCGCTATACAGATCAGAATCAACGCGACCATCGCCGCTACCATCATAAAGCAATACAGAATTTGAGCTACCATCCATTTCCAACGGCTGCTGCGAATGAGTGAATACTGCTGATAAGCAATTTTTCTCGGCAGCTCGCTTACCATAATGAGAAACAGTGCAGTCGTCATTGGCATATTGCATCCGAAATTAAACTCATAAAACAGTGTTTCTCCCATGTGCATTGTGTAGCCGGTTTCGTTAAGCGTCATTTTATAGCCACACATCTGGAGATAGCAAATTGCAATGATAAAAAGCAGCATCAGCACCGTTCTCGGAGAATGTACCCACGAATCGAAATTCGCTAGCGCCATCGAGAGTATTCCTTGCCCAAATCGTTCTTTTTTCTCAGGCATCTTGAATCCTCCTCTTGAGCCCTTTTACATAGACAAATATGCTGATAACCAACAGAATCGCGTACATCAGAAGCGACTGCCATACCCTTTCAACCGTTAATGCGTCATTGTACAGTGCTCCGGGATGCGGCGTATTGATTCCAAACAAGTGATAGAAAATTCGGCAAGACCAGAGATAATAAATGCACACCGGAACGATGATCGTAAGCAGCTTATCCGGCACCCAAACCGATACTGCCAGCGCCGTTACCGACCATACCGCCGCACATAGCGCGATTCCAAATGTCATCCATGCATATATGGGAAACGCATAGAAAATGTCAGTCCATTGTGAATAAATGCACTTCGCGCTGAACGGAATCTCTTGATAAGGATGTGCGACCAAATCATAGGGATATGCAATGAAATTCCAGACCAAAGCATGTAATGCAAATGCCAATCCCGTTGCGGCAGCAGCACTAAGCATCGTCGCGATAATTTTATTGCGGGCGTACGTTTGGGTTGAACAGCGAATTGCTTTCCATTCAAGGAATGACGTTCTTACTTCATCGACTTGGCTGATCGCATACGTTACACCCGCACAAAAGGGAAGCAGCAACATTGAGCCACCGAAAAAAATTCCTCCCACCGAAAGCTGCAATGCACCTTCTCGAAATTCGTCGCCCCAGTCGGCACTAAAAATCCACGTCGGCAGTGAATACCCTAAAAAGCACGACAGCATCAGTCCGAAAGCCAGCAAGAACCTTTTGCTAAAAAAGGCGGATTTCAGTTCCTCTTTCATTCAATTTGCCTCCTGTCTTTTGTGTCTCAGATTCTACCAGTTTCCGTGTCATTTTTTATTCAAAATCGCGAAATCGGCTTTTTTTGACGCGAAATCCCATCTTTTCTTGTAATTCCCTATTTTTGTTAGATCTAGTTATGTAAAAAGAAATAAGCTGCTTTTACTTTACAAGAAAAAGTAGCTTATTCTTTACTCTGGACTTACAATTTTAGGGGAGTGGAATTTGAGAATTACTTCTCGTCCTTCAGTTCTTCCGGCACAGGAGCTTCATACGCACCACGATAGCTCGGCATCCCCGCGCTAGCCTTGCCATACTCATAGATTGCATCAATCGCCTTTTGAAGAAGTTCTTTCATAGGGTATCCCTCCTTTTTCATTTGAACCTCTGGTAGTTATGATTATACCAGTTCTTTTCCTTACAAGCATATGCTAACGCGAAATCTGCTATTTTTTCTCCGAAACCCCTATTTTTAGGCCATTGTCCCTATCGTTTTACCTTTTATTCCCGATGTAAACACCTCAAAAATAAGGTAACATGATAGGGCGAGGTGGAGATTATGGCATCAACGGAACATCCTAAAGATTACGGTATTGGAATGCGCATTGCCGAATACCGTCGAGCCCTCGGATGGAGTCAGCATCAGCTGGCTAAACGTCTAAAAACAAACTCGCACACTGTCGAAAATTGGGAACAAGCCGCCGCAATACCTTCAGTAGAAAGTGTTATGCGTCTATGTGAAGTTTTTCACATCACGCCTAATGCGCTTCTCGGGGTCGGAGAAACTAATGTAATTTCACTTAACAACCTTCCTGAAGAAAAGCAAGTGCTTATTCGGCGAGTGTTACAACTTTTTGTAGATGAAAACAACAAATAGTGTGTCACCCAGTCTGCTTCGCGCAGACTTTTTTTATTGACAATTGTCTTTCTGCTCTGCTATGATACTTAATGCAAGTCCCACGTAATATCGAATGTGGTTTTTCTTGACTGGGGAGGAATTAACAGCATGATGCAGGTTTGGCTTTGCGAAGATGACCCAATATTTCGCACATCTATCGAATCAAAAATTTCAAATTGGTCTAAAGCAAATCACAACTTTGATCTTTCCATCACCACATTTCGTTCATCCGAGGATCTTCTTGAACATTGGCAGCTCGGAAATCACGCGGATATTTTCTTTCTCGATATCCAAATTCCGAAGGAGCTTAGCGGTTTAGAACTTGCCAAATTGATTCGCCAAACCGACGAAGATGTTCCTATTGTTTTTGTAACCAACTATGCCGAATATGTCTATCAAGGTTATACTGTAAACGCTTTACGTTATCTTAAAAAACCCGTGTTGGAATCCGATATTTCTCCTTGTCTTGACATTGCCTATAAGCACTATACGCTGTGCCATCAAGAATCATCTATAATAGCCATTCCTGGCGAACAAATCGTTTTACAATACGCCGAAATTCTCTATCTTGAAGCCTGCTCTCCTAACCTAATCATAAAACGCATAGGTTCTTCATCTGACATATCTTTCAGATATCGAATTTCAAAAGTTTACCCGCTCCTCCCCTCCGAACTTTTCGCTTTTTGTCATAGAAGTTATATCGTGAATCTTTCAAAAATCCGGATTCTCAAAAGGACGCAATTAGTTTTGTGTTCAAACGAAGTCCTTCCTATTTCTGAAAAATATGTTGACGAACTATTTCACAAATTCAATGCATATCATCAAAGAGGGTGCTGCTAATCATGTTGTGGAATCTTTTTGAAATTTCGATCAACGCATATGAAGCCTTTTTGATGATATACTTTTTGAAAAGTCGATTACATTTCAAAAAAATTCTCCTATTGCCGATTGCTTGTGTCTGATTTCCTGTACACTTTTTTATTCTGCCTACATATATTTTGATATTTCCTTGAACGATATTTTCGGTTTTATATTTCCGTTATTCTACGCCTTAACAATGTCCGATGATCGTCCTAGCCTGTCTTTATTTTGGATTTCTATCTTGGCAATCCTCTTTTCCTCAGCAATCGGAGTATCGACTCACTTTTTTAATACCATTTTTCTTCAACATTTAGCACTCTTATCCACACCCGGTCTATACCGTGCTATCTATGTTGTAGCATCAAATCTAATTTTGTCTATTGTTATCTTTTCCGCTTCCAAAATTCGGAAAGACATATTTGGTCTTTCTTGGTCGGTAATGTTCGTTTTTCTCTTTATGAGCCTCAGTATCCTCGTATCGGAAGAATGTCTTTACCAACTCCAAATCAGAACTCACTTCAACTCCTATATCTTTTCCATCGGATACCTGGGTTTGCTGATTTGTTCTATTCTCTTGATTCTCTTATTCCATTTCATGGCTGAAAGCACGAATCAAGAGAATCAATATAAAACAGAGCTTAATGCAATCAGGTTATCGCAGAAATACCAAGAGGAGTTTACTAGCATATATAATGATTTTATTAAAATCAAATGATTATCTCAAAAAATCCCCAGTTTACGGGCATTTCCGCAAGACAGCAGCTTGAATTTACTACCCATTTACTACTTACGGATTGAGCCTTGATATGCTTTGAAGCTCTTGCGGATAGACCAAACAGGCAGCGCACACCAGTATTGACCTACCATAGATTGAAAAATTTCATACAGCACCGTACAAGCGGCGTTTCCCACTCCCTACACAGGGAGAACAGGAACGCCGCTTTTTTCATGCCCTTGTTACGCAGTAGGGGCAGAAAAAGCCTTGCTACAAGCGGTTTTGCGGGCGCGTATCTGGCGCGGAAAGGGATTTATACCTTATCCCCCGAAACCGCGCTTCTACTGCGTAACAAATCCAAAGCAAAGGAGCTATGAACTATGGCAGTTTTCAGAGTGGAACGAAACAAGGGCTATACCGTAATGAGCAACCACCACCTACGCAACAAGGAGCTTTCCCTAAAGGCAAAGGGGCTGTTGTCGCAAATGCTGTCACTCCCCGAAGATTGGGACTACACCTTGAAAGGCTTATCCCTTATCAACCGGGAGAAGATAGACGCTATCCGCGAAGCCATTAAGGAACTTGAACGCGCCGGGTATATCGTCCGTTCAAGGGAGCGCGACGAGAAAGGACGCTTGCGGGGCGCGGACTATGTGATATTCGAGCAGCCGCAGCCGCCTACGCCGGATTTACCTACATTGGAAAATCCAACATTGGATAATCCAATGCAGGAAAAACCAACATTGGAAAAACCTACGTTGGAAAATCCAACGCAATTAAATAAAGATATACAAAGAACTGACTTACCAAAAAAAGAAAAATCAAATACAGATTTATCAAGTACCCATTCCATTCCTATCCTTTCCCCTAACCCCTCTCCTTGCAGAGAAGCGGCTGCGCCGCCGGAACGGAAAGGAACGGAAGCGGCAGCACAGAGCGCAGTTGATATATACCGGGAAATCATCAAGGACAATATCGACTACCACATTCTCAAACAGGACATGAAGTTTGACAGTGACAGGCTGGACGAGATTGTAGACCTCATGCTTGAAACCGTATGCACCGCCAGAAAGCGGGTACGGATTGCGGGGGACGACTACCCGGCAGAGCTTGTGAAGTCAAAGTTTATGAAACTAGACGGCGAGCATATCCGCTTTGTGCTTGACTGTATGCGGGAGAACACAACCAAAATCCGCAACATCAAGCAATATCTGAAAGCCGCCCTTTTCAACGCCCCGTCCACAATCGGCAACTACTACACTTCCCTTGTCGCCCATGACATGGCAAGCGGCGCACTGTCACCGAAAAAGCCGCAGTACGGCGACCCGGACTATTATTCATGCAATGAGGGCGAAAGCCTGTAACCACCCACAACCACAAAAGGAGGATTTTATTATGGCACAGAAAATGACAGGAGCATTGGTATTTGACGAGCGCACCGACCGTTACGACATCCGCTTTGACTTAAACAGCTACTACGGGGGCTTGCATTGCGGCGAGTGCTTTGACGTATTCGTGCGGGGCAAGTGGAAGCCGACCCGGATTGAGTACGGCGACAACTGGTATCTTGTGGGTATCAGAGCCGAGGACTTGAACGGGCTGCGGGTGCGTATCTGACCGCCGCCCCATAAAGAAACGCGAAAGGAGGACGCGACAAATTGCAGGACGAAGTAAACGAAAAGACCATAGCCCTTTACATCAAGACCGGGAAGCTGACCGCGCAGACGCTCCAAAAGGCAATGAAAGCCATACTGTCAAAGGGCAAAAAGCAGCTTGCAAAACCGCCACAGGGCAAGCAGAGCTTAAAGCAGCTTATGAAGCAGAACGCGGGCGTTTCCAACATTGAGATTACCGAGGGCAATATCAAAGCCTTTGAGAGTACGGCGAAAAAGTACGGTATCGACTTTGCGCTGAAAAAGGACGCGACGGAAAGCCCGCCCCGCTATCTGGTTTTCTTCAAGGGGCGGGACGCGGACGTACTGACCGCAGCCTTTAAGGAATTTTCCGCAAAAAAGCTGACACAGGAGAAAAAGCCCTCAATCCGAAAGCTGCTCTCTACCCTCAAAGAAGCTGCACAGGGCAGAAACGCGGAACGGGCAAAGGTCAAGAACAAGGACAGGGAGGTATCGCTATGAAGCCGGAAATCAAGAAGCTGCTTATCCTAAATCTCCCGTATCTGCTCTTTGTCTGGCTCTTTGATAAAGTGGGCGCGGCTGTCCGGCTCTCCCCCGGCGCGGACGCAAGCGCAAAGCTGCTACATCTTGGGGACGGTTTTACCGCCGCCTTTTCCAGTATCGCGCCGAGCTTCCACCCGGCAGACTTAGCTTTAGGCATTGCGGGGGCGGTCATTGTCCGGCTGATTATCTACACCAAAGGCAAGAACGCGAAGAAATACCGCCGCGGGACAGAATACGGTTCGGCGCGTTGGGGCGGGGCTGACGACATAAAGCCGTACACCGACCCGGTATTTGAGAACAATATCCCCTTAACGCAGACGGAACGGCTCACCATGAACAGCCGCCCGAAGCAGCCGAAATACGCAAGAAACAAAAATATCCTTGTAATCGGCGGTTCCGGCAGCGGCAAGACCCGGTTCTTTGTGAAACCGTCGCTCATGCAATGTACGTCAAAGGATTTTCCAACGTCGTATATCGTCACTGACCCGAAAGGAACACTGATTTTGGAAACCGGGAAAATGTTACAGCGGTACAAATACCGTATCAAAGTGCTAAATACGATTAACTTCAAAAAATCCATGAAATACAATCCCTTTGCCTATCTGCGGA
>ENA-OURQ01000854-OURQ01000854.1-human-gut-metagenome-genome-assembly--contig:-NODE-854-length-28170-cov-5.880206_pt1 | contig 28170 bp, 20 predicted proteins | sample MGYA00242105_ERZ508999 | MGnify/ENA primary metagenome ERZ508999 (study PRJEB26280, sample SAMEA2338771) | human gut metagenome | biome: human gut; feature: human-associated habitat; material: faeces...
ACCGACTCAGACACCAACGGCTGCACCGACCCAGAAGCCGGCGACGGAGAAAGTGACGCTTGCAATTGACAATACGTTTATTAATTCTTCTGCGTATTCGAGTGTGTGGAATGGAACGGTTTATAACCTGCTTCCACTGATTACGGCATCCGGACACAAAGTATCGGATTTTACACAGGTAAATGTTACAATCAACCTTTTGGATGCAAACAAAAATATTATTGAAAATACAGGTGGCGCATCGATTAAGTTGTCAGTTAAAAACAGCGACTGGGCTGGTTTTGTTGATGCCAATGGTATGCAGAGCGGTAAGGAGCAGGGCTTACAGTTAGATGCTTACCCGAGCGGACAGACGGCACTTTATTTGGTTGTTCAGAATTCTACAGAGGCGGTGAAATACATTCAGATTACATCTGTTGTTATGGAGAACAAAGGGAAAAAAGATGCGACGGAGGCAATTGGATCGTATCAATCGCTTGCGTCTCTCGGTGAGAAATATGGTTTCAAATTTGGAACAAATATCAATGAGGCGGCACTGAAAAATACTGAGCTTACCAAACTCATTAAGTATCATTTTAACAGTACGACGTTCAGTAATGAAATGAAGGCGTATTCGCTTTTGAGCCAGTCTGCTTCACAAAATGCATATGTGGATGAAAATTCACCGGCAGTTATGAACTTTACAAAGGCAGATTCGATGGTTGCGTATGCGGTTGAAAACGGATTATCCATTCGCGGTCATGTGCTTACCTGGGATGCCGATATGTGCGATTGGTTTTTCCGCGAAGGCTATAAGAAGGATGGTGCTTATGTCAGCGCAGACGTCATGAAAAATCGTCTGAAGATGTATATTGATGAAGTAATGACGCATTTTGAAGAAAAATATCCGGGCGCGATTTACTGCTGGGATGTTGTTAATGAAGCGGTTGCCGACAATGCGGGTGAATTTGCGGATGATGATGTGCGTCATGTACGGCAGGTTCGCGGTGGCAAGACGAATCTTTTCTACGATTACATTGGCAGTGATTATGTGGAGCTTGCGTTCCGGTATGCATATGAGACAAGAGCAAAATTACAGGCGGCAAACAGTAAGACAAATATTAAGTTGTTCTACAATGATTACAACACGTTTGCAACCTACGGCGCAAATAAGAGAGATGCCATTATTCAACTGGTAAAGAGCGTCAACAGTTTTGCATCCGATGGAAATGGCGGTTACCTGAAGCTCTGCAATGGAATTGGTATGCAGAGTTACATCGGTGGCTATGGACAGCAGAGTGGATGTATGAACGACAATGACATTACCTTAGTGAAAAATGCGATTGAGAAATTTGCAGAAAATAATGTTGAAGTTCACGTAACAGAACTTGCCGTCCGCAATTACGATAATGATGCAGAGCCGGAGCATGCAGCCTTTTACAAGAAACTCGTGCAGACATATGTGGATATTAACAAGGCGGCACAGGCAGCAGGAAAGACCGGACCGATTACGAGCCTTTCCATTTGGGGCTTGTTTGACGCACCGTATCTGTCAACGGCAGATTACAGCTACAAAATGAACGGACCATACTGTGGTTTGTTTACTGAATTGTATCAGCCGAAACAATCCTTTAAGGAAGTTTATGAGGTATTGGCGGCAGAGTAAAATACAAGCAAAGTCTTTCTACGAAATTACGGAAAACAAAAAAAGTGCCGGAGCATCGCAGTGGAAAATGCGAATTTCCGGCACTTTTTTCTTTATTATTTTGCAGCTATTACGCTGACTTTAATTTTAGCGTTTACACCATTTTGGGCAACGGCATAAATTGTCGCATGCCCTGCTTTTTTTGCTCTGATTTTACCTTTTTTTGATACGGTCAGTACAGAGGAATCGCTCACAAGGTAGCGGATTTTTTGAATGTGCCAGCAGGTTTTTTTCCCTTTTGGTACAATTACTTGTGCTCGTATTTTCTTAGTGCTTCCGGCCTTTAAAGAAAGTTTTTTACCACTGCGGATTTTTACGCGCGAAGGATTTTCATAAGTTTTACTTCCTTTCGTCAGCGAATGTAATTCCAGTGATTTACTGATTGCAGTTTTTTTCTTCCCGATAATGCGGTAAGCCGTAATACGGTATTTATACCACGTATCTTTCTCGCATTTTTTGTGAGTATAAGAAGTGGTTAATCGGTTTTTAATATCGGCAATTTTCTTTACTTTACGCTCTTTTCCGTTTTCGTTGCAGGCAGAGGCGTAAATGAAATATCCGTCCGCATTTTTTACCGGATTCCAGGAAAGTTTGTTGGCATTTTCGCTTGCTTTCACCGGTTGAATCAGCTTTTTGCTTACGGAAATTTTGACTGTTTTTTTTGTCGGTGCAACGGTTGGTGCAGCGGTTGGAACAGTAGTCGGTGCTATGGTTGGTGCCACCGTTGGAGTCGCTGTTGCCCGCTGCGTTGGAGTGACAGTCGGCGTAGTGGTTGGTGTGGCAGTCGGTGTAGCAGTCGGTGTAGCAGTTGGAGTCGGGCTTGGTGATGGTGATGGTGTCTGTCCCACCTCGGTTGGTTCCGGCAGGGGTATGTATTTATCGTAATAAACCTTAAGTATCGTGGCATTGTTTGGCTTAACAATTCCAAATGTAGCAGTATAATCACCACCCTCCATATATCCATCGGGGGAATTGATTTGTGCATAAACGGTTTTTCCAATGTAGGTCAGGGGGCTTACGTATTCGTTTAGCAGCTTATAGTTACCATCTTCTGTTTCCTGATAGTAGAGTACCTTATAGGTTGTTTTCTCCGGTTCATAATACAAATTCATTTGGTAATGTGTATCCGCGTTTTCGAGTGTGACAGAGGAATCCTGCGGTGTGATTGTGCTTATGTGATAGTAATCATTACTATATTTTGTCGCATAGCTGGGATCTGCTTCAGCCACAGTGACAGTGTCGCCAACGGCACCTGTCATAACCTCGGAAGATTCTGCCTTTTCATAATTTTCTGTGTCCGGATTAAACTTCCAGTAATTGATTCGATAAGATGCCTCTTCGTCAATTGGTTTATAATCATTGGTAAACTGGAAGGCGTGCAAAGTTGTATTCGCCTTGGAGGCATTGATTGATGAAGAAAAACCAATCAATGCCTTTTTGTTGTCAAAACGGGAGTGAAGGTCAATTTCTTTTTCAATCTGCGGTTTGGCCGGTCTTTTCGCATTGGCAAAATCGCCATTGGCATAGCGGACATACATTTTTTCACCATCATAGTCAATCCATACGGTAAAAAGTCTGTCATTTACCCCTGCGTCTGCAAAACGGGTGGCACAGGAGGAAGAATCGCTGACCTTGTTACTCTTTTTCGAGGTGTCCTGATAGGCAGCCTCTAACTTATCGGTGTCATCTAAAACGCCACCTGCACAGGCATCAAAATAAGCAAGATTTTCGTACGCCGTATAGGTTTTACCGTCTTTTGTTTTTTCTACCGTTTTCATCGGGTCAAGACCGTTTAGGTAATAAATGGCATCGTGACGGGCATGGTCGCTGTTTAGCGTGATGCCGATATGGTCAAAGCGCTCGGCATACTTGTAATTGCGGTAAGTCACGTACTCTCTGCCGTCCGCGCCTTCAAAGGGATTCTCTTTGTTTTCGTAGTCGTTTTTCCCTGTATAGGTTTGGTCTTTGTGAAAGTATAATTGATTATCATAATCCCAGCTTGCATAGTAATACATGCGGTTTACATCATATCCAAGGCCTGTATGTTTCATGTCGCAATAAGAACCATTATACTGGGAATCCATTTCGACCATGAGGCTTTTTTCGTTATTTTGCATGCCGAATGTATAGGTGTTTCCACCATAATCCATGTCCGAAAGATAATCCGTTTGATACAGAAGAAAGGCAAGACCATCGCCACCGACTTCTCTGGCGAATTCTTTACCCCCTGCCTGTTCGGTGTTGACACAGGCATCCGGAAGTGAAAAGGTGAATTTTGTGGAAAACTGCGATTTGCCATTTAGTGGAACCAGTTGATTTAACATAGCGCGTGTGGAACGGTAGTCAGTAAAACTATTATCCGGATCTTCCTCAGCTTTGGATTCAGGTGCAGAATACGGTTTTATCAAATCAAACAGCCGGATTACTTTTTCCGGAGTTTCCTTCTTGGAATATGGATTTTTTCGTATGCCGAAAGTATCATTACTGGGCGAACGAGTCTGAGTTGCATCTTTACCCTGTCTTCTTTGAGAGGCAAGCATCCAGGATTCTTCCTTAAATTCCTCTCCGGTACCATCGCCCTCGGCAAAAGTCATTACGGCAGGCTCTGCTGCCGCCGCTTTTTTGGTCTGATTTAAGGATGATGTTACCGGTACATTTGCCAGGGGGAGTACCAGCCCCAGAAGAAGAGACGCAATCAAAAGTCTCTTGTGAAATTCTTTCCTTGTCATAATATCCCTCATTTCTTTTTAGTGTTTACCCAATGAAATGTAAAATCATATTTCTTCGTGTCTCAAAGCAAGAACAAAAATCGATTTGGGTTGCAACTCAATTATAACATAAGAGAAATTATTGCGTCAATGAAAGAATTGCCTGCTCAAATCACCAAGATGCCCTTGTGGTTTATGAAAAATATAAAACACCGATTTTTCCTTGTATTTTACATACGCTTATGATACTATTGGAATAGATAATATTTTATACAAAACACATAAATATACCACAAAACAGATAATATATTATCCATAAAAACAACACATAAAGGTGACATAAAATGGCGAGACTAATATGGGAAACAGCAGAGGAAATCGATATGAAGCTGGCGGGCAGAATACGAGGGATTCGCAAAAGGCGTTCGATTTCCCAGAAAAAATTATCGGAAATGAGCGGTGTAAGTTACGGCTCAATTAAGCGTTTTGAGACGACAGGGCAGATTTCACTACTCTCTTTAACGAAGCTGGCATTTGCTCTGAATGAGGTGGATGAGATACGGAATTTATTTACGGATGTTCCGTATCGAAGTATTCAGGAGGTTATCAATGAGGGAAAATAAAGTGTTGCATGTTTATTACGGGGAGCGGCTTGTAGGGACGATGGCACTTACGGAATCAAAAAAAGCAGCATTTGAATATGCTGATGAATGGCTGGCGGACGGTTTTTCTATCAGCCCTTTTTTACTTCCTTTGGAAAAACGGGTTTTTGTTCCCACAAAAGATTATTTTCGAGGTTTATTCGGCGTGTTTGCAGACAGCCTGCCGGATGCGTGGGGACAGTTATTGTTAGATAGAATGTTAAAAAAGCATGGGATAAATAGAGATGAATTTTCAATTATTGACCGTTTGGCAGTAGTGGGAAATCAAGGGATGGGAGCACTTATTTATCGTCCCGAAAGAAATCTGTCCTATGGTCAGGATGTGGATAATCTGGATGAACTGGCAGAAGAATGTCAGCGCATTTTGAATACAGAGGAGACAGAAAAACTGGACGAATTGTATCGTCTGGGTGGAACCAGTGGCGGAGCCAGACCTAAAGTTATGATGGAAATGGATGGGGAGCCATGGATTATTAAATTTCCGGCGCATGTGGACCGTGCGGATATTGGAAAAATGGAATACGATTATTATCTGTGTGCCGAGCAGTGTGGAATTACGATGAGTGAATGTAATTTGTTTCCGTCAGATAAATGCAGCGGCTATTTTGGTACGAAACGCTTTGACCGGAAAAATCAGCATGGAGAAATGGAAAGAGTGCATATGTTGACAGTGGCGGCACTTTTGGAGTTGGATTTTGAGCAGCCTGTTCTTGATTATCAGGATTTGATGAAACTTACGAAAATAATAACCAATAATTCACCGGAGGATTTGGAGAATATGTACCGCCGTATGTGTTTTAATGTGTATGCTCACAATCGAGACGACCATGCAAAAAACTTCTCTTTTCTTTATGAAGAGGAGAAAAAGTGCTGGCGGCTGAGTCCGGCGTATGATTTGACATATAGTACGACATATTATGGAGAGCACACGACAGCTGTGGCTGGGAATGGGAAAAATCCGGGAAGCAAAGAATTAATTTTTGTAGGAACACAGGCCGGCTTATCAAAAGAAAAGTGCCGGAGCATCGCAGTGGAAATCAAAAATTGTGTTTCTGATATGCTTTCAGAATATTTGAATCCATAAAAATGCGAATTTCCGGCACTTTTTTCTTTATCATTTTGCAGCTATTACGCTGACTTTAATTTTAGCGTTTACACCATTTTGGGCAACGGCATAAATTGTCGCATGCCCTGCTTTTTTTGCTCTGATTTTACCTTTTTTTGATACGGTCAGTACAGAGGAATCGCTCACAAGGTAGCGGATTTTTTGAATGTGCCAGCAGGTTTTTTTCCCTTTTGGTACAATTACTTGTGCTCGTATTTTCTTAGTGCTTCCGGCCTTTAAAGAAAGTTTTTTACCACTGCGGATTTTTACGCGCGAAGGATTTTCATAAGTTTTACTTCCTTTCGTCAGCGAATGTAATTCCAGTGATTTACTGATTGCAGTTTTTTTCTTCCCGATAATGCGGTAAGCCGTAATACGGTATTTATACCACGTATCTTTCTCGCATTTTTTGTGAGTATAAGAAGTGGTTAATCGGTTTTTAATATCGGCAATTTTCTTTACTTTACGCTCTTTTCCGTTTTCGTTGCAGGCAGAGGCGTAAATGAAATATCCGTCCGCATTTTTTACCGGATTCCAGGAAAGTTTGTTGGCATTTTCGCTTGCTTTCACCGGTTGAATCAGCTTTTTGCTTACGGAAATTTTGACTGTTTTTTTTGTCGGTGCAACGGTTGGTGCAGCGGTTGGAACAGTAGTCGGTGCTATGGTTGGTGCCACCGTTGGAGTCGCTGTTGCCCGCTGCGTTGGAGTGACAGTCGGCGTAGTGGTTGGTGTGGCAGTCGGTGTAGCAGTCGGTGTAGCAGTTGGAGTCGGGCTTGGTGATGGTGATGGTGTCTGTCCCACCTCGGTTGGTTCCGGCAGGGGTATGTATTTATCGTAATAAACCTTAAGTATCGTGGCATTGTTTGGCTTAACAATTCCAAATGTAGCAGTATAATCACCACCCTCCATATATCCATCGGGGGAATTGATTTGTGCATAAACGGTTTTTCCAATGTAGGTCAGGGGGCTTACGTATTCGTTTAGCAGCTTATAGTTACCATCTTCTGTTTCCTGATAGTAGAGTACCTTATAGGTTGTTTTCTCCGGTTCATAATACAAATTCATTTGGTAATGTGTATCCGCGTTTTCGAGTGTGACAGAGGAATCCTGCGGTGTGATTGTGCTTATGTGATAGTAATCATTACTATATTTTGTCGCATAGCTGGGATCTGCTTCAGCCACAGTGACAGTGTCGCCAACGGCACCTGTCATAACCTCGGAAGATTCTGCCTTTTCATAATTTTCTGTGTCCGGATTAAACTTCCAGTAATTGATTCGATAAGATGCCTCTTCGTCAATTGGTTTATAATCATTGGTAAACTGGAAGGCGTGCAAAGTTGTATTCGCCTTGGAGGCATTGATTGATGAAGAAAAACCAATCAATGCCTTTTTGTTGTCAAAACGGGAGTGAAGGTCAATTTCTTTTTCAATCTGCGGTTTGGCCGGTCTTTTCGCATTGGCAAAATCGCCATTGGCATAGCGGACATACATTTTTTCACCATCGTAGTCAATCCATACGGTAAAAAGCCTGTCATTTACCCCTGCGTCTGCAAAACGGGTGGCACAGGTGGAAGAATCGCTGACTTCGATACTCTTTTTTGAAGTATCCTGATAGGCAGCCTCTAACTTATCTGTGTCATCCAGAACGCCACCTGCACAGGCATCAAAATAAGCAAGATTTTCGTACGCCGTATAGTTTTTTCCATCTTTTGTTTTTTCCACCGTTTTGGTTGGGTCAAGACCGTTTAGGTAATAAGTGGCATCGTGACGGGCATGGTCGCTGTTTAGCGTGATACCGATATGGTCAAAGCGCTCGGCATACTTGTAATTGCGGTAAGCCACGTACTCTCTGCCGTCCGTGCCCTCATAAGGATTAAAGTTTTTTTCGTAGTCATTTTTCCCGGTATAGGTTTGGTCTTTGTGAAAGTATAATTGGTTATCATAATCCCAGCTTTCATAGGAATATGGGCGATTTTCATCATATGGATATACGTCGCCCGTTTTATTCATGTTACAATAGGCACCATTATATTGGGAATCCATTTCGACCATGAGTCTTTTTTCGTCACATTGCATGCCGAATGTATAGGTGTCACCACCGGAATACGTATACGCTAAATCTTCCGGATCGGATATGTAATCTTCCATGAAAAAGGCAAGGCCGTCGCCGCCGACTTCTCTGGCGAATTCTTTCCCTCCTGCCTGTTTGGTGTTGACGCAGGCGTCCGGGAGTGAAAAGGTAAATTTTGTGGAAAACTGCGATCTGCTATTTAGCGGAACCAGTTGATTTAGTGTGATTATTGTGGAACGGTAATCAGAGGTACTTTTATTCGGATCTTCCTCGGCGGCGGATTCGGGTGCAGAATACGGTTTTGCCACGTCAAACAGCCGGATTACTTTTTCCGGGGTTTCCTTTTTTGAATATGGATTTTTTTTAATACCATAAGTGTCTGAGCTGGGTTGGTAGCTTTCAATAGCCAGTGAACCTTTGTGTGGCTCTCCGGCCGCATTAGAGTCCATCACCCAGGATTCTTCCTTAAATTCTTCTCCGGTACCCTCGCCCTCGGCAAAAGTCATTACGGCCGGCTCTGCTGCCGCCGCTTTTTTGGTCTGGTTTAATGATGATGCTACCGGTACATTTGCCAAGGGGAGTACCAGCCCCAGAAGAAGAGACGTAATCAAAAGTCTCTTGTGAAATTCTTTCCTTGTCATAATATCCCTCATTTCCTTTTTGTGTTTGCCTCATGAAATGTAAAATCATATTTCATTGCCAGAGCCATAAACAATTTATTCATGACCTGACCGGTGATTTCCCGGATTTTTAATTTTTCGATATAAGCGATGGTTTCACGCTGTATGTCATCCGGTACATGATATGCGCCAAGTGTTACTCTTAGAAACCGCTCAAGTTTCTTTTCCAAAGTAAAATACACATCACATTTTTTTGCAATATAGGCACGCATACATCCGGCTGTCCCAATTTCCATTTCGTAAAAATCACTTTCCTGAAAGTCTTTATTATACTGCCTGAAAATCATCGCGATTTTTTTTGCTGTATGCTTGTGAATATAATCCATCAATGCCGGCTGCGTGTAGACTTCCATGTAAATATCGCGCAGATGTTCATTCATCTCGGTAAGCGTTAACTGAATACAGGTTTCAACGGCGTAGAGAAGCACCGGATTTTTCCCGGTTCCGATGATTTTTTCTGCTACACCAAACTGATTTTCAAACATGAATTCTGTAAGTTCTGCAAGAACGCCATCTTTTGTGTGAAAAATGGAGTGAAAACTGCTGCCGGATACGCCTGCATCATGAAGAATTTCCGTCATCGTTGTCTCGTGATATCCCTTTTCTATAAACAAGCGAACACTGGATGACAGAATTTTCTGCTTCGTTTCTTCGCTGTCGTATTTTCTTGCCATGTACTTTGCATTCCTCCTTCCTTTTTATTTTATGTAAAATCCCTTCGTGTGTCTCGAAATAGAAATGGATTGCTGTTTGAGTTGCAACCCAATTATAACATGAGGGAAATTATTATGTCAATGAAAGAATTGTCTATGGACAGAATTTGCTGGAAATCTTATAATGAAAGGGATTTATATACGATAAGGGGAAAAGGTATGACATTACAACAGTTAAAATATTTGGTGACAGTTGCGGAGTGTGGGAGCATTTCGGAGGCAGCACAGAAACTTTTTATTTCGCAGCCAAGTCTTAGTGCGGCAATTCAAAATTTGGAAAAGGAAATGGGCGTGACTGCTTTTTCACGCTTCAGCAAAGGTGTTGTGATAACGAGAGAAGGTGAGGAGCTGCTTGCCTATTCACGGATGCTTTTGGAACAGGCGGATATTATGCAGGAGCATTTTGGCAAGGACAAAAACCGGACGCCGAAATTTTCGGTGTCGTGCCAGCATTATTCCTTTGCGGTCAATGCGTTTGTGGATTTGGTGAAACAGTACGATGCCAGCCAGTACAATTTTATTTTGCGCGAGACGCAGACCGGAGAGATTATTGATGACGTGGCGCAGGGGAAAAGCGAGGTTGGAATTTTATATTTGTCGGCGCACAACGAGGAAGTTCTGACAAAACTTATGAAGAAAAACGGACTTTTATTTGAAGAATTGTTTGTGGCAGAACCGCACGTGTTTATCTGCCGTGAGCACCCGCTGGCAAATAAGAAAGAAATTACGTTGGATGATTTGCAGCCATATCCGTATCTGGTATATGAGCAGGGAGAGCGGAACTCCTTTTATTTTGCTGAGGAGTTTTTGAGTATGCTGGATTTTCCGAAAAATATTCAGGTGCGCGACCGTGCAACGCTGTTTAACCTTGTGATTGGGTTAAATGGATTTACGGTTTGCTCCGGTGTCATCGACCAGAAGTTAAATGGTGAAAATATTATTGCAAAGCCCCTTGTGTCGGATTGTGATATGCGGATTGGCATGATTCGTAAGAAAAATACGATGTTAAGCCGCTACGCTTTATATTATCAGGAGGCAATAAAAAATTACCTGGCCATAGTCTGAAACTATGGAAAAGACATGATTATATGTATTTCACAAAAGAAATAAACAATGCTACACTATCCTCATCAAAAGAAAAACGAAACGGAGGATTTGAATATGACAGCATTGCAGGAACCATTTCGGTATGATTATGTAGGAAGTTTTTTACGCCCGGAAAAAGTAAAGAATGCGAAAGCGCTGTATGAGGATGGGAAAATTGAAAAAGAAGAATTAGACGAGACAATCAATGAAGCAATTCGTGAAGTTGTTGCTAAACAGAAGGACTTGGGATTTCATGTGATTACTGATGGTGAGTTTCGTAGAACTTACTGGCATTTGGATTTTATGTGGGGATTTGAGGGAGTTGCGCATGAATTAACTGGAGGCGGCGTACAGTTTGCAGGCGAGCTCGCTTCTCTGGAAGATACTTATGTAGTTGGAAAAATTAAAGCGAAAGCACATCCATTTGTTGATTACTTTAAGTTTTTGAAAACTTTGGAAGATGAAAATACAGTTGCAAAATATACAATTCCAGCACCGGCACAGATGTTCCAGCAGTTTATTGTTCCGCAGAATGTGGAATCAACAAGAAAATTTTATGCGACAGATGAAGAGCTGATTCATGATATTGGAGTGGCATATCAGGATGTTATCCGCCAGTTTTATGAGGCAGGCTGCCGCAATTTGCAGTTGGATGACTGTACATGGGGTGCCGTTGTGGGTGATGCCGCAAAACAGCGTTACCAAAGCCTTGGTATTGACTTAGAAGAAGTGAAACAGAGTTTGCTGGCTGTGAATAATCTGGCATTGGAAGGAAAGCCGGAGGATATGGTAATTACTTCACATATCTGCCGCGGCAATTATCATTCAACATATTTCACCAGCGGTCCTTATGACAGTGTGGCTGATTATGTATTTGCCAAAGAAAATGTAGACGCTTTGTTCTTAGAGTATGACGACGAGCGTTCCGGTGGTTTTGCACCACTTGCTAAAGTTTCACCGGACAAAAAAGTGGTACTTGGACTGATTACAACGAAAACACCGGAGCTTGAAGATAAAAAAGAAGTTATTGAAAGAATTCATGAAGCAGCGAAATATATTCCACTTGAACGCTTGTGCTTAAGTCCACAGTGTGGATTTGCTTCCTGTGAAATCGGTAATAAATTGACTGAGGAGCAGCAGTGGGCAAAATTGAAACTCGTAAAAGAGATTGCAGAAGAAGTGTGGGGATAAAGTATAAAATAAAACCATTGAAAAAAAATGGCGCATTCGCGTGACAAACGCACAGGTATGAATAGGCAGCAAAATTTATGTCTGATACCTGTGCGTTTGTATCCATTTTTTCGCAATGGTTTTATTTTGCGATGGTGGCGAAAGATTTGTGTGGTGAAAGGAGGGGAAGCAATGCAACGCTATTTTAGGAAATTGACATAAAGAGTTGTAATTTTTCCTCGTTTTCCGCTTTCAACAAGTCGTTTCGCGACAAATCACATTGAAAAAACAACGTTTTGGGTAGTTTTTGCCATAGAGAGTTGCATTGGAGCAAGAATGATTTCGTTATGTTGCAACTCTTTTGGGCGTTGGAGCAAAATAACGTTGTATTATGCAAGTTGCCATCACTAAAATCCATTGTCCAGCATTTGCGATAAAAGTGGCGACACAATTTTTCAGCTTTCCAGCAGTTACAAGACTCCCTTAGTGGTGAGGCACTACAAACCTCGCAGAGGTTTGTCAAGCGGCAGCGGTGCACGAACAACTAAGGGAGGCTTGTAACTGCGGAAACTAAAAACTGTGTCCCCCCTACTTGAAATAAATTCTCCATTCCCAATTCTTGTCCTCTCCCTCTATTCGTTGTATAATAAAAGTTAGCGAACAAACGAAAGAAGATGTGTAATTTACATGATACAGGAAAAATGTACGACCCGGTAATTGGCAGATTTGTACTGGACAATTGGGATAAAGTGATTACTGTTTTGCAAAAGGATGAGAACTCACCGGAAGTTCTAATTCAATGACATATTCGCTTTCGCGGTTCGTCTCATAACTGTCGATGTGGCAAAGTTCCATCGGGTGTCCGGTGACAGTTAAGTGATGTTCTTTTGCATAGGCATAGAGAGAAGGCATCAACTGTTTGGTCTGCTTTAAGGAGCCGTGGTAGTACAGACACAGATATTCACCGGCAGGGAGAAATGTATCCGTCTTCGTTTTTGTGCTGTCAGTCAAAAAGAAAACATTTTCCGTGCGGTAGTAATCGGAGTCTGGATTTGATTTTTCTAAATCCAGCGTGTAACAGTCGCAGAAACCGATGGTATCTAATTTAATCCGGTTCTTTTTCATATATTGAACCATTGTGTAGTCAACATAAGCGTCCGGCAGATTTTCCGTGGAAATCATGGCAATCGGGCGTTTTTTGAATGTCTTTAATTGAATGGAAGTGTCCGATGACTCATTCTGCACGGCTTGCAAAGACTGAATCCGGCTGACGATCTGCTCCTTTTTCTTTTGAAGAACTTCCATCTTTTCCTTTATAATAGAAAGCTCCGTATCTAACATTTCCATTGTGGTCGTGATATTTCTGTTTTTTAAAAATTCGCTAATCTGCTCTTTGTGAAAATCAAGTCCCAGCAGTTCACGAATCATCACCAAGGTCTGGAAATCATCCAGAGAATATTCCCGGTATCCGTTATTTTCATTTCGTGTCGGGCAGATTAATCCCTTTTTTTCATAATAACGAATCGAATCGACACTGATATTAAATAAATTTGATAATTCTCCGATGTGAAATGTGCTGTTTGCCATGATCATTCCTCCTAATATAAAGGTAGTGCCCCCTCACATGCGTTCGGCGGCAAGTCGTCGGAACCGATTTCAAGCAAGAACTTCGTTCTTGGCGGTTCCTCCTAAACTAAACGGCGCTATTTCATAGAAACAGCGCCGTTGCAAGTGCCTTTATTTTAGCAAAGATGAAAAAAAATGTCAAATTTTCAAAAAAAGCCCTTGACCCTAGTATGGTTCTAGGGTTTATACTTCCCGTAAAGAGTCAATGGTGACCGCGTTTGGTGCCAGTGGCTCTTTTGTTGTTTCTAAATCAATTTGAATTTTGGAAAGTGAGGATTACGGTATGGAAAAGAGAATTGAAAATCATCCGATTTTAGGGGAATCTCCAAAAGGAAAATTAGTGAAATTCTCATATGACGGAACAACGTTGGAAGGGTATGAGGGAGAGCCGATTGCGGCAGCTCTTCGTGTAGCAGGTGTGATGGCACATCGTTATACAGCAAAACGCCATGAACCACGAGGTGTCTTTTGTGCGATTGGACGCTGTACCGACTGCGTTATGGTAGTTGATGGAAAGCCAAATGTGAGAACCTGCATCACCCCGTTGAAAGAGGGAATGGTAGTAGAAACCCAGTATGGAGCAAGTGCAAAGGAGGAAGCGTAAATGAAAAGATATGATTTGATTGTAATTGGAGCAGGACCGGCCGGATTGTCCGCAGCAACCGAAGCAGCAAAACATGGATTGCATCCTCTGGTACTTGATGAAAATGAAAAACCGGGCGGACAGTTATTTAAGCAGATTCATAAGTTCTTTGGCTCAAAGGAGCACAAAGCAAAAATCCGCGGATTTAAAATAGGAGAGGAACTTCTCGCTGAGGCAGAAAAGTATGGCGTTGAAGTTATGTTAAATGCAACCGTAATCGGTTTGTATCCGGAAAAAGAAATCACGGTGCGAATCGGAGATGAAGTAAAACATATGAAAGGGGATGCCATCTTAGTGGCAACCGGAGCCAGTGAAAACATGGTAACGTTCCCCGGCTGGACACTTCCTGGTGTAATCGGAGCAGGTGCAGCGCAGACGATGATGAACCTTCACCACATCAAAGCCGGAGAAAAGATTCTGATGCTTGGAACCGGTAACGTAGGATTGGTTGTCAGCTTCCAGTTAATGCAGGCTGGATGCGAAGTGGTTGCCCTCGTTGATGCGGCACCGAGAGTTGGCGGATACGGGGTACACGCTGCGAAAGTAGCAAGACTCGGGGTGCCATTTTATCTGTCACACACCATCGTAAAAGCAGAAGGCGAAGACCGGGTAACGGGTGTTACGATTGCAGAGGTCGATAAAAACTTCCAGTTCATCGAAGGAACGGAAAAACATTTCGATGTGGACACCATTTGTATGGCAGTTGGTTTGTCACCGATGTCACAGTTACTCAAACAGGCAGGCTGCGAAATGAACGACACACCGGGTGGTTATGTACCGGTTTGTGACATCCTTGGTGCAACCAGTGTACCGGGTATTTACGCAGCAGGTGATGTATCCGGAATTGAGGAAGCAAGTTCAGCAATGATTGAAGGTCGTATTTCAGGAGCTGTCATTTCTGAGTATCTGGGTTACATGACAAAAGAAGAAAGAGAAGCCCGCGTAAGCGAATTGGAATCCGCACTGGAAGCCCTTCGTCAGGGAATGTTTGCTCCGAAAAACCGAGGCAAAAAAATTGAGAAAACCGAAGAGGGCATAGACATTTCCGAAAACCTTCTTGCAAAAGGTTATGTAGCAGACGATGAGATTGAGCGGTATCCGGGTGTTACCCATGCAGTCGGTGTTCATCCGGTTATGGAGTGTACGCAGAACATTCCGTGTAACCCATGTCAGGATGCCTGTGCGAAAGGATGTATTTCCATCGGCGATAACATTACATCGCTGCCGGTTGTTGTGCCGGGTTCCAAATGTATCGGATGTGGTATGTGTGTAGCTTCCTGTTCCGGTCAGGCAATCTTCTTAGTCGATGAGGAAACGGAGCCCGGATTTGGTACCGTCACTCTTCCTTACGAATTTCTTCCGCTGCCGGAGGCAGGTGAAAAAGGAATTGCGCTCGGACGAGACGGACAGAAAGTGTGCGACTGCGAAGTGGTATCCTGCAAAACGGCCAAAGCATTTGACCACACCAATCTGTTGACAATTAAGGTGCCAAGTGATATGACAATGAAGGCACGCTTCTATAAGAGAGCATAGAAAACGCGAAAATAACGCGCGAGACAGCGCAGAAAAGAGGAAAACGATATGATGGATATTCAGGAAAAATTAAAAGAAATCGGTCCCTTTGTACCTGGCGCAGATGATGATATGCTGATATGCCGATGCGAGGAAGTGACCAAAGGCGAAATTCGAAAAGCCATTCACGAGGGCATTGTGACAATGGAGGAAATGAGACGATATCTGAGAAATGGCATGGGGCTCTGTCAGGGACAGACCTGTGGTAAATTAGTAAAAGGAATTATGGCAAGAGAGCTTCACGTAAGACCGACGGATATCGAACCGGCGGTATCAAGAGCTCCGATGAGACCAATAGAGATGAAAGTTTTAGCAAGGGATGGAGGTGACTGCAAATGAAAAAAACAGCAGACGTAATTATTATCGGTGGCGGTATTAACGGTTGTGCAACCGCATATTACCTTGCCAAAAGAGGAATCAAAGATGTTTTAGTATTAGAAGCAGATGACAGTATCGGACACGGTGGTTCATCAAGAAACGGTGGTGGTGTCCGTCAGTCCGGACGTGATGTCAGAGAACTTCCGTATGCGATGTATGCGGTCAACAATATGTGGCCGACACTTTCCGAAGAACTTGGTGTAGACGTTGAGTATTACCAGCGGGGAAATCTTCGTCTTGGTAAAACAGAAGCACATTTGAAAAAACTTGAAACCCTAGCTTCCAATGCCAGAAGCGTAGGACTGGATATGCATGTAATTGACGGCAAAGAAGTCAAAGAAATCTGTCCGCATCTTTCGGATGAAGTCATTGGTGCAAGCTGGTGTCCAACCGACGGTCACGCAAACCCAATGAAAACAACCCTTGCCTTTTATACCCGTTCGCTGGAACTCGGTGCACGTTACATAACCGGAGCAAAGGTAAAAGCAATTGAAAAAGTTAAGGGAAAAGCAAGAAAAGTAATTCTTACAACCGGGGAAGTATTTGAGGGCGAAACCATTATTCTGGCTGCCGGCTACGAGAGCCGTTTTATCGCCCGCACGGTAGGAATTGATGTGCCGATGACAAAATTCTTTGAAGAATGTCTGGTAACGGAAATGCAGCCACATATGTTTGATATCATGTTAGGAACCGCAGATGCCGATTTCTATGGACATCAGTCACAGCATGGTTCATTTGTATTCGGTTCGGATTCCGGTTTGGAAGAATCGATTGATAAATCGTTTGACGATTTGCGCACAACATCGATTACTGCTTCAGCAGGATGCCGCGCGATTATGGGATACATTCCGAAACTGGCAGATGCCAAAATTGTCCGCACATGGGGCGGCTGGTGTGATTTGTGCTTTGACGGCGTACCGGTTATCGACCGTGTAGATGAAGTTCCTGGACTGATTCTTGCCTGTGGATTTACCGGTCATGGGTTTGGCACCGCACCGGCAGTTGGACTGATGTTGTCCCAGATGGTAGCAGGAGAAGACACAATAGTTGATATTTCTTCCTTAAGCTATGACCGATTTAAGAGTTTGAAATAAACTGAGCAAAAGTCAAAGGAGATGAAAGGCATGAGTGAATTAGAGGCTGTAATTGCAGAAGAAAAAGCAAAATTAGTAGAATCGAAAAAACTCCGTATGCTTTATTTAGATGAAGAGGATATGATTGAGGCAGGAGTTATGGATGCTGCCAAATGCGTTGATGTGATGGAAGAGACAATGGGACTTTTGGAAGACGGCGACTTCATCATGGGTGGTCCGGAGCATAACTCTCACGGAATTATGCTGGAATTTCCGAAAAAATCCGATATTGACGGATTCCCAATTAATGACGGCGCAGACCGGCGGTTTATCGCCATGCCGGCGTACTTAGGGGGCAAATTCCATGTCGCAGGATGTAAATGGTACGGCTCAAACGGAAATAACCGCCCGATGGGAATTCCGCGCTCCAATTTGATGTTTGCCCTAAATGATGTGGAGACCGGAGCACCGCTTGCCTATATGTCAGCGAACTTGTTAAGTTCAATGCGTACCGGGGCAATGCCGGGACTGGCAACCAAACTTTTGGCAAGAGAAGATTCAAAAGTTCTTACGATGTTGGGTGCAGGACCGATTGCGAAAGCTTGTTTCCGTGCCATTATGACAAATGCAAAAAATATTGACACGGTAAAAATTAAGGCAGGTTCTTTAAAATCCAAAACGGCGGCTGCACTTAAGGAGTTTATTGAAACCCATTATAAACAGGTGAAGGAAGTAATCATCTGTGAGACGTTAGAGGAAGCAGTCCGCGGCTCTGATATTATCAGCGAGTCGGTTTCTGTGAAACCGGGACAGTATCCGACCTACAAAAAAGAATGGTTAAAACCGGGTGTTACCCTGATTGCGACGAGCTTTTTCAACATGGATAAAAAAGAACTTGTTAGCATCCGCAAAGTTGTCGATAACTGGAAGATGTATGAGGAGTACGGCATCGAGGATGAAGAGGGTTACGATGAAAATGGAATGCGTAAGGCGACCGGCTGCATGGGTGAGGAGTTCTATTACATGGTAGAGGATGGCCTGATTACGAGAGATTCCATTGACCATTTGGGTGAAATTATCCGCGGCAAAAAACCGGGAAGAAAGTCCGACGATGAAATTATTTTTGTTGCCATTGAAGGAATGCCGATTGAGGACGTTGCATGGGGTTCTGAAATTTACCGTAACGCCGTCGACCATGGTATTGGTACGCAGTTAAAAATCTGGGATCATTCATCCAGGTAGTAAGTTTTTTGTGTGATTGGAGTGATTGATATGGACAGTAAAAACATTTTTAAACGAATTTTATATTACATGAATCCGAAGCATATCGAGCCGAAAATGGTAAAACTCTGGGCATTTTGGATTGTGTTCTGGGTTGTCTTGTTTTTGGTGCCAACAAAAATGGTGACAGGAAGTTTCTGGATTCTTGTTCCACTGGCAGGGCTGTTTGTATATGCTCTGGTCACAAAAGATGTTATGCAGTCGCTGGTTTTAGGTACATTTTCATGTTACATATTGTGGTATAAGGGGGCCTGTTTTGGCGGCTTTATCAATGATTTATATACCGTGCTTGGTGACCCGGAAAATATCGAGATGTATATGTCATTTTTCCTTTGCGGCGGTTTGATTATTGCCATGAAGCGAACCGGAAGCACAAAGGCGTTTACCGAGTTTGTGACAAGCAAGGAAAAGGGAAAAGCAGCTGCCGTTATGGTGACGGCTGGTGTGTACGCCGGTGCGACATCGGTGGATGATTATGTGTCGGCACTGACTGCCGGTGCGGCGTTTTCTCCATTGATTGATGCACTGAAGAAGCCGAGATTGGCACTTGCCTATATCATCCGTACGATTAGTATCTGTGCGTCGGCGATGCTTCCGTTTGGTGCGTGGGGATATTTTATCATTTACCAGATTGTGGAAGCGGATAATGTTGCGGATAAGGCACAGGCGACGGATATTTTCATCCAGTCAATTCCATTTATGTTTTATGCGATTGTTGCGATTGTTCTCTCGCTCTTATTTGCTGCCGGTAAAATTCCGATTATCGGACCGATGAAAAAAGCGTACCGGATGATGAAAGAAAAAGGAATCCAGATGGGTGACATTAAAGGGAGTGATGAAGAGGCTGATGCAGAGGAAGAAGAGGATTTTGATGAAAATAATGAGAGAACAAAACACGTCAGTGTGTTAAACCTCATTTTGCCGCTTGTCTGTATTGTAATTGCTTTGTTAGCAACGGGGCTTAACTGCTTTACGGCGTTTGCTATTGCGGTTATATTTACCGGATTTTTATATGTCATGCAGGGCTTACAGACGATTTCCGAGTATGTGCAGTGTATCGTGGATGGCTTTATCGACATGGTTGACATGGTAATTATTCTGATGCTTGGTTATGCGATGCAGGAATGTATGTATGCGATGGGAATGGAAGATTTTGTATCCGCTGTCTGCGGGGCAATTCCGGTTGCCAGTCTTCTGCCGTTTATTTTCTTCGTATTCTTTAGCTGCTCGGAATATTTGTTCAGCTTAAATTATACGTTGTATCAGATTGCGATTCCGGTTATGATGGTAGTATTACCGGGCGTTGGTGCAAATGTTCCGTTGTGCCTTGGTGCGATTATTTCTGCCGGATTATTCGGCGCAAATGCGTGTGTTGTTTCTGACCTAGGCGTTGTTTCGGCGCGAGCATGCCGGGTAACGATATATGACCAGTATCGGACGAGCCAGCCGTATGTGCTGATTGCCGGTGCGATTTCTGCGGCACTTTATTTGGCAGCAGGATTCATTTTCTAATGTTTTGAAAAGGAGTGGATACGATGCAGAATTTTTATTATGATATTCCAACGAAAGTATTTTTTGGTGAGGGACAGATTCAAAATCTGCCGGAGCTTGTCAGTGAATTTGGACAACGTGCCCTTTTGGTGTACGGTGGCGGCAGTGTAAAGCGCAGTGGTTTGTATGATACGATTGTGTCGCTGCTAAAAAAGGCAGGAATTACAACGTGGGACCTTACGGGCGTGGAGCCAAATCCACGGCTTAGTACCGTGTGCCGCGGTGTGCAAATCTGCCGTGAAAATCAAATTGATGTGGTGATTCCGATTGGCGGCGGCAGTACGATTGACTGTGCGAAGGCGGTTGCAGCGGGATTTTACCATGAGGGAAGTCCGTGGGATTTGGTGCTGGATAACAGTTTGATAACAAAAGCACTCCCGATTATTACGGTGCTTACGCTGGCGGCAACCGGTTCTGAAATGGACGGGTTTGCGGTAATTAACAACGAAGAAACTTCGGATAAGCAGGAGATGTGCAGTATTTTACTGTATCCGAAATATTCTATTATGGACCCGGTTAATACATTTACTGTGCCAAAATACCAGACGGCAGCAGGTACGGCAGATATTATGAGCCATATTTTTGAATTGTATTTTGATGGAACACCGGGAAAATATATGCAGGATCGTGTGATGGAAGGTCTTTTGAAAACGTGTATCCATTTTGGACCGGTTGCTTGCGAGAAGCCGGATGATTATGAGGCGAGAGCCAATTTGATGTGGACGTCAAGCTGGGCGATTAATGGATTTTTAGCGTGTGGTCTTACATCTTTGTGGCCTGTGCATGCGATGGAGCACCAGCTCTCGGCGGTGTATGATGTTACACATGGACATGGGCTTGCTGTGCTCACTCCGGTGTGGATGCGCTATATTCTAAATGACGATAATGTGGATCGTTTTGTAAATTACGGAGTGAATGTATTTGGCATTTCGCCGGACAAGAAGCCGTATGAAATTGCGGAACTTGCCATTCAAAAGACAGAAGAAGTCTTTGAAAAAATGGGGCTGAAACTGTCGATGCAGGACCTTGGAATTACGGACGAAAGCCACTTTGAGAGTATGGCAGAGCGCGCCGCGGATGGGCTCGATGAGTGTCAGGTTCCGCTTGATAAAGACAAGATTGTAGAAATTTACCGTAAATGTATGAAATGATGAAAATGAAATCGTTACATTTTCACAAAAAATAAAAATTAGCATTGACAGAAAAATAATTTGGTGCTAGTATCGCTTTAAAGTCAACGGAGACTCGTGGAGTTTCCGCTGGCTTTCTTTTTTTGTAACAAGTAAAACTTATCAATCAACGTAAGGAGGGCATGATTATGAAAAAGAAAATGAAACATTTAATAGCAGTTATGATGTGTCTTGTACTGAGCATAAGCGTTCTTTCGGGATGCGGCAGCAGTTCAGAGAGTACCGGTTCAAAAGAAAAAGCAGACAGTTTAAACATTATGGTCTGGGAAGGAACCTGGTCGGAGGAGATGTTTCAAGACTTCACCAAAGAGACCGGAATTAAAGTCAATATCAGTTACATCGACAATACGGATACTTTGTTGGCGAAGATGATTGAAGGAAGTGCCGATTACGATTTGATTGACTTAGAGGGTGCTTATGTAAAATCCTTTTTGGATGGTGAATTGTTAGCCCCAATTGATAAGAGTAAGGTCAAAAATGTGAAAAATATTCAGGAGAGTTTTTTGAAAGAGGGACCAATTGGAGATACCGAAGAAAAATATACAATTCCAAACATGGGATGTAGTTATACAACGATTGTTTATAACAAAGAGACCTGTCCAATCAAAATTACCTCGTTTAAGGATTTGGCTAATCCAAAACTGAAAGGAAAAATTGCGATGGTCAATTCAACGATTTCCCTTTACGGTGAAGCGTTAGCAGCCTGTGGATTTAAGCCGGATTCGACAAACGAAGAAGAGATGAAAAAAGCCAATGAACTTTTGACACAGATTAAGGCAAATGTAAAAGCGTTTGTTGGTGAGAGTGCCGTATCGCAGCTTGAAAATGGTGAGTGTCCGGTAGCGTTTTGCTGGGATTATACAACACTTTGTGTAGACTCCAAAGATAACTGGGATAAATTCGAAGCCATTGCTTTGAAAGAAGGATGTGAGCGGTTCCAGCAGTATTGGGCGATTCCGGCAGCATCGGAAAAACAGAGTGAAGCAACTGAGTTAATTGATTTTTTGCTTCGTCCGGAAGAAAATGCAAAAAGCAATGCCGAGTACGGCGGTGTGCCAAACTTAAAACAGAACTTGTTAGCACCTCATCTTGACAAAGATTTTTATGAAAGTCCGGCATTGAAAAAAGAGGAAGAGTTATTCCCGATTTCCTGGAGCATTGCCGTAAGTGATGAACAGATTAACTTAATGGATACTTACTACACGGAATTGATGGGAAATGCAGCAGAATAGGAGGATGATACCATGAAAAAGATTGAAGTAATTACAAGACCTGAAAAATTGGTCGGTTTGAAAGAAATATTTGCCACTCACAATTGTCAGGGTATGACGTGCTTATCCGTTATGGGATGTGGACGTCAGAAAGGATATCTGCCGGAGATGAATTTCACCGGTGATGATATCAACCTGCTTCCGAAAATCATGGTTTTCGTCGTTGTGGAGGATGACCAGATTGAGGAAATTTTGGCGGATATTGCGACCGCAATTGGAACCGGTAAAAATGGTGATGGTAAAGTATTCGTTACGGAAGTTTTAGATGCGATGCGTATTCGTACCAATGAACGAGGCGACGACGCACTGATGTAGACCGTTCTTAGAAACAGTCGGAATGGAGGGAACTATGAGTAAACCTATTGTATCTCTTGTAAATGTAGAAAAATGGTATGGAACCAATCATGTCGTAAAGAACATGAATATCAATATTGCCGAAGGGGAATTTCTGACATTGTTAGGACCATCCGGATGTGGAAAGACAACGACACTGCGTATGATTTCCGGTTTTGAACTGCCGACTTCCGGTGTGATTAAAGTCCAAGGGGAGAGCGTAGAGAAAAAAGAGCCGTATCAGCGTGATGTCAACACGGTATTTCAGAATTATGCGTTATTTCCAAATATGAATGTTTTTGACAATGTAGCGTATGGACTTAAGGTGAAAAAAGTTCCGAAAACTGAAATTAAAGAGAGGGTAACGGAAATGCTTAAGCTTGTCCAGCTTGAAGGTTTTGGCAAGCGGCGCATCACTCAGATGTCCGGTGGACAGAAGCAGCGTGTGGCAATTGCAAGGGCACTGATTAACCGTCCGAAAGTATTGCTTTTGGATGAGCCGCTTGGCGCACTTGATTTGAAACTGAGAAAGCAGATGCAGATTGAGTTAAAGCGTTTGCAGAGAAAGCTTGGTATTACCTTTGTTTATGTAACTCATGATCAGGAAGAGGCACTTACGATGAGTGACCGCATTGCGATTATCAATCAGGGTGTTTTGGAACAGGTGGATACAGCATTTGATATTTATGAACATCCAAAGACAAGGTTTGTTGCCGGATTTATCGGCGAATCCAATATCTTTGATGCTGTTGTAATCAGTCAGGATGGCGATACCGTAACCGTAGGTACGGAAGTCGGAAAGGCGCAGGCATCCGGCTTTACCGGTGAACTGGCAGCAGGAAGTGCTGTTTCGGTATCGGTTCGTCCGGAAAATATGCTGTATTCGAGAGAGCGGGTAGAAGGATTTCATATCAAAGGGGTGGTGAAAGAACATATTTATGTCGGAAACCTGATTAAAACCATTGTTTTACTAAATGATGGAACGGAAGTAAAAATTAATCGATTTTCGATGGATGACCTTCCAAAAGAGGGAGAGATGATTTATCTGTACTGGCATCTGGAAAAGGGAATTGTACTGCCGGAGAAAAATCTGGTAGATACGGATGCTTCCCGTGATATTGAAGGAGGCGATGAGGATGAAGAAGAATAAAGAAGGAACGCAGGTTGCAAAACACAAAGACAAAAAATCGTTTAAGGCGAGACTATCTTCTATTATAATGTGTGCGCCTGTTACAATTTGGTCGGTTCTGTTTGTGCTTGTGCCGGTCGGAATGCTTTTGTTCATGAGTTTTATGACGAAGGGACCGCTTGGAAAAATCGTGTATAAATTTACACTGGATAACTACGCAGAAATTTTTAAACCGGTTTATGTAACGGTTGTGAAACAGTCACTTTTGATTGCCGTGTGGACGACTGTTCTCACCATTTTACTTGGGTATCCACTAGCTACCGTGATTGCTCATGTGAAGAAAAAGACTTCCGGTGTTCTGACGGTGCTTCTGATGCTTCCTTTATGGGTCAGCGGTTTGGTTATTTTGTATAGTTTTGTTGTTATGTTAAATAATTCCGGTATCATCAATACGGTACTTATGTCACTTGGTATTATCAAAAAGCCGATTGACCTTTTGTATAACAATTTTGCGGTTATCGTCGGTATGATTTATATGTTTCTGCCATTTGCGGTACTGCCTATGTATTCATCGATTGAAAAACTTGATCCGGGTCTGATTGAGGCATCAAAAGATTTGGGGGCGGGACCGATTAAGACTTTTTGCAAAGTGACTCTGCCGCTTACGGCACCGGGAATCTTTGCCGCAGTAATTCTTACATTTATCCCTTGTATCGGATATTATATGGTAACGGATATGCTCGGTGGCGGTACCTCGATGATGGTTGGTAACTTGATTTACCGTCAGTTTACCATCGCGAGAAACTGGCCGTTTGGCGCCGCCCTATCCATTATTCTGGCAGCGATAATTTTGTTAATGGTATTAATCTACACGAAACTTGGTGGAGATTTGGATGATTTGGGGGCTTAGTCTATGGAAAAGAGAAAGAAGAAAAAACGAGTGATGTCAATCCTCGGAAAAGTATATGTCGTCCTATTGTTTTTGTTTATCTACGCACCGGTTTTTGTCATGATTGCCTTTTCGTTTAACGATAGTCATGCCAATGTGGTGTGGTCGGGATTTACAACAAAATATTATGTGAAACTGTTTAGTGATTCCGGGATTTGGGAAGTGCTTGGTACGACACTTTTGATTGCGGTAATTTCCACTTTGATTGGTCTGGTTGTCGGAACAACCGGAGCGGTCGGATTGCGCAATGCGAAGTTTAAAGGAAAGAAATTGATTATGAATACCATTTACTTTCCGATTGTAATTCCGGAAATCGTGCTTGCGGTTGCGCTGTTGCTCGTCTTTAACCTGTCAAATATCGGATTAAGTATCGGTACTATCATTATTGGTAATACAACATTAGTTCTTCCGTATGTTTACATTACGGTAAAGGCAAGACTTGTCGGCATGGACCCAAGTATTGAAGAGGCGTCCATGGACCTTGGTGCAGACCGTGTGTACACATTTCTTCATGTGACACTGCCGGTGATTATGCCGGGAGTTATGTCCGGCGCATTTATGGCATTTTCTTTGGTACTGGATGAACTGATTGTAACGAGTTTCCTCGCCAATGCCGAGACAACGACACTGCCGATGAAGGTGTACTCAATGATTAAGAAAGGTATTTCGCCGGAAATCAATGCACTGACAACGATTATTTTTGGCGTTTGCCTGCTTGGGCTTTTGGCTTATCTCATTCACTGGATGCTGCATGCACATAAGGTGAAAAAGGTTCGTGCTAATGCGATGATGTAACTGTTTTCTGGAAAAGGAGGGTGTTTATGTCAGATACAAGAATTGATTTTTTATATTTAAATGAAAAAGATATGATAGATGCCGGTGTTTTGGATGCCGGACATTGTGTGGAGACGATGGAAGAAGTACTTTGTCTTTTGGCAAAAGGCGACGTTTTGATGGGCGGAAAAAATCGGAGAGAGCATGGCATCCAATTGATTTTTCCAAAGGAATCAGAAATCCCAGGATTCCCTCTTGAGGATTCGCGTGACCGAAGATTTATGTCGATGCCGGCGTATCTCGGTGGACGGTTTCATTTAGCCGGTGAAAAATTTTATGGTTCAAACGGGCGAAATGTAAGAAAAGGACTGCCGCGTTCCATTTTGATGGCGACGCTAAATGATGTGGAGACCGGACAGCCGCCTGCCTATATGTCAGCCAATTTGCTGTCTGCCATGCGCACCGGTGCGGTGCCGGGGGTGGTTGCCAAATATTTGTCGGTAAAGAATCCAAAAGTGCTGACACTTTTGGGACCCGGCGTTGTAAATAAAACATGTCTGATGGCATATATGTCCCAGTTTGATTCTATTGATACCATTAAGATTAAAGGAAGTTCTGCGGCATCCGCAACGGCGAAAGAAATGGAGCGTTTTATTAAGGAAAAGTATCCGCAGGTTTCCCATATTGTTTTGTGCGGGGCGGATGAAGAGGCGGTAAAGGATGCAGATATCATCAGCGAGGCAACTTCGGTCGAAAAACGCCGGTGGCCGGTGCTGAAGCCCGAATGGATTAAGCCCGGCTGTTTGATTATTTCCTCCGGCACAATGGATTTTAGCGATTATGATTTTATGGTGAAAGATATCCGCAAAATTGTGGATAACTACCCGATGTATGAGGAGTACATAGAAATTTATGAGGAGTGGGATGAAAATGGAAAGCGTCTCTCATCAGGAATCCCCGGTATGTATTATGTCAACATGGTGGATGATGGCAAAATCGGCCGATCGGAAGTGACTGAACTTGGTGAGATTTTGCTCGGTGAAAAAAAAGGGCGCAAATCAGATGATGAAATTATTATGGTCAGTGTCGGCGGTATGCCGATTTTAGATGTCGGCTGGGGCTATGAGTGTTACTGCAAGGCGAAAGAAAAGGGCATTGGAACGACATTGAATTTATGGGAAAAACCGTATCTTTATTAACAAAGGGGGCGGTTGGTATGAATCGAAGAATTACGGTGAAATACTGTTTTTTGCAGGGAGGATACTGGACGCTCGCAGCTGTAGCGATGGCGTTTACAACACCGCTTTTAGAGGCAAAAGGTTTTTCCGGAACAGAAATCGGAATTTTGAGCGCTGTCAAATATCTGGCAGTGCTCATTTTTCAAATGGTATTAGGAAGTTTTGCGGATAAACATGCCGAAAAAGTTCCGTTGCAGCGCATGCTGATTCTCATGACTTTTGTAAATATTATTTTTTCTTTTTTATTTTATTTAACCGGACATACGATGTGGATGGCAATGCTCACGCTAATTGTTTTTGGCATGACAATCCACTGCGCTTCGCCGCTTGTGGATTCGCTGTCTATCCAGTACATGAACCATGGCGTGAAAATGAACTACGCCATATCGCGTGCCTGCGGTTCTTTGTGCTGGGCCGTTTTCTGCGTTGTGGTCGGTTTGATTGCCGATGCGTTTGGGGCAAACCGGATTTTGATTTTCCAGATTGTCGTAAGTTTTTTATTTGCATTTTTTGCGTTTAATATGGATGCTGTCGATTTTTCAAAGGAAAGAAAAAAGGAAGAAAAAACGGAAGATTTAGCCTCTGAAAATTCAGACACGAAATGCGAAACAGGAGAAGTCCATTCGTGTTTTTATCTGCTGAAACATTTTCCTAAATATTCGTTATTTTTGCTTGGACTCGTGTTTGTCTTTGCCGCTTATAATATGAATAGTACATTTCTCATTGACTGGATTGAGGGCATGGGAGGAAATCACGCGGATTATGGGATGGCTCAGTTCGTGCTTGCAATGGCGGAAATTCCGGTGGCACTTGTCTTTTATCGGATTCGCGGTCGAGTTTCGATTGATAAACTGATGGTAGTCTGTGCATTCTTTTGCTTCCTTCGCGCCACGGCAACGACATTTTCCGGCAGCGTAACACTTGTCATTTTGTCGCAGGCTTTGGAACTGTTAGGACTCAGTATTTATTATGTCGGCACGGTGTATTTTGTCATGGACTATCTGCCGCAGGCGGATGCCGTAAAGGGTGCTTCCCTCATTAACCTCGCCGGGATGGGGCTTGGGGAGATGGCAGGAAGTATCTCGTGTGGTTTGATTAAAGATGCGTTTGGTCTGAGAAATCTTATGCTTTTGAGTAGTGGTGTTGGGTTTGTGGGCGTTGTGGTTATGGTGTGGATGTGGCGGAGGTTGGAATGATGGGGTTGTGACAAACGTTTGCAGCCAGTTCTTTTGGATTCCAGTAATTCCGTAGAAAAACTTTGTGACTCGTGGGTTTGAGTACGT
>ENA-OURQ01000859-OURQ01000859.1-human-gut-metagenome-genome-assembly--contig:-NODE-859-length-28042-cov-14.028156_pt1 | contig 28042 bp, 19 predicted proteins | sample MGYA00242105_ERZ508999 | MGnify/ENA primary metagenome ERZ508999 (study PRJEB26280, sample SAMEA2338771) | human gut metagenome | biome: human gut; feature: human-associated habitat; material: faeces...
CCGGCAGCTCGCTTCGCCCGTCGCACTCCGTCAGAAACGCAAACTCCTCCGCCGTCAAGCCCTTAGCGTTGCGTTCGCCCTTTATGTAATACGCATAGGGAACGAGCATCCACGAACGCAGGGCGATATAGGGGTTCAAAATATAACGCATAGTCTATGTCTGAATCCGTTCATTGGTCCTTGTTATTGCAAAGCCAAAGCCCTTTTTCAATAGAGCACCAATAGCAGTTATTGCAATTCGGCAGCTTTCCGCATACTCCGCACCTGGAAATACCGCCGGAATATCTCGTCGCACGCACTCCGCAGCGTTTGCATTCCCAGTACCCGCATGAATAACCGGCGGAAACGATCAATCTTCCGTCGCTCTTGCGGCAACCGCCGCCGGACACATTGTTAAGTTCTTCATCCGCAAGCTCGCCCGCTTTGGGATGCATGATTTCAAAATACGCAGCCGCGCTCTCATCTGTCATTTCCATGCCGTTTTCCTTTGCGAGAGTCAACAGCGCTTCGGGAGTTTCTGCCGCCTTTGCCTTTGCGAAAAGTTCTTTATTGTTTTCCATAAAAAGCTCCTTCTCAGCACTTTATGACATGCGACTCGCTCATCTTTATTTCGCTTCCGTCGTGGATTTTCAGGGTATAATACCATCCGTCGTTTTCGTAGCTTCTCTTCACGACCTTGCCGGTGGCGGTTATCCTGGTTGCTCCCAACCAGCTATGGATGTATAATACGGTTTCGCCCACAGCGAATCGGGGCTGTGGTCTGCCGGCGTCATAGCCACCGCCGCAGCCGCCCGATACATTATCAAGCTCGCTGTCGGAAAGCTCGCCGGTCTGGGGATGCAGCCGGTCAAAGTACGCCTTGGTCTCCTCCTCGGTCAGCTCCATGCCGTTTTCCTTTGCCAGAGCCATAAGCTCCTCAGGGGTCTTCGCTTCCTTTGCCTTCGCAACGAGTTCCTTGGTCAGCTCCATGGTTCTCCTCCTTTAATAGCATTAGCATTTGCCTGTCACTTACTCCACACCGGGGTCACCTTCTGTTCGCCGGATGATAGCAATCACGGGGCTCCATCGCCTTCGCCGCCCTTATGGTCAGCTCTATGATCGTTGTCCAGAGGCCGCCCTTGACGGCGAGGGGGTCGACGCCCCAATACAAGCACCGACAGCAAGTACCCTTCACGCCGAAGGTGGAAGGTCCATCCACATAGTGCCTGCACTTATGGCCGCAGGTGGTTTTAAGGCGTCCTCCGCTGGAGTAGCAATACCTCCGCCGGCCACACCGCTTGCCAATCCGCCTCCTAAATCGACAGCATTCACGGATGCTATCTTCAACGCGCCGACGTTCTCACTCTGCGGTGTAAAGTCCTGCAATTCTTCCATACCGATGCTGTCTTTAAAATTCACATTCTTTATCTTAGAGAAATCAGCCACAAAGGCACTCATATTGTCTGATAATATCTCCAGCTTTGTCTTCCCTAACGTTTCCACCGCCTGATTTGTATTATTATTTTTCCTTTCACACCTTGCCTTGGCTTTCTTTACGATTTCTTCTCCTTCTTCGCCTACTTCTTTGGCTTCATCCATCTTTTCTTTTGCATCTAATGCGCCCGCAACGCCTAAGCCTCCTGTCACAACAGCTAAACCTGCAATTATAAACGGAATTGGCATAACATAATTCCTCCTCTTCACAAATTAAAGGGAATCTTCCCATCTTTCATATCTCGATCAAACTCATCAAACGTACATACTCCGATGGTCTTTCCAAAAGCTTCCGTGATCCGCTCCAAGCCACGTCCCATCTTATCAAAATCACTTTCCGAAGATGCTACATAGAAAATATTAAACCCTTCATTAATAGCTATCGCTCTTTCTGCAAATAATTTTCTTGTTGCTTCTTCAAAAATTTTCTTTTCGTACCGCATCTGTGCTATAAGCCGGTCACATTCCACCTTGACCCGTTCATATTCTTCCTTCGCCAGCTTTGCATTTTCAGCCGATTGCTTCAAACTGTTCCACATACCGCCCGATACGGCGGTACCTACCATAGCCCCTACGGCAGCTCCCACAAAAGGAATAGGAATCAGAGCCTGCCCCAATGCCGCAGAATATCCGGACACCAGCACACCGGTTCCCCGTTCCCCTAACCCGAGAATACAGTCCGCCGTAGAAATTTCACCTTTGGCATATCGATAAAGCAAATCTCCGGTAGCCATAACGGCTGATACAACTTTCCCCGGCACATTTGATTTAGCCAAAGCCTTTACAAATTCTGAAGAACTGCTCGATAAGGTATGAGAAACAGTCGTCAGCGCACCGCTTACGGCATACGCTACAGCACCGGATCGCCCTGTTTCTACAGTAATATCTTTCAGAGCATCTTCTGCCTTCTTCTCTCCTTTAAGAACGGCTATCATGTTTTGCATCGTGGATACGGTGGCGGTCATTGTTCCAGCACTACAAGCCGCGTTTACACCTGATTGGTGGAACGCTGTCGCAGCATTCTTCACTTGTTTGACAGCAGCCTCTCTGCGGATATGTTCTCTTGCCGCACGGCTGTCTTCCATCATCTGCGCTTCTGCTTTTGCGCTCAGCTTAATTCCCTTTTTCTTAAGATATTCCTTATCCTCTATCAGCTCTTCATTCGTCCGGCTCCGTTTCACATTATTCAGCTTACAGTTAATTACTTTAAGATTTTCCTTACTATTGGCCACTTCTTTGATATCTTCATTTGTCATCCATGAATCTTTTCTATATTCACCATGAACTTTTTTTAAAGAAACAGTATGATCGGATTCCGCCAAATGACTTTGCCAATCTTTTCCATACTTTAATTTCGCATCCTGTTTCCTCAACTCAAGCCTTTTATTCGTATACGGATCCTTAGGATTCCCTTTTAAAAACGCCTCTTTTTTTGCGTTTATCTTTGCGGATGGACTGTCATAAAGTTTTCGGTCATACTTCTCCGGCTTGGCAAATACCTGTCCAAGACGCGCTGCTGAAGCGTTGGCCGAGTTTCCCGCTGCCAGACCAGCTGCGTTTTCAGCGGCGCCAAAGACCTTCTTTGAGAACTTCTCTTTCTCCTTTTTTACCAACGCACCCATGAATGAACCCGCTCCACACAATCACTGAAAAACAAGCTGATTCATTTCCGCTTGTATGTGTAAATATTGCTTTATTACTCCCTCACATTTTTGGATATAAGAATCCTCTATATTGAATATTTTCGTCAATTTGGAAATCAGTTCTCTCTCCTGCGATGAAAACATTTTATCCGCATAAGCTAACCCGACCAATTCGAAAACAATCATCCGACTTTCCTTTTCATCACTCAAAGCTGCCAAATCCTTCATTATTTCTTCCACAGATTTGGAGACAGATTCTTTCTTGTCTTCTATCTGCATTTCATGACAATACGCCTGAACCATCAATTTTTCCGCATCGCCATAACTTCCGTCTGCTTCACAGACCGCTTTTGCCAATTGTAAAAATAACACTTTCTCTGCCTCGCTAATCCTGTCCAGATACATAAAATCCTCCTTCAACCAAAGCTCATAATATAATCTTCAATTAATGTATCACCCCCCCGATTTTTATCAAGATATAATTAAATGTAATAAAAGTAAGTTCTATTAATTCGTTTACTTTATATACGCAATATACGCACGGGCAATTTCTGCAAAAAACACTTCTCTTCAGATTTTTATCTCTCAAGAGAAGTGTTTTCTTTTTGTATATTTTATTCACCGCTTTGTTTCACGGCAGCTTCCATAAAACCGTTGAAGAGGGGGTGGGGCCGGTTCGGGCGGCTCTTGAATTCCGGATGGGCCTGGGTGGCGGCAAAGTAGGGATGGTCTTTTAATTCGATGATTTCCACGAGACGGTCATCGGGGCTGGTGCCGGAAATGACAAGACCCGCCGCTTCCATCTGCGGACGGAATTCGTTGGACACTTCGTATCTGTGGCGGTGGCGTTCGTAGACGATTTCCTGATTTTCATACAAAGTTCTCGCCCTTGTTCCTTCTTTCAGCTTGCACGGATAGATGCCGAGGCGCATGGTACCGCCTTTTTCCGTGACGTCTTCCTGATCGGGCATGAGATCGATGACGGGATATTTCCCGTCGGGAATGAATTCGGAAGAGTTGGCTTGTTCCATGTGACACACGTTTCTGGCAAATTCGATAACGGCGCACTGCATGCCGAGGCAGAGCCCAAGGAAGGGAATTTTATTTTCACGAGCATAACGAATAGCGTCGATTTTCCCCTCCACACCGCGGTAGCCGAAGCCGCCGGGGACGACGATACCGTCAACACCGGCAAATACTTCATCCAGATCCGGCTTTTCTTCTTCAAGGATTTCGGAATTGATCCAGCGGATGTTCACCTTGGCCCCCATGGCGTATCCCGCATGGGACAGCGCTTCCGCTACGGAAAGGTAAGCGTCATGGAGCCGGACATATTTACCGACAAGGGCGATCTGCACTTCCTTTTTTGCCGTGGTCATGCGTTCTACCATGGCTTTCCAGTCTTCCATATCCACCGGACGGTCTTCAAGTCCCAATTTTTTCAGGGCGATATGGTCGAGACCTTCCTGTTCCATAAGAAGAGGCACTTCATAAATGCTGTCCGCCGTCAGGTTATTGATGACGGCTTCCGGTTCCACATCGCAGAACATACCGATTTTCTTTTTCATTTCATCTGACAGTTTTTCCACGGTGCGGCACACGATGATATCCGGCTGGATACCGATGGATCGCAGTTCCTTGACGCTGTGCTGGGTTGGTTTCGTTTTCAGTTCGCCCGCCGCCGCGATGTAAGGCACAAGGGTGACATGGACATAGATGACATCATTTCTGTTGGGCACGTCTTTCTTGACCTGGCGGATTGCTTCCAGGAAAGGCAGGGATTCGATATCTCCTACGGTACCGCCGATTTCGGTGATAACGATATCCGCATTGTCATTTTTGCCGACACGGAGGACACGGTCTTTAATTTCATTGGTGATATGGGGGATAACCTGTATGGTAGACCCCAGATATTCCCCCTTTCTTTCTTTATTGATCACCGACTGGTAGATTTTGCCTGTCGTCACGTTGGAGGCTTTGGACAGATTTTCGTCAATGAAACGTTCATAGTGTCCCAGATCGAGATCCGTTTCCGCGCCGTCATCAGTGACAAAGACTTCGCCGTGCTGGTAAGGACTCATGGTACCGGGATCTATATTGATATAAGGGTCAAATTTCTGAATGGTAACTTTGTACCCCCTGTTTTTCAGAAGACGGCCTATGGAAGCGGCGGTGATGCCTTTCCCCAAAGATGAAACGACGCCGCCGGTCACGAAAATATACTTTGTCATGGTTCCTCCTTTACATGCGCTCCGGTGCGGAAACACCGAGAATGGAAAGCGCGTGGACAAGCACGTGCTGTACGGCGGTGATGAGGCCGAGCCTTGCCTGTGTCACGCCTTCTTCAACGCCCAGAATGCGGCATTCACGGTAAAAATGATGGAAAAGCCCTGCCAGCTCATAAGCATATTTCGCTACCCGCTGGGGTGCTCGTTCCTTCGCTGCGCCGTCAATGAGCATATGGTAGTTTTCCATTTTCTTGACGAGATCCAGTTCACATTCTTCCGTCAGTTTCGTAAAGTCTGTCTTTTCCCAGTTGCCCCACTTTACGCCCGCTTCTTTTGCCTGGGCAAAAAGGCTGTGGATACGGGCATTGGCATACTGGATATAGTAAACAGGGTTGTCGCTGGACTGCTTTTTCGCCAGGTCAATGTCGAAGTCCATCTGGCTGTCCAGTGTGCGGCTGCAGAAGAAATACCGCGCCGCATCGCTTCCCACTTCGTCCATCAGCTCACGGAGCGTGACCGCCTGTCCTGTGCGCTTGGACATTTTCACCGGCTGTCCGTCACGGAGAAGTGTCACCATCTGGAGAAGCATGATTTCAAAATCTTCCGGATCGTAGCCAAGGAACTTCATAGCAGAATGGATACGGATAATATATCCGTGGTGGTCTGCGCCCCAGATATCAATCAGCTTATTGTAGCCCCGATTTTCCTTGTTCGGCACATAGGCGATGTCGGAACAGAAATAGGTCGGTTCGCCGTTCGCGCGGATAACGACCCTGTCTTTGTCATCACCGTTCTTCGTCGTGGCAAGCCACCAGGCGCCATCTTTCTCATACAGATATCCGTCCTTTTTCAGCGCAGCGAGAGCGTCGTCCACCTGCTTGGGGTAAAGTGATTTTTCAGAGAACCAGTTGTCAAAAGTGACATGGAAATCGGCCAGATCCTTTTTCAGGATAGACAGTTTTTCATTAAGCGCCACCGTTTTGAACACCTTCAGGCGCGCCTCTTCATCCATGGACAGATACGCATCGCCTTCACGGTCAATGAGGGACTTGGCGGTTTCCACGATGTCATATCCGTGGTAACCGTCCTCCGGCACATCTGCGTCTTTTCCGAGAAGCTGGAGGTAACGGGCATTGACCGATTCTGCCAGGTGGGCAATCTGGCTGCCCGCGTCATTCACATAATACTCGGCATACACATCATACCCCGCCGCGCGGAGCAGGTTCACCAGAGCAGAACCATAAGCCGCGCCGCGGGCGTGCCCGATATGGAGCGGTCCTGTGGGATTGGCGGACACATATTCCACAAGGATCTTGTCCTTTTTATCTTTCGGAAGATCTCCGTAAGAAGCGCCGGCGGAAAGGATATTTCTTAATTCGGCATACACTGTGTCTGCTGCCAGAAAGAAATTGATAAATCCCGCTCCCGCGATTTCCATTTTGGAAACAAGAGGCGCGTCAATATATTTTACGATACTTTCTGCAATGGCGCGGGGCGCTTTATGTGCCGTCCTTGCCCACTGCATGGCCGCATTCGTGGAATAATCGCCGAATTCCTTCGCTTTCGGTATTTCCAGGCGCTGCACAGGGGCATACTCCCCATGGGGAAGTTCGCCTGCCGCCTCAGCCGCCGCCCTTGCCCTTTCAATAATTTCTTTCAGTTCTTCTCTGACTTCCATGAAGTTTCTGATTCCTCCCGCACATCAATAATAATTTCGTTCAGATGGCTGAAAAGCCCTTTCATTTCAATGTCATAAACCAGGCGGAGCCGCCCCTTTCCCCCGCTCACCGTATCGGTGATTTCTTTCGAAGAAACAGTGATTTCCACAGGTCCTGCCGGCGTTATATACTCCGACTTTGCCACAGTGCCCGGACAGTATTCCGTTTCCTGGAGAAAACTCCCCTGCCGTGAAAGCGTGACATGGTCACCGTACATACGGATCGTCGTCGTCGTTCCCTCCATGCCGGAAAGAGACGTTTCCTCGTAGGTCAGGTACCGGCAGTCCTCATCTTCACCGTACACGCCCGGCGTTTCCAGTACCACTTCCTCCGCCTTTCCCCGTTCGTCCCGCTGGATCGACTTGCAGCGGATCATGACCTGCTTTTCCACGGTACCCCGTCCTTCTTCAAACAAAAGAAATGCCGAAAAACAAAAACGCGTTTCGGTATTTTTCTAAAAATATTTACAATTAATTATATCACATTCAAAAGCGGAAAATTCGCCATGAAAAAAGAAAATAAGATTATCCCAGCGCCACGTCGAGAGCCATCATGACCATGAAACCGACAGCAAAGGAAACCACGCCTATATCGGAATGTTCCCCTGCCGACATTTCAGGAATGAGCTCTTCCACGACGACGTAAATCATGGCACCTGCAGCAAAGCTGAGAAAGCAGGGAAGAAGCGGAACGACAAGGCTCGTAAGCAGAATCGTCAGAACCGCGCCGACCGGTTCCACAACACCCGAAAGGAAGCCTCCGAAAAAGGATTTCCAGCTCCCCATGCCCGACGCTTTGAGAGGCATGGAAATAATGGCCCCCTCCGGGAAATTCTGAATAGCGATCCCCGCTGAAAGAGCCATCGCCCCCGCCGCTGTCAGACCGCTGCTGCCGGCAAGAACTCCCGCATATACCACGCCTACCGCCATTCCCTCAGGAATATTATGGAGCGTCACCGCCAAAATGAGCATCGTCGTCTTCTTGAGATGGCTCCTCGGCCCTTCCGCCGTTTCCGCGTTCATGTGCAGATGAGGAATAATGTGATCCAGAAACAGAAGAAATGCCACACCCACACCGAAACCGATCACCGCAGGAAGGAACGCCCACCGTCCCATAGGCGCCGACTGCTCCAGCGCCGGAAGAAGCAGACTGAAAAACGAAGCAGCTACCATCACACCCGATGCAAATCCCGTAAGGCCGCGCTGAACCGATCGGTGCAGCCGTCCCCGCATGAAAAAGACACACGCCGCACCCAGCGTCGTACCAAGAAGGGGAATCATAAGCCCCCAGAAAACATCTTCCATATATATCCCCTATATTTTATACTCTGATTTATATTATTTTACCGCTTTTCTGCCAGCAAAAGTATCTTTTCTTTCCCTGTATAGAAATATTTTTTCGGATAATGACGGCAATCAGTTTCCCCCTGCGCCGAAAGGATTTTTTCCGCCCCGTTCATCTGCGTCTTTCCGCCATGATAAAACCGCTCCTCCGAAGAAGAGCAGTTTCCTTACTGCAGCCGGATCTGCATATTATCCGTGATATATTCCAGCGCGCCGGGATACTCTGCAGCATACGCCCGGTAAAGGTACTCCAGTGCCTTGTCCCGATTGATTTCCGTACCGAGGCCCTCGGCATAGCAGATTCCCAAATGGTACCAGCTGGCCGCCTCTTCCATTTCAGCCCCTTTTTCATACCAGCGAAACGCTTCTGCCACATTCGGAAGGATTTCATTTCCCACAAGGTACATTGTTCCGATCTCATCCGCCGCAAGACCCTGGCCCAGGGCAAATGCCTGCTTGTACATCTCCACAGCGGCCGCTTTATCTTCAGTAACGCCCGCACCGTAGCGGTAGCACTGGGCAAGAGCGGAATACGCCGCCGCCAGATTCATACCTGCCGCCTTTTGATAGAGGGCGACCGCTTTTTTTTCGTCCCGCTGCACACCAATGCCGTGAAGATAACTTTGTCCCAGCGCCCACATGCCCATGGGATAACCGCGGTCCGCCGTTTCCTTAAAGCAGTCTGCCGCTTTCCTGTCATCCTTCTCTACCGCGCTGCCTTCCATATAGCAGCGGCCCATCATGAAGAGAGCGTCCAAGTCCCCTGCTCCTGCCGCCTTCCGGAAATAGGAAAATGCTTTCCCTTCATCAAAATCCACACCCTGCCCTGCATAATACATAAAGCCTATCGATGTGAGCGCCTCCCTGGAATGCATTTCTTCCGCCTTCCTGTACAGGGAAAGCGCTTTTTTTCCATCTTCTTCCACTTCTTCTCCCAGGCGGTACATATCGCCGAGAGCATTGAGAGAACGCCAATACCCTTTTTCTACGCCTTTCTCCAGCCAGAAGACAGCCTGCTTCCCGCTCTTTTCCACACCGAACCCGTACAGATACATATCGCCCAGCTCATCAGCAGCCACGATATCCCCCGCTTCCGCCGCCTTCACGACAGACGGAAAATACCCGCGGCAAAGCACCGCCCTCTCCTCAGAGCGGGGATCCTCCATGTACGCCAGATTCAACTGGGACAACAGTTCGCCGACCGCCGCGCCTTTCCCGTGCCAGTAGCGGGCCTCCGTTTCATTCCTGTCTTTAATCGAGCCGAGACCGTGATTGTAATACTCACCGAGGAAGTACATCGCCCGGCCGCAGCCTGCCCCGGCAAGCTCCATAAATAAAGGAAACGCTTCATCAAGCCGGCACCGGATGTAGAGCGCTTCCGCCTTATTCAATAACTTTTCGTCAAACATACGAACCTCTCTCATTACCTGTGTACCTATTGTAACACAGTCGGCCTGTGTAAAAAACATCCAACGACGCATATAGGAATATATTGTATAAGAAAAGATGACATATGCCATAGAGGAATATGTTTAATGCATCAAATATCAGGCATCAGCTTCTATTCTTTCTGCCATTACAAGACCACACGTTCCGTTTTCCTCACCACGGTCATAGATTTTTCACCGATGCTCTAAATGACGTCTTGCCGTCCGCCGTCATTCAGCACTTTTAGCTGCCAGCTGACAGCTCACAGCTGATAGCTTTTATCTTCTTACCGTCTTCCTCACCACAGCAGCAGATCCTTCGCTGGCGTTCAGGATGACGATTAACGTTTCCTGTCATTCTGAATGGACGCAAGAATGCCTTGTGGGAAAAACAAGGGGAAACGGGATGGTGACACAGAATGAAGAATCTATTACTTTGATGACGCCTTAACGTTTCTTATACAAGGACATGGAGTCGGCCGTCAGAAGGAGCTGTGGCGCACGCAGTGCGATTGAGGATACTCGCTTGTCGTAATAATTTAAATCGTAAAAGAATAGTTAGCTTGCAGCTGACCGCTCACAGCTGATAACTTTTATCTTCTTACCGGGTTCCTCACCACGGTAATAGATCCTTCACATTCAGGATGACGATTAACGTTTCCCTCATTATGACACCCTTTCCTCCAATCATCATTAGTACCATATAAGTATAGCAAAGAGAAATACAACATTTCCCTTGCTGCTTTCCTCATCACGGCAGCAGATTCTTCGCTGGCGCCCTGAATAACGCTTAATGTTCCCCTCATTATGACGCCTTTTCCTCCAATCGTCATTCTGAATGGACACAAAAATGCTGCTTGAGAAAGTGGGAAAGCGGAACGATGACGCGGAGTGAAGAATCTGTTACTCCGATGACAGCTTACCGAGAGTGCCGCTTTTATCAAAAGACGAAAAAACTGTCAGCTTACAGATGATAGAAGCCGGCTATCCATTTGTTTCCTTTCATAAGAAAAAGACTCTTTTCGGAGTCTTTCTTTTATTTTATTTTTGTATTTTCGTTTCAGAGATCTTTTTTCTTATTTCAGGAAATTTTTCATTGATTATTTTCCCCATTTTTTCTTTTGCTTCTTTGTCGGGATGAAGGCCGTCCGCCGCAAAATTTTCCGGCATGTCTTCATACATGGCAAAGGGCGCTGCCGTATCGATATGGGTCTGCGTCCGTATCCAGCCGTTCACTTTGTCAAATTCCGCTTTCCAGTTTTCTGCCGTCGGCTGGTGGTAATATTTCAAAATCCGATCCAGGGCGATCGGGGGAATAGTAAGCAGGACAGGCTCGATGTCATTAGCCCTGCATTTTTCCTGAAGAGCTTCCAGGTCAGAAATGACCTCTTCCGCCGTTCCCCCGCAGCGCAGATTGTTTGTTCCGCCCATAATGAGAAGGTACCGTACATGGAAAGGGAGGACATCCGCATCGAACCGCCGGAGAAGGTCCTCCGTTTTATCACCGCTCCGGGACATATTTATCGTAGGAAAATCAAGATAGTACGCATAATTGTAAGGCCAATCCGCCGGACTGTAAGACATCCGCCCGCCGCCGTGGCTGATACTATCTCCAAGAATACCGGTTTCCCAGTTTTCCGCGGGATCATTCACGATCTTTTCCGCTTCGCTCCATACGCCTACAGGCCCGCCATCTTCATCAAGACCGCGGACACGCCACCAGACCGTTCCCTGCCGCGGCAGCTCGTCAAAAAGTTCGGGGATTGTAACAATCCCCTGCGAAATGCGATGGACAGACGGTTCACAGCCGTCAGGATTTTCCGGTTCTTCATCAGTGAGTTCCACTTCATAAGAAACCGCGTGGGGAATTTTCACAAAAGAATACGCCGGATAAAGAAGAACCGTACCATTCTGCTCATGGTATTTCACGCGGATCTTCGGCGCGTACCGTTCCATTTCCTGCGCGGCCTTTTCCATCGGCACAGGCTCCGAATAGGCGGAAATGCTCTGCCCGTCCAGACCGATGGCTTTCACCTGGCAGCAGAGGATCCCCGGTCCGTCATAGCTGTCTGTAATTTCTTTTTCAATCATCACACTGTCACGGAAAACATGGCCGTCTTCATAAATCGGCGGGCGCATTTCTTTCCGTCCGAAATGCTGTGTCACAGGCACGATGCGGAAAGAATACCACACCGCGTCCGGATTCGCCGGCCAGCGGACAAAAAGCAGTTCCGGAGAAGCATCCGCCCTGGCAGCGGTCCACATAAAAGCAAAAAAGAAAAGAGAAATAAAAATCCTCTTCATCACAGTCCCCTTTCATTAAACCATGAAAGAAGTATAAGGGATGGAAGAAGAAATAACAAGGAAAAGAAATTTGCCCGTCAAAAAAGAGCCCCCGCAAAGGAAACTCTTATCTGCCATAAAAGAAAAACACTCGCTGCCGGCAGCAGGAATGTTCTCTTTCTTCCCTTTTCTATTTTTATGCTTTTGCGGTTTTCGCCTTTCGTGATCTTTTGGCCTTCCGATTTACCGTTTCTTCCGCTTCTTTCACACCGGCCGCTTCCGTTTTTCCTGTGCGCTTTCTTTTCGGCTTTTCTTCAGCGGGCTTTTCTTCTGCCGGTTTTCCGGATTTTATTTTCCCTTTTTCAGATCCGGCCGTTTTAACTTTTGTTTTCTGTTTTGCCTTTTCTCTTCTCAGGCGTTTTTCATACAGGTGATACAGTTTATCCGCCAGACCGGCAATGATTTCTTCCCCTTCCACCAGATCCTTCCAGTAATTCGGAAGAAAATCTGCGCCGAAGCGGACGCCTTCTATGGCTCCTGTCAGCGCTGCCGTAATCGGGCTGTTTCCGTTATGGTTCGCCGCGGCGATGATCGCATCCACAGGATCATCCACGGCAAGGGCAGCATATACGGCTATCGCGAGAGCTTCATCTGCCTGATCGCCGCTTCCCAGAGAATGGATACTGTCGATGTATGCCCAGACATTCCCCTTTCCGGCAGGCTGGTCGTTAGCCTGCTGCTGCGCTGCAGAAAGAAGTGTGGTAATGCTGTCGGTCCGATGGGTTTTATTCAAAAGCCCGTGAATCCGTTCAATAGCCTTGGGAAGCGTCATCCCGTCAGCAAGGCAGGAAATCAGTGCCGATACCGCCCCTGCCGCATAGTAGGCGACAGGAGTCGAGTGGGAAAAAGCCGCCGCCCTTACGCCGGCATTAAAAGCTGTCTTACTGTCGCCGGCATAAAGGAGCCCGATAGGTACCACTCTTGTCAGCGCGCCGCCGCCTTTGCTTTCATTTACCTTATTTTTCGTTGTCCCCATCGTTTCCCCGGAAAACGCATTCAAAAGACCTTCTTCCGGTTTACGGCGGGCATGCATGAATTTTTCCCGCACAAGGCAGATCTCCCGTTCATGAGGCTGCCGTCTCATCCATGTACGCTGCCCGCGCCGCGGTTCCTCCCCCGTCTGGCTGTAAAACCAGCGCATATAGCCGCGGTACAGCCCTTCTGCTTCTTCCAATTTCTTTGCATCTGTCCACAGAAGTCCGTCTACCGTGGCCAGTTCCATCTGCGTATTTCCCGTCACCGGCGCCAGATTTCCGCACTGCCCGTTCCGCACAAGCGTACGCAGGCCAAAGGGCCCGTACTTGTGCTGAATACGACAGACAGAAAGCTCCTGCAAAGGGTACCCCAGAGCATCTCCGCAGGCGCCACCAATCATCGCGCCGCGGAACATTTCTATCTCCGTCATCTATCCTCCCTCAATCCCGCAAAACCTGATTCCAAATAAAAACACGACCAAAGAAATACGAAAACGGTTCTCCGCATTTCCAATACATAAAGAGGGAACTGCAAAAATTTCCGTAAACCCCAAAAATTCACAGAAACACTGCTGAAAAACAAAAAATAACCGTTTTATATTTATGTATATTGTATCATAATTCACTGCTTTAATCATCTAAAGATACTTCTTTGGAAGGAAAAATGTCCTTTCTCCGTTTCATTTTTTCTGCCGTGTTTAACTTTCTTTTTTCCGCTCCATCCATTAAAATGTAAATGTACTTTATTTTAAAGAAAACGAGGTCACTATGAAAAGAATATTAATCTCATTATCCGCAGCACTCCTTCTTTCTTCCGGCATTTCCCAGGCAGCGGTTCCGCAGGGAGGATATTTCCTTGACAAGAACGGCGTTCCGCTCACGGAAGAAATGCAGACAAAACCAAGTCTGAAAAGCAATCCCATGCTTCCTCAGAGCGGTGCCGTCCATGCCGCCATGGAATCTCTTCCGCATTCTTCCGCCACAGTCATCCGGATGACCGTCACGGAAGACGGGATCCCCGCCGATGCCGTTGTCACCCAAAGCGCAGGATCCGTTGTTCTTGACGAATATGCCATGAGATGCGTAGAAGGCTGGCGCTTCAACCCCGCCAAACTGGGAGACAAGCCGGTGAGTGCTGCCGTATCCATTCCTGTGCGCTTCCTCTCCATGATGGTTTCCACACCGGCCGCTCCGTCCGACCGCCCGATGAAGAAGGCATCTGCCGAAGTGAAAGAAGCCATAGAAAGAAATAACCACCCTGTGATCCGTGTTTCCGTCTACATCACGGCGGATGGAAAAACTGACGGCAAACCGAAAGCAGATAACGATGGAAATCTGCCGGGCAGCGATTTCAAAATCCTTTCCGGGTATGCGGAAAATTCCGTAAAAGAATGGAGCTTCACACCGGCCGTAAATCCTGACGGAGAACCCATTCCCCAGGAATTGATTGTCCCGGTGCAGTTGTAATATTTCTTTATATCCTATTTCAAAATTATATCCCGTTTTAAAATAAACCCCTTTTGCCGGACGAAGCATTGTCAAAAGGGGTTTTCACTGCAATAAAAAAATCCGCCGGTCTTTCGACTGATGGAAAATGGTGCGAGCGAAGGGACTCGAACCCTTATGCGCAAGGCGCAGGATCCTAAATCCTGTGCGTCTACCAATTCCGCCACGCTCGCATATTTTCTTATTATAGTTTGTAACGGAAACAGGGTCAAGAAAAGACCGGTAAAAAACCTTCCCTGCAAAAATAGAGAAGGCATCCTGCAAAAAAGATTACTTTGTTTCATCAAGAACAGCTGTGCAGTGTGGACAGCGGGTCGCATCATCGGCAATGCGTTCTTTGCAGAACTGACAGGTGCGCGCCGGTGCGGCTTCTTCTTTCGGAAAAGCCCTGTTCATCTGGCGGACCACAAGGAAAATCACGAAAGCGATGATCAGGAAATCAATGATTGTATTAAGAAACTGTCCGTAAGCGATGACAGGCACGTTCATTTCTTTGGCTTCCGCCAGTGTAGCCACCGGTGTTTTTCCCAGATTGATAAACCGATTTGAGAAATCAACACCGCCCATAATCATTCCGATGGGCGGCATGATGATATTTTCCACCAGGGAAGATATGATCTTTCCGAAAGCGCCGCCAATAACGACGCCGACTGCCATATCGACCACATTGCCCCTGACAGCAAAATCCCTGAATTCTTTCATCATGCCCATCTTATTTCTCCTTTTCATTCGCAAATATATTAATTTTTTATACTATAGCACATCCTCATCTGCATTTCTACATATTTCTATATAGCTTTATAAAATTTCCGTGCTTCGATTGTTAATCTCCTGTCACTTTCTTGCTTGACAAATAATTGCCATCAAGATACAATAGAAGCGTAAACAGAAGAGACAGCCATTGGCCGTGGCGTTTCTGCTCATTGTTGCTTCTTACACAACCTCTATGAAAAGCTTCCTTTCACCGGGAAGCTTTTTTCGTACTGCAAAAGAGAGAAACCGCCCGGGTTCCCCTCTCCTTTCATCATAGATACGGATTCTTCACTGCTCAGAATAACGCTTAACAGTTCCGCCGCGCCTGCAGCATCCCTGCCCTCAACCGTAAAAAGAATCTGTATTTTCCTATTTCTGTATTTTCTGATCGGGAGAAACATCCCGATTGCTCATCTGCCGGCATCCATCCGCTAAAAAACAGCGGATAAGCACCCGCTGCCTTTCTGATAACCATTTTATTCCTTAATGAATGTATTTCCTGTCACTACAGGAACAGAGCGATCCTGCCGGACCATTTCTCCTCCCAGCGGATCGATGGCAGACGATACGGTAAGCATCGTGCAGAATGCCCCCCACACAAGAAGAACCGCCTTGCTCTCCTTCAATTCCGCCGTCATCCTTCCGAAGAATCTTTTCATCGGCAGCCTGCTCCCTGCTGCGCCTCTTCTTTCTGATTCTGCCGGTGTATAATGATTGGCTGCTGTCATGAACTTCATCTCCTTTATCATCCGCTCTTGTACCATTTCCTTTTCTTGGCCTCATTATACCCACACGGGTATCTACATTCAATAATCATTTGCAAAATAAAGTCCATTAACGGACAATTCGCGCAGATTGTACATTGAATGGCAAAATCAGCCATATACCTGCACAATAAAAAACTCACAGCAGATCCGTGTCAAATCTCCATACACGAAGAGGCCGCCATGAGCTGTAAAAATTTCCGGCCGGAAAAATAAAACGAAACTTCATACCGGCAAGAACATTTCCTTTCTGTTTTTCACTTATTTCCCTTGTCCGTACGTCGCATTCGGACCGTGCTTTCTTTGGTAGTGCTCGTCAAGGATGTATGCGGGAAGCGAGGCCGAAGGGTTCAATAATTTTGTTTTCAGCGCCATTTCCGCCGCCGTCTCCATGACGACCGCATGGTACACAGCGTCCGCCGCGTTTTTTCCCCAGGCAAAAGGCCCGTGGTTCCGTACAAGGGCACCGGGTACGGCAAGCGGCTCGTATCCGCGGCATCGCACAGTTTCTATAATGACGGTACCCGTATTTTTCTCATAAGCGCTTTTCGTTTCTTCTTCCGTAAGCGCCCTTGTGCAGGGGATATCCCCATAAAAATAATCCGCATGGGTCGTACCGAGGGCAGGAATATCGAGTCCCGCCTGGGCAAAAGCTGCGGCATTGACAGAATGGGTATGCGCTACACCGCCGATTTCAGGAAACGCGCGGTACAGCGCCAGGTGGGTCTCCGTATCGGAAGACGGTTTCCATTTCCCTTCCACTGTTTCTCCCGTCTCCACATCGACTGCTACCATGTCGCCCGCTGTCATGCTCTCATAAGGCACACCTGACGGTTTGATGACCATAAGGCCTTTCTCCCGGTCGATACCGCTCACATTCCCCCATGTATAAATCACGACACCCCGTTTCACAAGTTCCAGATTGGCGGCGCACACCGCCTCTTTTAATGTCTCCAGCATAGAACCCTCCTGCTTTTCCTTTTTTAATAACAGTACAAAACCACACCCTGTTATTTTATATTTTACGCTTTACGGTTTTTATCAATTCTTCCATAAATTTCTCTCCGCCGCTTCGGATGACGATTAACGTTCCCCTCATTATGACACCCTTTCCTCTAATCGTCATTCTGAACGGTGGCAAGAATGCTTTGTGGGAAAAACGGGAAGCAGCAACATGACACCGAGTGAAGAATCTATTACCTCGATGACGTTTTACCGCTTTCCTCACCACGGTGACAGATTCTTCGCTGGCGCTCTGAATGACGCCTTACCACTTTCCTCACCACGGCAGCAAATTCTTCGCTGCCGCTCACACGAGGACGCTTAACGTTTCCCGTCATAGTGACTCTTTCCTTCAATCGTCATTCTGAACGGTGGCAAGAATGCTGTTCAAGAAAAACGGGAAACAGGACAGTGACACAGAGTAAAGAATCTATGATTCTGATGACATCTTACCGCTTTCCTCACCACAGGTACAGAGCCTTCACATTCGCTTCGGATGACGTTTAACGTTTTCCTCACTACAACAGCAAATCCTTTGCTGATATTTCGTATGACACCTAATGGAAATCATATGCTTCGGCTTTTAACTCACAGCTAATAGCTAACAGCTAATGGCTAACAGCTTGTAGCTGACAGCTCACAGCTGATAGCTTTTATCTTCTTACCACTTTCCTCACCACGGTAATAGATCCTTCGCTCGCGCTCAGGATGACGTCTTATGGTTTTCTTCATCACAGCAGCAAGTCTTCGACATCGCTTCGGGGTGACGCTTATCGTCAGTCATACAAAAATACGGTACCCATCACATCTGACGAGTACCGTATTTTATGCTTCTTAAGTTATTTCCTTACGCTTGCTTTCCGTTACGCTTTCGGGGAAATATGAGAACCGTACACATCGCGGTAATCATTTTTCGCCTTATCGTCTTCACTGTTGACGCGGACACGTTCTACCTTGTTTCTGTCATTGTCCTTGCCGGAAATGCGGTCAACACGGATACGATCCAGACGAATCTGGCGGAGTTCCGGTTCGAACTCATTCATAGCTCTGTCCATATTGTCATCTACCGGTGCTCCATTCTTCAACGCGCGATAGAACATCGCCGCAAATTCATAGCGGGTCATGGTACGGTCGCCGCTGAACATGCCGTCCGGATAGCCTTCAAGGATGCCGTTTCCTGCCAATGTAGCCACATATTCATAAGCCCAGTGGTTTTCCGGCACATCGGGGAAGTCCTTCTTTTTACCCATATCCAGGATGCCGAGAATGGAATTCATCTTCTGCTCCATTGTATCCAGACGTTTCTTCAAATCCTTATTCTCATCACGGAGATCGACGATTTCTTTCGCCATGGCTACTTTGGATGTGGATACATGGTTGCCCTGTCCCAGCTTCACGCTGACTCCGGCATTCACCATGTTTTCTCCTCCCCCGAAGGAGCCTCCCACGCTGAACATGGTGTCTTCATTGGGACGGTAGAATGCTCCTACCGCTACCGCATGGGCGTCTTTGTAGTTGCCGTAGCCGGCTGCCACATCCCACTTGTCATCCGGGTCGAAATCCAGCGGATGGAGGGCTGCCAATGCTGCCGCTCCTGCTCCTACTCTATCCATCCGGTCGCCCAGTTCATTGACGGCTCCTCCTATGTTGTTGATTGTCTGGTTTGTTTTCCACAGCTGCCCCCCGTTGACGGCGTCAGTGCTGTTTGCGCTGATGTCTCCGGCTGCTACGTTGGTGATTTTCTTGTTCCCTGCGTTGATGCCGCTGTTGTCGATTTTCACGTCTCCCACGGTCAGGGTGTTGGTGGTCACACTGTTCAATCCTTTCAGGTCTTTGGCCATGCGGACTTTCAGGTTGTTATTGCCGTCGGATACGACGCCGAGGTTGTCTTCTGTGGTCAGTTTGTTTGTGTCTGTAATGCCTCCGACGACGTTCACCTGTTCGTTCAGTTTCTTCTTGATGACGTTTCCTGTATCGCCGCCGTATTTCATGCCGTCGTCTAAGGTGGCGATATCATGCGGCGTCCCGTTCTTCTCTTCTATAACAAGACGGGTAATATTTGTGCCGTCCACGCCGGCTTTTCCGGTACCGCCTTTGATGGCTGCGCCGTCTTGTCCATTCTGTCCGTTAATAGCAAGGCTGTCTGCTTTCAGATTCCTGTCCATTTTGACGGTGAGGTTTCCGTTCCCATCGGCAAAGGTTTTGATGTTTTCACCGGAGTATTGGGAGGCATCTTTTGTTCCTTCTCCTTTGATGGTGACTTTTTCTCCCAGGTTCCGGTGGAATTCTCCGTCGTTGCCGGCAAAGTACATGCCTTTTTTCGTCAGTTCTTCAGATGTATTGGTAATCTTTTGGTCTACGGCTTTGAGCTGGTCTTCTGTAGCTGCCTGTCCGCTGGTGATGTTGTTCGGATCCCAGGTTTTATTGGTCAGTCCGTTGACGGTTCCGTCTTTCCCGTTGATTTTCACTTTTCCGGCATCAATGTTTCCTGTCGTGCCGTCAATGGTGACTTTGTCTCCGGCTTTGATGATGCCTGTTGTTCCGTCAATGGATACCTGTTTGGACGGATCGGTTCCCAATGTCACTTGGTCTTTGAGACCAACTTCATAATTCTTGGAACCATTCAGATTATCAGTGGCTGTAACAGTAATATTTTTACCAGCAGTAACGGTAGTAGTCGCAGCTGCAGTCGCTTTATCCAATTGAGATTTATTAACTGCATCTTTGGGATCCGTACCATCAGCAACGTTGGTGATTTTGTTGCCGCCGTTGTCAAGGCCGTTCTTGGTGAGGGATACGATGTTTCCGGCTGCGCCGTTGCTGATGGTTATTCCGTTATTGTTAATAACCGTATCACCGGTTGTCACACTTTCCAGGCCTTTCAATACTTTAGCAAGACGGACTTTCAGATTGTTGCTACCGTCAGATACGACGCCGAGGTTGTCTTCTGTGGTCAGTTTGTTTTCGTCTGTAATGCCTCCGACTACGTTCACCTGTTCGTTCAGTTTCTTCTTGATGACGTTTCCTGTATCACCGCCGTATTTCATGCCGTCATTTAGGGTGGCCACTTCTTCTTTGGTTCCATCGGGTTTTTCGTATACGATACGGGTCGTTGTCGTACCCGGCGCGCCGTCTACTCCGGGTTTGCCGTCACGGGTAACGGAGATATTTGTTGTTACTCCGTCTTTCCCGTTGATACCGATTTTTCCGTCTTTGCCATTTTCACCTGTGGCCACGATTGTTTCGACTTTCAGGTTTTTATTCATCTTCACGTCGATTGTCGTATTTCCGGCAGGGTCTTGCGTGATAAAGGTTTTAAGGTTTTCTCCGCTGTAATCGTTATCGGATCCCGTGCCTTCCCCTTTAATGGTGATCTTGGAGCCTAATTTATTGGTCTGTACGCCGCCTACATTAGCGTCAAATTTAAGACCCGTAGCCGTTTGCGCCGCTAGTGCATCTTTCACTTGATCTTCTGTGGCAGCACGACCGGATACAATTTTATCTGGATTCCAAGTCTTATTGTCTAAACCTGTTACATAATTACCGGTTTCATTGTCTCCGGCTGCATTAGTCACTGTTTGGCCGCCTATAACAGCATCGCCGGCTTTCACAGTCTTAGCTGCCGTTACAGAGTCGAGATTCTTAAGGTCTTTTGCCAATTGAAGTTCTAATGTATCTGTACCGTTCGCTTTTACATTGATGTTGCCGGATGCACTTGCAAAATTATCAGAATCTGCCGCGGATACACCTTCACCTTGTACTTTTACCAAGGTGTTCAATTTATGTTTATTAACAGTCCCTGTATTATTGCCTGTAAATTGCAAGCCATCATCTAATGTAGCTACGTCATGCTTCTTGCCGTTTTCTTCAAGAACGAGACGGGTAACATTGGTACCGTCAACAGCCGGCTTGGCATCGCCGCTCTTCATCGTAAGCCCGTTAGCCCCATTGGCACCATTCAGGCCGATGGAACCGTCTTTACCGTTGATAGCGACAGCAGAACCGTCTTTGCCCTTGACTCCGATGGAACCGTCTTTTCCGGCCGCCCCCGTTTTACCGACGGTAAGCTCGTCATTCAGCTTCAAATCATAAGTGGCTTGACCATTATTGTCTGTCTTGGTAATAAGCAGGTTTCCATCAGTACGATTTTCCTGCCCGTCCACTTTAACGATGGTATGTTTCCCTGCTAATTCTTTTACTTCATTCAACTGACCGCCATTGACAGCATCTTTAGAGTTAGGGGCTACATCTCCATCCGCTACATTGGTGATTTTCGCACCGCCGACATCTACTGTATTGGTAGTATCGCCAAGCGTAATCTTGGCACCCGTTGTAGTACCGCCGGGCGCGGTCTTCTGATTAGAAATCGATGTGATTCCTGTCAGATCGCCGGATACATTCACCGCATAGGTTTTGACCGTACCATTCGCTCCGGCTTCTGTACCGGGAGTAACGGTCGTATTTTTACCATTGACAACTTTTACCGCATCCGCCGCAATATCGTTAATAACAGTCTTGCCCGCATTGGTAATGTTATCCAGGTTAGTATTCGCTTTATCACCCAGCTTGGTATCCATTGTAGGCTTATCGTAGTAATTATTGTTCAGATAGGTATTCACTGTATCACCGGTTACAGTCTTATTATCTCCGGCAGCAATCGTACCTCCGCCGATATTATTGATTGCCGTTTTTGTAGCTGCATCCAATCCTACTGTATAAGCGATAACGCCATTAGCATCTTCTGTACCGCCTGTCACAGACACTTTGCCGCCAGCTTCAGCAGCCAATGTTGTCTTGGTCGCACTGACCACATAATCAACATGACCATCTGCGGCAGTCGTATTTGTAACAGTCGCCTGCTTGTCCCCGGTAACAGTAGCTTTCGCTCCGGCAGCCGCCTTCTTCACATCTCCGATATTGGCTGCATTGGAATCTGTCGTTCCGCCACTGGCCACATTCGTAATAGGCGCATTATTCGCATTGATACCGTTATTTGTCACATAGGTATTTCCGCCTACGGTCAGTCCGTTGTTATTGATGACCGTATTGCCCGCTGTGACGCTGTCCACTTTCAAATCTTTGGCCAGTTTGATATTCAGCGTATCTGTCCCATTGGATACCACGCCGATATTTCCATCCGTCAGCTTAGATGTATCTGTCACACCGCCGATGATATTCGTCTGTTCGCCTAATTTTCGGGTAAACTTATTAGCCGCGGCTGCCGCGTCTTTCACATCGCCTGCATAGGCCACGCCTTTATCTACTTCTGAGGTTACCGCATATAGCTGGCTGCCATTAATGGCATCGGTAGAAGTCGCGGAAATACGGCCGGCCGCCACATTGGTAATTGTCCGTTCTGCGCCTGCCTTGCCTACACTTACTGTGGAAGCCGGATTTACTCCTGCGAAATTATGTGTTACGCCATTGATTGTTGCGGAGGGCGTCGCCACAGCAGCTGCTGTTTCTGAACCATTGCCGATAGCCACGGCATTTTCATGGGCCACTTTTGTATTATTGCCAAGAGCAACACCATTCTTCCCTGTCACGGATGCACTGCTCCCCAGGACCATAGCCCCATCAGCAGAAGCTGTGGAATTATTCCCTACCACATAGGCATTATCCGTTGTGACGGTATTTTTATAACCGAAAGCACCTGCCGTACTTCCTTTGACCGTACCGGCAGTAACCTTCTTAATTTTATCGCCATTGGCTTCTGTCGTTTCCGTAATGGTGGCGGAACCAATCGTATTGCCGCCACCGATAACATAGGAATTATTCCCATAGACTTTGTTATCCGTACCGATAGCTGAAGAAGCTGCACCGGACGTGGTGCCGTCCGTCATATCAAAGCCGACCATATTCGTATCGCCCAGAGATGTGGACTTATCTCCATAAGCACCCGCCTGGCTGCCGATGGCAAGAGAATTCTTTCCCCAGCTCCGTGCTATGACACCGATGCTGGTGCTTGCAGCCCCTTTTGACATCGAATTGACACCAATCGCCGTGGAACCGATACCGAAGGACTGGGTCATCGCGCCCATGGCTATGCTGGCTGCACCAATAGACGCGGTGTTCGACCGATACTTGCTGGTACTGAGGGCGGCACTCCCCAGTGTCGTCCCGGGATATAACGCTGCCGTTTCCCGCTCAAATTTATTCTGTGCCCCGGCAGCCCAAAGACCGGGAACTGCCGCCTGCAAATCAGTCTGCACCTTATCAATATCATTGCCGCCGATGGCGATGGAGGAATGACCGATAGATATCGCGTCCCCGCCAATAGCCATAGCCTGCGTACCATAAACTTTTGCCATACTGCCGATGGCTATCGACTGTGAATATCCAGCGGCATCTGCCGGGTTGGTAGTGCCCTTTCTGATGATGTTTGCTTCCGCCCCGGAACCAAGAACCACATCGCCCCGGGAGCCGTAAGAATGAGCTTCCGATCCCATGACAACGGCGCCGGAGCCATCCTCACCATGGTACTTGGATACCGTACTCGTCGCCTGGCGGCCGATGACGATATCCCCGTTTTCCGTCGCTGTTGCATTATTCCCGATGGCGATGGTGCTCGCAGTAAACTGATCACTGGCCCGCTTCTGACCTAAAGCCTGGGCCCCCCGTCCTATGGCAACACTGTTTTCAGCAGTCGCTCCTGACTTTGCCTGCAACCCTGCCACAAAAGAATTCACCCCATCAGCCTCTGTCAAGGTTCCGACAGCGGTAGCATGGCCTGCGGTCGCCTTAGCACTGTCACCTATCGCCACGCTGTCACCACCGGTAGCGGAAGCACCCGGACCATAGTGTGTATTCGCTTCCGCCACCCCCGGCATCAGGCATCCTGTAAGAGCAAGGGCGCACAGAAACGCGCGGATAGGCAGGCTCTCCTTTTCAGAAGCTGCTCCTCCATTTTTCCCGCAGCGGCCGGCAACTTCCGAAACCACCACATAGCAGTGTTTCACTCGGCTCCAAATGACTTTGTAAATCTGATTCATAATTTTCCTCCCATCAAACTAAAAAACACGCACTTTCTATAAGGAATTGAATGATGTATACATCTCTTCCTTTATCATATTATACATTTGTAATATTATCTTATAAAGTTATTCATTATAGTTTAATTTAGTTTACCAAATGCACCTTATGCACCTTTATTAAAGTATTTCACCGGAGATTTTCCATATTTCCGGCCCCTTTTGCTGTCCGCTTGATCCATTCCTCTTCCTTTGCATATATTCGCCCGGGATATTCGGCACAGAAAAACTTTCGGGGAAACATTTTTGCTCCTTATCTCAGCAGTATTGCCGTTCATAAGCATGACAAAGCCGGTTTTACGTTAAAAGATGGAGCCTTCAATCTCCCACGATGAACAAAAATAAAAGGCTTTCTCCTGAAAGCATATGCTATCAAAGAAAGTCTTTTATCTTATTCCTAATTTAGAAAGACATCTTATCCAATTAGGATGCAACGCTGTTCATGAACTGAACTGTCAGCACTGACGGGTTGGAAACAATTCCCAGAACGGTTACCCGTTGCCCCATAGGAACAACTGCACCATTGAGATTCACAAGAATTATATTCCCTTGGGCCGTACGAAAATTCATCAGCCCGCCGCCTGCACTGGATAAAACGCTTCCCACCGTGTAGACCTTTGTCCCTACAGGAAGTCCGGACAGATCCCATGCCACCTGATAAGCATCCAGATCCTCTATTTTCAGATCTCCCGGATTTACCTGATACCAGCTGGCGAGATCGCTTTTCACCGGTCCCATGAAATACCCTGCATCACGAGATGTCCGTGATACCATTGATATCTGCGACGGATATAAATTTTTTACATCCTTTCTGTAGCTGACTGTCCGCTGATTGGGAACCCGATCCTGATAAGATACATTTCGGATAACAAGTATGGGCTGCTTGGCTTGGTTGTAAGCCACATACCCTGTCGCGCGAAAAGGCGTATAACTCATTATCTTTCCTGCATGTTCCATCATAGCAGGAATTTCCTGTCCATCAGGGGTAACAAAACGATATACATTGTCTGTATAAAACCCTTCAAACTGGCCGGTGACAGTAATCTCATCTGCTGCTGTTGCCACACCGGGCATCAATAGCATCAATACCATTCCTATCACAGCAATCCATGATTTTTTCATCTGGAAGCGCCTCCTGATCTGATTAACCGCGGCCTTTAATGACGCGTACACGCTGAATATCAGGTGTGCCATCCTTATGTTTGGTGATGGTATCTACCCTAATACGTTCCAGTTCCGGTTCGAATTCTTTCAGTGCTCTGGCCATCCGGTCATCGGCAGCCGCACCATTCTGCATAGCCCTGTAAATCAAGGCAGCCATTTCATACCTGGTCATCATGCGGTCTCCGCCAAACTGTCCGTCCGGATAGCCCACGATGACACCGTTTCCTGCCAGCGTCGCCACATAATCATAAGCCCAATGGTTTGCAGGCACATCGGGGAAGAGCTGCATCTTATCCATATCCAGAGAATCCAGCGGTCTTCCTTCGGAAACCTTCATCAGCGCTCCCTTCATATTCTCCAGTTCAGCGCGGAGATCTTTGATTTCCTTTGCCATAGCCACACGACTGGTAGATACATGGTTCCCTCTGCCAATCTTGAGGCTGACACCCGCATTAATCATATTCTGACCGCCGCCCATAGATCCGCCGACAGAAATCATTGTGTCTTCATTCGGACGATAGTAGGCTCCTACAGCTACGGCATTAGCACCCTTATAGTTACCATAACCTGCCGCAAAATCCCACTTGCTGTCCGGATCGAAATCAAGCGGATGGAGAGCCGCCAAAGCAGCAGCACCGGCACCGACACGATTGATTCGATTATCCATATTATTAATAGCGCCGCCAATCTTATTGAGGGCCTCATTCGTCTGATACAGCTGGCTGCCGTTGACGGCATCCGTTGAATTCTTACTGAGTTCTCCCGGTGCCACATTGATGATCTTCTTACCGCCTGCATTCAAACCATCTTTAGATACGTAGGTGGTTCCTCCTACAGTAAGCCCCTTATCATTGATAACGGTCGTCCCTGTTGTCACAGAGTTCAGGTTCAGGTCATCAGCAGTAGCCACTTTATAGTCCACGCCGCCATCTGCATTGGTTCCCTTTGTTACAGTGATATTTTTGCCTGCACTCACAGAAGACTGCTTTGCCGCCTTCGTAATTTGCCCGGCTACGGCCTTGAGCTGATCTTCTGTTGCCGCCTGCCCGCTGGTGAAATGATTCGGATCCCAAGTCAGGTTTGTCAGCCCATTCACTGTGCCCTTAGAGCCATCTACAGTAACCTTTCCGGCTTTGATCGTACCTTCTGTTCCCTTAATGCTGATCTGCTTGGAAGGATCGGTTCCCAGCGTAATATCATCATTCAGGTTGACATGGTACGTTTTGGATCCGTTGGTATTCGTTTCAGAAGTCACCGTCGTATTTTTGCCGTCCGCTACTTTTGTGGTGGCACCGGCTACCACTTTGTTCAACTGACTAACATTGACCGCATCATGAGGATCCGTACCGTCAGCCACATTGGTAATCTTCTTTCCACCTGCATTCAAGCCGGAATCAGATACATAGGTTGTTCCTCCAACCGTGAGCCCACGGTTGTCAATAATCGTATTCCCGGTGGTTACGCTGTCAAATACCGCCTTCTTCGCCAGCATCAAATCAATCACAGTGTTTCCGTTAGCATCCTGGCTAATCTTGGTCTTGACATTCTGTCCGGAGTACTCGCTGTCCGCTTTCGTCCCTTCGCCCTGGATCTTCACGGTGCTTTCCAGTTTATTCAGAACGGTTGCTCCGCTGTTGGCTCCAAAATACAGCCCTTTGCCGAGCGTAGCGTTGTTGACCGCGTCTTTCAGGTCGCCGATGGTCGCCGCGCTCTTCTTCTGGTCTTCGCTTGCGTTCGCCAGCGCTGTACCGTTCAGCGCGCTCTTCACGTTGCTGATCGTTGACCCGCCGACGTTCACTGTCCCGTCTCCCAGCGTGATCGTGGTATTATTGCTGCCCGCTTTTCCGTTCGAGATCGATGTGATCCCGTTCAGCGCGCTTGCCAGCTGTACCTGCAGCTTCCCGTTTACGTTGTTGACGCCGATGTTGCCATCTGTCAGTTTTGTGTTGTCCGCTCCGCCGACAATGTCCATTGTCTTGTTGAGCAGTTTGGCAATGACTTTGCTCTTGTCTGTCTGTCCGTCGTCGCCGGCAAATTTCAGCCCGTCGTCCAGTGTGGCTACTTCATGTTCGTTGCCTTTCGGATCTTTATAGACGACACGGGTCATGGTCGTACCATTGGCTCCGTTCAGTCCCGGCTGTCCGGGTCTTGTCCAGATATCTGTGATTCCGTCTTTCCCGTTCAGCCCGATGTGTCCTTCTTTGCCATCTACTCCCGGTACTCCGTCTTTCCCGTTGATGGTGACTGCGTCTTTTCCGTCTTTTCCTTTGATCGAGATGCCGTCGTTGCCGTTGATTCCGACTTCGCCTTTATCTCCCTTGACGGAGATGCCGTCTTTCCCGTTGATGCCTACGCCGGATACACCGTCTTTCCCGTTGACGCCGATAACTCCGTCTTTGCCGTCAGCTCCCGCTTTCCCGACAATGACTTTGTCTGCCGACAGTTCTTTGTCCAGCATGACGTCGATGATCGTGTTGCCGCTGGCGTCCTGGCTGACCTTGGTCTTAACGTTCTTGCCGGAGTATTCGCTGTCTGCTTTCGTACCTTCGCCCTGGATCTTCACGGTGCTTCCCAGTTTGTTCAGAACGGTTGCTCCGCTGTTGGCTCCGAAGTACAGCCCTTTGCCTTTGATCGCCTCGTTGGTGATGTTGGTGATGTTCTGGTTCAGCTTGT
>ENA-OURQ01000860-OURQ01000860.1-human-gut-metagenome-genome-assembly--contig:-NODE-860-length-28006-cov-4.437122_pt1 | contig 28006 bp, 20 predicted proteins | sample MGYA00242105_ERZ508999 | MGnify/ENA primary metagenome ERZ508999 (study PRJEB26280, sample SAMEA2338771) | human gut metagenome | biome: human gut; feature: human-associated habitat; material: faeces...
AGACGCCGGACGAATCGCTTCTGCAGCAGCTCGTGGAAGCGGGCCTCGGCATTGCGACGACCTATGACTTCACTGCCGTGTCCCACTGCGGAGAAAACACTGTGGTGCGCTATCTGGACGACGACCGCGCTGGGCATCACATCTACCTAGTGGAAAAGGCCGGAACACTCCCGACCAGAGCAGGCCGCGCCTTCAAGCAGTTCCTGTTGGATAAGGTCACGGAATGATGTTTTCAGTTATGTTCTGAGCTTACACGCTGCTACTCTACAGCAATTCTATCAATACCGAATCTGGGGTACAACAGTCCAACTGGAAGTATTGGCAAAAGAGAAGAGCACAAGCAGTTTACATAATCTTCGCCCGCCTTGCACCCACCAGGCTGCTTTGAAAAATGGTGGGGTGCAAAGCAAAGGAACCCTGATCGTATCATAATCAGGGTCTCTTTATAATCCGAGTGTAGAGATCCTTAGCCCTCACTATGAATGAACCTTTTAATTATTCTAATTCGTTAAAAGGTTTAGGAGGAGGGTACATTTCTCCCGGGGCACCAAAACCAATAGTTCAAACAAAAACAAAAATAGCGAGGCAGGAAGAAGTGCGTTTGCACCCTCTGCCTCGCTATTCTGCTTGAAATAAGGCTTCTTCCTATCGGAATAATTAAAAAGTACGCAAGCTATTGTATCATAGCTTGCGTACCAACGTGTCTAATTTGCCCCAAACGGTGCGCAGAAGTAGGGTATTTGCCCAAAAACGCACCAGTGGGCCGCCTGCCGGTTGCTCATCTCCGGTTATTCTTCCGAAGTCACCGCACCATGTACACTCCCAACCGGGACCGTAGTTTCTTACCTCCGCTCCGCAGGTCGGGCAGCGCAGGACAGTTTATTTCCTCGGATTGCGCAGCTGCGCTCCTCTCATATAGGATTTAACTGCTTCTATCTTTTCTTCTGGTGTTAGCTTCCTCTTAATCATATAAATGCTCCACATAGTGTAGTCTCGAAATTAATGTTATTTCGAGTGTCTACTCTATGTGGAGCATATCACGCTTTGGGTAGCCCCATTATTCTTACCAAACGTAGTGGCAATCCACGCAGACATGCTTGTCCGTGGCCGGACAGTACCAGACGGTCTCCGCCATGCCGCAAAGCGGGCAAACCAAGCTTGCACGGACAATCTCAGCCTTGTCATCGCCGCCGCTGAGTTCTGCAACGGCCTCTTCCATCAGGCCAAGCGCGCGTATTTCTGCAATTGTCATATTCGTTTCCTCCTCCGTATAGCTAAAAGAATTTGGCAATGCTATTATAGCACAGCTTTTTCAGAATGAAAAGCGGGATTTTCGCTTTTCCTGCAGAGGCATCTGTTTTGTTGTGAAAGCCAGCAAACTTGTGCTCGGCATTATGTGCAGAATGGGCGCAAGCGGCTCTATCATGGTCACCGCTTGACTGCGCTTTAGAAACCTCATTATACATATCTTGGATTTTTCTTTCTTCGACTTGTCTTTGATAAGGAAAATGCTTGTCATAACTTGTTTCCGGAACAAGTACGAGCTATTTTCGCCCTAAAAGCAAGAAAAAGAGGCCTCGCAGCAGCCGGTTTTACTGCTTTGAGGCCTCTTTTTCTTTGATTCTATTGATTTATTAAACAGTTTTTGACTATATGTATTAAAATTGCCTGATTTATCTGGTAGACAAATCAGGCGGTTTTTTGGTCATAGGGCGTGTAACTGAATTGAGAGCACACCCACAAAATTCATTGAAAATACTACATTTTTACGGCATGGACGCACGGGTTTCTCAATAAATTAAGGAGAAACTGCCATGACAAATTTTATAGAAGAGTTCTACTACAGCAATATCGACCCGCAGGCTCGCAGCTTTGAGCAAAATAAAAAGGTGCAGCACGATATGCAAACCCTCACCGAAAGCGAGGACTTCCTCACGGATAAACTATCCGGCGAAGAAAAGAAACGGTTTATCCAGTATGTCGATGCCTGGGCTTCTGTCGACGGTGAGTCTACCCTCGACAGCTTCATCACCGGCTTCCGCCTCGGCGCACAGTTCACATTCGATACCTTCGCCACCACGAAAGCGCCGTATGTGGACTATCTGAAAGACGAACAATAAACCACGATCCGGCTCTGCCATAACGGCAGGGCCGGATTTTTCTAATGTGTCAATTGAAAAATCATAGTCTTACGCCGGACTATTCGTTGAAAAGTTGGAAATAATATATGCAGAACATATTGAAAAGTCGCGGGTAACGTGCTATAATACGATTGAAAAATAGTATGGAGGTGCCATATGCTATATAGAAAGATCGAATCGTTAATTGAAGAACACTTGAAATCCGGCTCGCCGAAGATCCTTTTGGTAGACGGGGCGCGACAGGTCGGCAAAACATATATTATCCGGCATGTTGGAGATAAACTGTTTTCGAATTTTATCGAAATCAATATGGTAGAGGACTCGCTTGGCGCAAGACTGTTTGCAGAAACCAAATCGGTAGAGGATTTCTATTTGCAGGTCAGCATGCTCCACGGCGATAAAATGAAGGAGAAGGAAAACACTTTGATCTTCATTGATGAGATTCAGGCGTATCCCCATTTGCTGACCCTGCTGAAATTCTTATCACAGGATAATAAATTCACCTATATAGCCAGTGGCTCTTTGCTTGGAGTAACGCTATCTGAAACAACATCTATTCCGATGGGAAGTATTCGAAAGGTCAGAATGTACCCGCTCGATTTTGAGGAGTTTTTATATGCCAATGGCATGAATGACCTTGTGATCTCCTCTATGCGAAAGAAATTTGAACGCATGGAGGCGCTCGAAGAATCCATGCACAGCAAAATGATGGATCTATTCCGCAAATATCTTCTTGTCGGTGGGCTCCCGGATGCTGTCAATGCCTATCTCGAAACAAAGAATATTCAAAGAGTACGTGAAATTCAAAACGAAATTCACGATTATTATGCTGCGGATGCTTCCAAATACGATGCTGAACGAAAGCTGAAAATTCGTCGTGTGTATGACCTTATCCCGTCAAATATGGAAAACAAGAAAAAACGTGTAGTTGCGCAGAGCATTGAAGAGAAAAAAGGAAAGACCTTTGCAGATTATCAGGATGAATTTGAGTACCTGATCAGCGCAGGTATCGCACTTAATGTTCAGGCTATCTCCAATCCGGTATTCCCTCTGATTGAATCAAGCGGCAAGAATCTTTTGAAGCTGTATCTTAACGATGTCGGGATTTTGACCGGTATTCTCTACGGCAATAACATCCGTGCGATTCTTGACGATGAAAGAAGCATCAATCTCGGCTCAGTTTATGAGAGCGTTGTTGCGAGCGAACTGGCGGCACATGGTCATAAGCTGTTCTACTATGATAACCGCAGCAAAGGCGAGGTGGACTATCTGATCGACGATTATGACAGTCTGTCAGCCGTCCCCATCGAAGTCAAGTCCGGCAAGGACTACACCGTTCACAGCGCACTCAACAATTTCGTGAAAAACGAAGATTATCATATCAAAAAGGCATTTGTGGTGTCGAATGAAAGAACGATAAAAGCAGATGGTAAGATAACCTATCTGCCGATTTACTATGTGATGTTTTTGTGATTATTTGAAAATAACTTTCATTTAACGACCGTCAAAGGAGGACAATATGGAGGCTCATGAAATATTGGCGCCAGCCTTGCAGAAATATTATAGTGCACTAAAGTCTTTATACGATTTTGGACAACAGGGTGATTTTTTTGATGATGTATCCAATTTAGATAAATTTTTCTCAGAGTTTAGAAATATAACATTTGTTATTCAAAAGGCTGTCGGGACGGAAGAAAATAGAGAAATTTATTCGCAACTCCGTACAAAATATCTTGCTGGAGAAATATCAAAGTGGTTTGTTGATGAAAGGAATAAAACAACCAAGGAAAGACCATTCGATCTTAAAAAGGAACTCTGTGTTGATTTGTATCTTCCAAATGGTTTAATATCGTTAAAAGATTCACGGTTGGTTGTTAATTTTGAAGATTCTTTTGATGAAGCATTGGATTTTATACATACAACCTTTCTTAATGGCTTTGGGCTTAAAGAAATATTCTTTTCGACAAAGATATGTTTTAGCGAATCAGGCAGCGAAGTTGATTTGTATCCAAAAATAAAATGCGGCCTCATTAAGATGAATGATTTTATGAAAGAATTGGAGGAGAATTTTCCATGCAAATGTTCGCTGTGCGGTGAACTAAGAAGGAAAATATCTGATTTATACAATAAACTTCAGTCCAAGGAACTTTTATTCGTACGCGATTATTCTCTTGAGAAAGATAATAATCTTGTTCAAGGGGATATTGCTGAGATGTATTTGTCTACTGGTGGCGGAAGTCCTCTGCCGATTTCATCGCTTAGGCAATCTCTGAACAATATGATATTCGGCGAGGCTAAAGAATGTTTGTCACAACTATTCTTGAAGTTTATCTCTATGCACATTGTCTCTTTTCAATTACAAGAGCATCAGATTATGCCTGTTTTTATGGTAGTGTATAGTGACCAAACATATAGAATGATTCCGTTTATTGCGACCTCAAAGTCGACATTTTATAGAAAGGTTTTGGAAATTCTCGCAATGCCTGATTTTGGCGAGGCGGATGCGGTATTTTACTGTGGCGAATACTGCTGGTATGACATAGATCAGCTCTCTGAAATAAACGAAAAGCCATATTCAGAGAGAACTCCAATGGCAAAATCAGAAGTTTTAGCCTTCTCTATGATAATAAAGAACGGGAACGAAATGAATATATATTTTGATGAGCATCGAATTGATGATATGGAGTATGAGACGGAGCGGATACGAGAATTAGATTGGACAAAGGAGCTACCAGCTCCATTTGACTGGCTTAATCCAATTCGTCAGATGTTAAATCCAAAATCTTTGTTGAATATCGAGAATCAGTAAAATCTATTAAGTATAAATCAAATTGAAACTTTGGTTTACCTTGCCGCAGTTAAATAGATTAGGAGGATCAAATTGTATACGATAGTCAATGTCGCGAAACAATCAAATTTGACGCTTGCGTATACGCGCTTACTGACTAACCCGGAAAGTACATATAAAAATTTCTTCCGAGACACATATTCCATTTATGGCATGGCAAGCGAGAAGAATATTGCTCTACTGCAAAAAAGCGTAAAGGCAGGCTATCTTCCAACGCAAAGCATTCGGGTGTTTATGCCAAAGGCGAATGGCCTAAATAGAATGTATACACTTTTATCAATTGAAGACCAGATCGTATATCAGGCGTATGCAAATATACTGGCTAAGTCACTGACTTCTATCCCGGAGATTACAAAACGATATAAGAAGAGCGTGTTCGGAAATCTTTGCGCTCCACCGGAAAGTGAATTTTTCTATCAGCGCTGGCAGGATTCCTATAAAGCATATACGAAAGCAACCATTAGAGCCTTCCAGAAGGGGTATAAGTATATCGCGTCCTTTGACTTGACGGCTTGCTATGACAGCATAAACCATAACCTTTTGCAGAACATCCTGAAGGAAAAGTTTTCCTTTAGCGACAATTGTGCAAAGTCCTTTACGGATCTTATCGAGCAGTGGGAATCCGCTGATGGTCGTGAGCTTGGAACCGGAATTCCACAAGGTCCGCAGGCGTCCGGAATTGTTGCCGAGGCAGTTCTTCAGGAGTATGACGCTTATATTGAGTCCCTGCAAAAGACAATGCAGTTCGTATACTACAGATATGTCGATGATATCAGGATTCTGGCTCCTGATGAGGATACTGTAAAATGGGTTCTTTTCCTTCTCGATAAAAAGAGCAAGGAATTGGGTCTGTTCCCACAGTCTTCTAAAATTTCAACGCATGAAATCACCGATATCGATAAGGAAATTAAACGTATAAGCAAGCCCCTATTTGAAGATGAGTTCGATGATGAGAAAAAATCTCAGATTGCTACTGAGGCAATTAGGAAACTGCTGAAAGAAGATCCGGCTGACTTAACATCGATTCGTCGTTATTTTCAGTGTGTAACGCAAAACTCAAGAACCAACAAGCTGGCTGTTGCTGCGGTAAAGAAGTATCCCAACTTAATTCATTCATTTGCTTACTATGTTCAGCGTTACCCACGTGTAATTCCGCCAAGCATCAGTAATTACATCTATCAGTGTTGCATGGATAAAACACTACAGTTTTCTGCCGGAATACTTTTAGAATCTGTCAGGGGAAAGTTAAATGCTGTTGATGCTCGCAAATTTTCTGACCTTGCAAAAGATTTGCTGAAATGCGACAAGAAGACGCCATTTATCGTAGATTGTTGCTTCAAAGCACAACTCCTTGCATTTGTCTTAAGATATGACACAGTGGCCTTTGGAAAAAGGCGAGTTTCCTATGTATCAAGAAGTAACTGGTGGGTGAAAAGCAGCTTTATTCATACAGCTGAAAAAGATGGCTGCATTGCTAAGCTCGGTGGAACTGTACTTGTTGATTATATAAAGAAAACGGATGCTTCAAAATATGACGCAGCAGATCTGCCTTTGGCAGTCGCAAATCATTATCTGCTTTCTGGAAGTGTACATGGTCTTCCAGCATTATCTGAAGTCGCACCGATTGCTCAAAATGTGCTAAAGGAATCCGGCTTGATTTTACGAAGCCGTTATTCAAATAGCCAAATAAACAAGTATCTTTTCGAACTAACCCAGAACCAGTATAAAGTGCCTTGGAAAAAGAAGTTAGGGAAAGAACACGACCAAGTGGAACGAACGTTATTCACTGCTCTTGGCTATTGGAAAACAGACTTAACAGCTTTTGTAAATCTATGGGATACCTTAGATGATCGCATCTGCAGTATTCTCACAGCTGCGCATTCCGAACTCGGCGGTTACCAACTTGGGAAAATCGGAGGAGCCATCAATCGACAGAATAGCAATAGCAGTGTCTTTCGATCGCATTTGCCGAAATTCTATACAATGTGTTTGGAAATTCATGAAATGAGGCTGTCGTCCTATCTTTCACATTCGGAAATTAGAAGCACACATGCGTATACTGGCCCAATACAACAGAAAAACAGGAAAACTATTTTGAAATTAATTAAGGACGGATTGAATGAATTGGCAGCATTCTGGTGAAATGGATTAATCAATACTATTCGAAGTTTCTGATACATCTAAAATTTACTGTTTTATAGTCATCGCAAGAAATACAAGGGTAAGATCAACACCAGTTATGCGGATAGAGCCTTCCCGTAAGTTCCCATAGCTCACCTTATTGTACCATAAGTTGCCGCAAGACGCGCAATGGTCCCGCAGAGTGATACGGAAGTGTGAGAACACGAACAAAAACCATTGAAAACACTACATTTTTACGGCATGGACGCACGGGTTTCTCAATAAAAATAAGGAGAAACTGCCATGAATAGTTTTATCGAAGAGTTTTACTACGGCAATATTGACCCGCAGGCGCGAAGCTCCGAGCAGAATAAAAAGGTGCAGCGGGATATGCAGATGCTGAATGAAAGCGAGGACTTTCTCACGGATAAGCTCTCCGGCGAGGAAAAGAAACGCTTCCTCCAGTACGTCGATGCCTGGGCATCCGTCAACGGGGAATCCACCCTCGACAGCTTCATCACCGGCTTCCGCTTGGGTGCGCAGTTCACGTTTGATACCTTCGTTACCACGAAAGCACCATACGCAAACTATCTGAAAGACGAACTATAAACCACAATCCGGCTCTGCAATTTTGGCGGAGCCGGATTTTCCTGTTCTATCAGCGAAATTCAGAAAAAAGTTAGTAAGAATATCGCAGGTTGTTGCCGATAGTGACTGAATTGCAAATTAAAACGCACGAGCAACAGAAAACAGGCATAGCCAAGAACCTAAAAACAGCCTTCAAATGCTACCATCGCAATTCACTTTACAAACGGTTGTATAGTTATTTATCTTTCGGGGAGAAAGACAATTTGGCTTTCTCCCCTTATTGGCAACAAAGCAGAAAACAGATGCTGTGTCAAGGGCGGCGTAAGCCGTTCATTTTACCCTTTACACGACAGATGTTTTCTGCTATTTCTTTTGTCCGTGATATAATTTTATACTGCAGCAGGGATACTGATTCACCACAAAGCAGTATCCCCTTCGTATGCTGCAGGGTATCCACCAATTCCAAAAGGAGTCGAATACCATGTCCCATTATATCACATACGAAGAAAGAATGGAGATAGAAAATGGTCTTCACAACGGAAAATCTTTCGGACAAATAGCGAAAGAACTCGGAAAAGACCGTTCTACCATTTCCAGAGAAGTCAGAAAACATTCCCTTATTGAGCGCACCGGTTATGGAGCAAACGGTTACAACGCCTGTGCACATCGGGATAATTGTACCAAAGTCCACGTGTGCAGTGGGAGTTGTTCCCGTCAATCACTGAAATACTGTAAAATGTGCAGTAGCTGTAACGACAATTGCCCGGGCTTTGAGGAACAGATATGCGTTACAAGATTCAAACCGCCTTATGTTTGTAATTCCTGCTCTGAGCGTAACCGATGTACCCTTGAGAAAACGGTTTATTATGCTGCCAAAGCCCATACAAAGGCGCAAGCTCATATCTCTGAATCTCGCAAAGGCGTGATGACCACGGAACAGGAAATGAGCCGTCTGAATGCCTTTGTAACACCGCTGATTTTGCAGGGGCAGTCCATTCACCAAATCTACGTTAATTACGCGGATACGCTTATGTGTAGCGAAAAGACACTCTACAACTATATTGACCACGGTTTCTTTGATGCAAGGAATATTGACCTGCCTCGCAAGGTGCGTTATCGCCCTCGCAAAAAGGAGCAAGCGTTTAAGGTTGACAGAGGCTGTTACGTCGGCAGAAGCTATGTGGACTACCAACAATTTCTCTTAAAGCATCCAAATGCGCATACGGTGCAAATGGATTCCGTCATAGGAACGGTAGGTGGCAAGGTGTTACTTACTATCCACTTCCCCGAAACGAGCTTTATGATGGCGTTTTTAAGGGATGCAAATACCTCTCAATCGGTTATTGGCGTGTTTGATTCTCTGTACCGCAAGCTCGGTAAAGAACGGTTTGAGACGCTTTTTCCAGTGATTCTGACCGACAGAGGCTCGGAGTTTTCCAATCCCAAAATGATTGAGTGCGAGCCGAGTTGCGGAATACGAAGAACCTATGTCTTTTACTGCGATCCGTCCTCACCGTACCAAAAGGGCTCCATTGAGGTAAACCACGAGCTTGTGCGCAGAATCTTGCCAAAAGGAACGTCCTTTGACAGACTTACGCAAACGGATATTGACCATATGATGAACCACATCAACTCCTACCGCAGAGCCAAGCTGGGAAACAGAACGCCTTATGAGGCTTTTACTTTCTATTACGGCAAGGAAACACTTGAAAAGCTTGGATACTCTCAGATCGACCCAAGCTGTGTCGTGATGACACCGAAGCTGTTTAAGAGATAACGCATAAATTTAACGGTGGATACCCTCATATTGTGGTGCATTCGGGGTAGCGTTTTGGATTTCAAAAAAATTGAAATCCTGCCCTATCTCTTGTTTGGTGCGCTCATTTGATGCCTTGACCGCCGTTTTACCCCTTGCATTTCGTTTACATATGGTGCATTTTGCTTACAAAACTTGCATTTCATTTACAAACCGTGCATTTGAATTTACAAACTTGCGTTTCGCTTACAATTGTTGCTCCTCGTTTTTCAAATGCGACTCTTCGTTTTGCTATTGAGCGTTGCCGATAGTGGCAAACGCTCTTCTTCAAACAGAACATTCTTTTTCTTGCTGAAAGTTTGAAATCTTTATCATATTCTTGATTTTTCGGTCGAACCGTGATATACTATATTAGTATTATTGTATCAAGCGCCAAATAGCTCGTAAAGGAGATTCAAAATGGCTGTTAGTTATAAAAAACTGTGGCACATCCTTGTTGACAGGAACATGAAGAAAAAGGATTTAGAAGAAGCGGCCGGCATCACGCATTATCAGATGTACAAGCTTGCCAACGATAAAGATATTACCACAGATGTGATCGGTGCAATTTGCGCTGCCCTCGAGGTGGAACCAAACGATATCATGGATTTTATATCCGACATCAAGTGAAGTCCGTTTTATGGGACATCAATGATGATAAACTTATAATGATAGCGAGTAATTGTGTTCGCCTTTTTAGGAAAAGGGATTGATATGACTATTTATGCAAAGGGGGGTGTCAATGCATGTGGTGCAAAAATTGTAATATTGAAACAAATGAGCCAGTTTGTCCACGCTGCAATGCGGCAACTGTTGAGGATCTTCCTGTAGAAATATATTGGTGCCATCATTGCAAGACACCTGTTGTACAATATACAAATCAGGCAGACAAAGGAGTTTGCCCGCTCTGCGGCAGGATAACCAAATATTTATCTTCGGACTTGCGCCCGGTGTTTCCAGAGGAGCGTTTACTGCTTGAACTGTTGCTTGGCAAGGCTCCGAATGAGTATATTAATTCGTCTGTATGGGCCGCAAACAGCCGGTACTATATTGATGGGAAATCCATTGCACTCCCAGCAAAAGCCTTTGCTGATGCTGATACAGATGCTCTTATTAAAAGCCTTGAGAAGCACAAAGACGAAAATAGCTATGATTCCTTTGACGAGTATATTCAGAGATTCATTGAAGCAAACAGTAATCGCATAAATGAACTCAAAGCCGAGGCATTTAATTTTGTTCGAGAAGCTGCATCAAAATATGATGAGGAGAATCTCGTCATATCTTTTTCCGGTGGCAAGGACTCTACTGTAACTGCCGATGTAACTATAAAGGCTCTGAGCAACCCTTTTTTGGTACATATTTTTGGAGACACTACTTTGGAGTTCCCAAGCACAATAGAGTATGCCAACAGATACCGTAAGACTCATTCGCAAGCAATATTTCAGGTTGCGAGGAATGATGAGCAAGCCTTTTATGATGTGTGCGAAGATATTGGTCCACCGGCAAGAATGATGCGCTGGTGCTGCTCTATGTTTAAGACCGGCCCCATTACGCGAGTAATAAACAGCTTATATAGGAACCAGCAGATACTCACTTTTTATGGTATCCGAAAGGCTGAATCTGTTGCCCGCAGCAAATATAATAGACTGGAAGAAGATTCCGAACACAAGAAAATCAAGCAGCAGTCTGTAGCATCCCCCATCTTCTTCTGGAAGGATATAGATATTTGGCTCTACATCCTCTCGGAGAATATAGATTTTAACGATGCTTACCGTCTTGGCTATGATCGTGTTGGATGTTGGTGCTGTCCGAATAATAACCAGAGAGCACAATTTCTTTCAAGGATTTATATGTCAGAGCAGTCAAAAAAGTGGCGCGATTTTTTGGTTGATTTTGCAAAGAAAATTGGAAAGCCTGATCCTGAGATATATGTCGATACAGGAAAATGGAAAGCTCGCCAAGGCGGTAACGGCCTTACTGCTGCAAATGATATCAAAATCCGGTTTACTAACTGCACGGCAGAGGATCATGCAAAGATTTACAGCCTTGTTAGACCATTTGATGATGAGCTTGTCGGGATGTTTGTACCTTTCGGACGGATCGCACCGGAGCTCGGCAAAAAGCTACTGCATGAAGTAATAATTTTAGATAAGCGGACAAATGTCCCAATCCTATCTATTCAACCGTTTAATCAGAATGATTTTGATTATGCCATCAAAGTCCGCACGATGAATGTCAGTGACCATGACAGTTTGCAGCGCATGGTCGGATACCAAATTAGGAAGTTCAATGCATGCAGAAAGTGCTTAAAATGTGAATCACTCTGTCAAGCAGGAGCTATTTCTATTACAGGCTCCGGATATTATATCGACCCGGATAAATGTGTCCATTGTAAGACTTGTGTTAATCCAAAATATCTTGACGGCGGCTGCATGATGGACAAATATCTTAAAACAAAGTAGGTATTGGAGGAAACTAACCATGGCAATGAGATTTCGTGCCCATGATACATTCTTCATAAGAAAGGGCTGGCTTAGTAAAGGCATGCGTTGCGTCCAGAATAAGCCTGATGTTTTTGTTGCCAAGGACGAAAATCCGATGGATGTCTTAGGCCTTGGTGCCAATATGGTGAAGGCTCTGAGATATTGGCTACAGGCTGTAGGACTTACCGAAGAGCCCAAGAGCGGAAAGCGCATCCAGACACTTACTCCACTCGGGGAGAGTGTCTTCGTGCACGACCGTTATATTGAGGAATTTGGTACACTTTATCTCCTACAGTACAAGTTGGCATCTAATGCGTCAGATGCGACAGCCTGGTATTACTTCTTTAATGAATTCAACTTGTCCGAGTTTTCTCGAGATGATTTTGTAGAGCAAATTCAGAAGTATATCAAGATGTCTGGCAGCGGCGAAAGTGTCGCACCACGATCCTTAAATGACGATTTCGCTTGTATTATAAATACATACTTACCAAGGTATAAATCCAGTAATCAGAAAGTCTCTCCGGAAAACAATATTGATTGTCCCTTTGGAGAATTAGGTCTTGTCGATATCTTAAATAAAAGCAAGAAGACCTATAAAAAGAGTATTCCGAGTGCCAGCTCCATTCATCCATTGGTTGCTCTTGCTGTTATTGTTGATCAGGCCGGAGAAAGAAGAGAACTAAGTCTTAATGAACTGCTGACGGCTCCCAACAATATCGGACGAGTCTTCAATCTGGACTCTATTACCATGCTGGATATCCTGTATAGAATAGAACATCAAGGGCTGATTAAAATTAACCGTACCGCCGGACTTGATGTTGTCAACATTCTTTGCGAATACTCATTTCAAGATTGCGTTGATCGCTACTACGCTACGATTGACTAAGCAAATTAGGAGAAGTGACTATGGCTAAAATGATTTCTGTGGCTTCAGGTTTCCAATATTCAGTAAATATTGGCTATGACCTGAATAGCGACGAAAAACTAAAAAACTTCATACCGACCAAGTCCGCTCTTGAACTGCTTGAGGAAATCGTTCTCAGCACCCACCCGGCTTCAACGGATAGGGCAAGAGTTTTGATTGGTGCGTATGGTAAGGGAAAATCTCATATTATCCTGATGATTCTCTCGATTCTTATGAAGCGGGATTTGGCACTGTTTGAAAAGATGCTGCCGAAAATCAGAGAGAATCCTCAGCTTGAGCAGATCATAAACAACTATTACGACAGCAATAATAAGATTCTGCCAGTTATTATCTCCGGCAGCAATACGAGCCTTACACAGGCTTTCCTGCTTGCCTTGCAGCGCACATTGTCCGATAACGATCTAATGGATATTATGCCGGACACCAACTATAAGGCAGCGATAACTGTTATCGAGCGTTGGAAAGCGGAGTTCCCGGAAACATACCAAAAACTCGAGCAGTCATTGGACGTGCCTGTTGATGTACTTATTGAAAGCCTCAGAAATTACGACATTTCTGCCTATGAACAGTTTGAGGCAATTTATCCAACATTGACAGCTGGCAGCACCTTTAATCCTTTCCTTGGTTTTGATATTGCGGAGCTTTATGAAAGTGTTGCTGTCGGCCTAAAAAAGCATGGCTATACTGGCATTTATACAGTCTACGACGAATTCAGCAAATTCTTAGAGGCTAATATTACAGAGGCTTCCGTAAGTGACACCAAGATGCTTCAGGATTTCGCTGAGAAATGCAACCGTAGCGGTAAGCTCCAGATGCACCTGATGCTCATCTCGCATAAGGAGATCTCCAACTACATCGATAAGCTTCCACAGCAAAAGGTTGATGGTTGGCGTGGCGTTTCCGAACGCTTTAAGCATATCCATTTGAATAATAATTTTTCTCAGACTTATGAAATAGTATCATCGGTAATCCAAAAGGATGATGAAAAATGGGCGGCGTTTACTGACGAGCATGCTCGCGATTTTGAAAGTTTGGATTTCCGCTATGCAAAGCACCTTGTGTTTGCCGGCAATCCCTTTGAGATAGAGACTGCCATTTTCGGATGCTATCCTTTGCACCCGATTTCAACCTTTATTTTACCAAGACTCTCTGAGCGGGTAGCTCAAAATGAAAGAACGTTGTTTACTTTCCTTTCGGCGGACGGCAATTCTACGCTTTTGCATTATCTAAACACAAACGACGAGTCAAAATTTAGCTTAATCACTCCAGACCTGATATATGATTACTTCGAGCCACTTTTTATGAAAGAGGCTTATGCAAGTGATATCCACAAAACCTACATACTGACAAGCAATATTCTCTCTCAGATCGCGGATAATGAGCTCGGATGCAAAATTGTTAAGACCATTTCCTTGATCTATATTTTGGAGCAATTTGAGAAGCTAAAGCCGACAAAAGAGGAACTCTGTGGAATCTTCTCAACGGATTACGATGTTAAGGATATTGAGAGCACAATCGAAGACCTTGTTTCAAAGTCTTATGTGATTTATCTCAAGCGGAGTAATGCTTTCCTGAGATTAAAGCAAACCTCCGGAGTGGATATCAAACAGACTATCGCTGACCATATTGAAAGCCAATCTGGGCGCGTTACGGTCAAGAGTATCCTGAATAATGCGAACTTTGACAATTACATGTATCCGTCTCGTTATAACGATGAGCACGAAATGATCCGCTTCTTTGCCTTTGAGTTCATTGATGAAACGGAGGCTGCTGATGAAACAGATTGGAACGCGAGGGTCGATGCACTGAATGCGGATGGTGTTATCTTCGGAATTATCCCACACGCTGAAGCTTCAATTGCAACTCTGAAAAAGGTGCTGCTTAAAGCATCTAACGACTGTACAAGAGCTATTTTTGTCCTTCCGAAGCATTACAGGGCGATAAGCGATATTGTTGAGGAATACAGTGCTGTAAATTACCTCAAGGATAAAGCGGCGGATGACCCGATTCTTTTTGAAGAATATGAGGTTATATATGAAGATTTAAGTGAAGTAATCTTCAGCTTTATGGGTGAATACTCTCATCCCGAAAAATATAAGTCTTTCTACATCTACGGTGGAGAGATTAAAGACATTCGTCGCAAAGCAGCTCTCACAGAGATGATGTCCGGTATTTGCGATGAGATTTTTGGATTAACGCCTGTCATTAACAACGAAGCTGTCAACCGTGATAGCATTACTACGATTTCAAGCAATAGCAGAAACAAAATTATTTCTGCGTTACTGAGGAATGATTTGGAAAGTAACCTTGGCTTAACTGGTACCGGTCAAGAAGTATCCATCATGCGAAGCACCTTGGTGCGAACGGGCGTGCTCGTTGATGAAGCCGGAATGCCACATATCAATCTCCATCCGGCAGATCAAAATATCTGCAACATGCTTGGCATTATTGAGAACTTTGTCCTTGGGGCAAGATGTCGAGAATCCGTTGATTTCAGCGAGCTATATACTCTATTAACCGGCACAGAGGAGCGTATTGGTCTGCGCAAGGGATTGATCCCTATCTACCTCTCAGCGGTAATTCATGAGTACAAACAACAGCTTATTATTATGGACCGTTTCGGGCCAGCATCCTTAAATGCTGATGTTATTGCTCAAATAGAGGCCAATCCCAAGGGATATAAATTATCTTATATTGATTGGAATCCCGAAAAAGAAGAGTATATTCGTCAACTCTCAACAATTTTCGATGAATTTATAATCGATGCCGAGCGCAGAACGAACGCTTACGATTATGTGGCAAACGCCATGAAGCGCTGGTTTTTGGGATTACCTAAGTACTCAAAGGAGTGCAAGCGCGCTACGGATGGCAAAAGTATCAACAAACGATATCTTGCTATGGTTAAGTCTTTGCGTCAGAACGGCAGCACTTATGAGCTCTTGTTTATTGATCTTCCGGCGGCATTTGGATATACCGGAGAATTTAATGCAGGCGTGTCGGAGAATATCCAGTCTGCAAAATCGTTCTATGATGACTTAATCAAAAATTTGAAAAAAGCACTTTGCGCAGATGTAAAAGGATTATTTGCTTTGCCGAAAAACGAAAAATCCTTTACAAAGATGTCCCTTTCCTCAACAATCAAGGATTGGTGCGAATCTTTGGATGCTCGTGTGTTTGAGCAACTCTTCCCTGATGGAACGGATAAGTGCCTTAACTTGATGAACTCAATCAGCAATGATGACGATTCATTTATTGTTCGCCTTGCAAAGCTTTGTACAGATCTGAGAATTGAAGACTGGGATGACGGAACTCACGATCTCTTTACGCAGAAGCTTTTGCAGTATAAGACAACCGCTGAATCATTCGTAAGTGAGAAAAAGATTGAAACTGCAAAGAGCACTTCCGAGTACCAAGTAACCTATGTCGATGATTCAGGCGCATCCGTTACAAAGCGTTTTGACAAAGTCGAGTTCAGCAAACGTGGTAAGCTTCTATTCAACCAAATCAACGCCTCTTTGGAAGCGATGGGACACTCAATCTCGGAGCAAGAAAAACGACAAATACTGATGGAGATAATAAAGAAACTTTGTTAGGAGGGATAATGTGGCTTACTTTGATAATGCGGCAACAACATATCCAAAGCCGGATTGTGTTTATGACTTCATGAACCAGTTTTATCGCAATGTCGGTGGAAGTGCTGGACGTGGGCAATATGCGCTGTCGCAGAATGTGAGCAGTTTGATTTCGGACACTCGCAACAGAATTAAAAATTTGCTGCACTGTCCCACCAAACAGGTTATCTTTACACCTTCTGCAACTATTGCGCTCAATATAATTATCCAAGGCGTGGTAAAGCGCGGAGCAAAGAATATCTACATAAGCCCATTCGAGCATAATGCCGTAACCCGCACACTGCATGGTCTTGAAAAAGCATATAAGATTAGCGTTCAGCAGCTTACGGTTTCGGATGAGCTTGAATATGACTTCAATAGAATCAAATATCAATTCGAGGCACAAAAGCCCGATCTTGTTATTGTGAGTCATGCGAGCAATGTCATTGGGCTGATTTCTCCGGTGGTAGATATCTTTACGCTGGCTAAGAAGTACGGAGCAATCACGCTCGCAGATATGGCACAAACTGCCGGACTGGTTGATTGCAATATTGGTCTTGAGGTATTTGATTTCGCAGTCTTTGCTGGGCATAAAACCTTGCTTGGACCGACTGGTATTTCCGGATTCGTGACGAAGCCCGGCGCTAAACTTGATCCGATCTTGTTTGGCGGAACCGGTGTTGACTCGGCAAATCAGGACATGCCTGAAAATCTGCCGGAACGATTTGAAATGGGAACGTTAAACACCTGTGGAATTGCGGGACTTAACGTAGCTCTTCGGTGGATCAGTGAGCAAACGGTTGATTCGTTGTATCAGTCTGAAATGCAGAATAGAGCTCGTTTAATTGAACTCTTAAAGCAGTACGAATTTATAAATATCATTGGAAACTATGCTGATCGGCAATATGTCGGGATTGTATCCTGTAATATTACCGGGATCAGCAGCGATAGTGCCGGGCTAATTTTTAGTGAACAAGGTATTTCTGTTCGTACCGGACTACATTGTGCACCAGTAGCGCATCAGTTCCTCGGCACATTTCCGTCAGGAACGATTAGATTTAGTGTAAATCATTTCACAAATGATGATGATTTTACCGAGTTAGAGAAAGCCTTGGATTTCATAGAATCCGAATTGTAATTGAGGTGGTTAATCGTGAGCTTTGTAGATTTGGATTTGAAACCAGAATATAGATCATTGCTTGATAATGTAATACGGGATTTTTATATTCCCGTTTTGAAGCGAGCTTCGATGTATCAACGTGCTGTTGGTTTCTTCTCTTCTTCTGCATTGTTGGAATTGAGCACGGGAATTTGTGGATTGGTAGAAAATGGCGGGAAAATCCAGCTTATTGCTTCTCCTAAACTCTCGACAGATGATATTGAAGCGATCAACGATGGAATCAAACGCAGGGACGAAGTTATTGAAGAAGCATTACTTCGCGAACTTCGAGAACCCAAAGGCAAATTTGAAGAAGTCCGTCTTAATTTGCTAAGTAATCTGATTGCTGCCGGTCGTTTAGACATTAAAATCGCTTTTTTGGAATCTGATAACGCCATTGGTATGTTCCATGAAAAGCTTGGTCTAATGTATGACTCGGAAAATAATATCATCGCGTTTTCCGGCTCAATGAATGAAAGTGCAAATGCTTTTACGACAAACTATGAAGCGATAGATGTCTTTACCTCTTGGTCGAAAGACGAAGATCGGGTATTCAGTAAGCAATCCGCGTTTAATGCAATGTGGAACGACTATGAACCCAGTATTAGAGTTTTGGATTTTCCAAAAATTAGTGCAGCTATAATCGAGAAATACAAAATAACAGATACCATCGAAACATTCTCCGAAGAAGAATATTTCAGCGTCAAATCAAGCCATGAGGACAAAAACGAAAACACTGTGGGCCCTGCTGTCCCCGCGTTCGTTCATATGCGACCGTATCAGCTGAATGCCATAAGCGAATGGGCAAGTCGAGATTATAAAGGCATCTTTGATATGGCGACGGGCACTGGTAAAACTTATACAGCGTTGGCGGCCATTTCTCAGCTCTATCAGGACAAGCGAAATAACCTTGCAGTGATAATTATTTGCCCTTATCAGCATCTTGTTGAACAATGGAAAGAAGATATAGTTGCATTTGGAATGAAACCAATAGTATGCTATTCTGCTTCTTCTCAACGAAATTGGCGAGAGCGGCTAAAGACTGCCGTGACAAGCTTTAATCTTGGTGTGCAAAAACATTTTTGCATGGTTACAACAAATGCAACCTTTTCATTGGATTATGTGCAAGCCGAGATTCTTCGTTTATCGGGGAATATCGTCTTGGTAGTAGATGAGGCCCATAACTTTGGTGCCGAGAATTTAAGCAAAGCCTTACTGCCGCATATTCCGTATAGATTGGCACTATCTGCCACTATTGACCGACACGGCGATCCCGAAGGAACTCAAAAGCTATATGACTATTTTGGAGAGAAATGCATTGAGTACACTCTAAAAGACGCTATTGATAATGACATGCTTACACCATACTATTATCATCCTGTTCTAGTATCTCTGAATGAAGCTGAACTAACAGAGTACTTGGATTTAACAGCAAAGATCAGAAAGAACGTACATGCAGACAAAAACGGAAAAGTACAGCTTAGCGAATATGCAAAGATGCTCCTTATCAAAAGGGCAAGGATTGTTGCAGGATCTGCCGAAAAAATCACCGTTCTCCATGACTTAATGAAAGACTACCAGACAGATAATCAGATTTTAGTTTATTGCGGCGCAACCACAATGCATGACGTTGATTATCAGGAAGGGAAAATCCAGATAGATGAAGCGCGACAGATTGACATTGTAGCAAGTATGTTGGGAAATGATTTGAACATGCGAGTCACAAAGTTTACATCTGAAGAAAGCGCCGAGGAGCGCGAGCGAATAAAATCTGACTTTGCGGAAGGTACTCACCTTCAAGCACTGGTCGCTATTCGGTGCTTGGATGAAGGTGTAAACATACCAAGCATCAGAACTGCTTTTATTCTTGCAAGCAGTACGAATCCCAAAGAATACGTTCAGCGCCGTGGACGTGTGCTGAGGCGATGCCCCGGCAAGTCTCATGCAACCATTTTTGACTTTATTACATTACCAATCCCGCTTGATTTAGTTGACCAGTATGACAGAGAAGTGATTGAAAGCGTGGAATCCTTAGCAAAACGCGAAATTATCAGAATGAAAGATTTCGCATCTATTGCGGAAAACCCATTTGATTCAGATTCTCTGATTAGCGAAATCCAAAGCCGCTATGATATAGAACTCCCTGTGGATGATATGGAGGAAGATGAGTATGTCTAATGAGAAAGAGCTTAACGAGAAAAAGCTTAATGCCATGAAGTACAAAATACTGAAGGCTGAGCAGGAGAACTTAAAGACAAGAGAAAAAAACACCGACCAAATGGTGGAACTGATTCGCCGAATTATCACTGACGAATCAAAGAAAAACTATTAAGGAGGAAAACCATGCTTATCAAATCATTAAGAATGGAAAACTTCCGACAATTCAAGGGTACAACAAAAGTCGATTTCTCATGCGATCCAGACAGAAATGTCACAATTATTCTCGGTGATAATACTTTCGGTAAGACTACACTTCTGCAGGCATTTAACTGGTGCTTTTATGGCATTGTAATGTTTGATCAAAACCCGGATTTTCTGTTGAATCTTGAAGTCGCAGGAGGAATGATGCCGGGCGACGTCAAGAATGTCGAAGTGGAGATAACAGTTATCCATGACGATGTTGAGTATGTCATTAGCAGGACGCAGAGATATTCCTTTGTCGGCAATAACGTTAAAGGAGAAGTATCTCCGCAAGCAAAAGTGTCCTATAAACAGAAGGACGGACAAACTGAGTCAGTAAAAGCCGTTCAGGTTAAGAATGTCATAAACAACATCCTCCCCCAAGATCTGTCTACATACTTCTTCTTCGATACAGAACGTGTGAATAGCATCAGTACAAGAAAAGACGTCGCGGAAGCTGTAAAAGGTCTTTTAGGGTTGTCCATTATGGACTCTGCCATCAAGCATCTGGGAACGAGAGCCACAAAGACGACAGTAATTGGCAAGTTCTACGGTAGTATGGATATGGATGGCAATGCAAAGGCGCAGGAAGCTCTGAATCGCATTCAGGCCGCGGAAGAAAAACGTCGTGTAATTGCAGAGCAAATTGAGGAATGCGAATCTCAAATCAATCATTATGAAGGTCGAAAAGATCAGCTTGATGATATCTTGCGCGATAATCAGACGACAGCAGCACTTCAAAAAAAGAAGGAAGATTTAGAGAGAAGAGTTCAAGAAGAACAGAAAGCTCTTGACAGCACAACTAATGCTTTCTTTAGGGAGTTTTCTCAAGGTTCGTTATCTTTCTTTGCACAGCCGCTCCTTGAAACAACAAGTGCTTTCTTGAAAGAAGTTAAGGTTGATGATAAAGGCGTTAGAGACCTGACAAAACCCACGATTATGGAACTCATTAAGAGAGGAAAATGTATTTGTGGGCGTGATATCTGTGAAGGAAATGAGGCTTATGAGCATTTGATGGCTGAACTTGCTTATGTTCCGCCAGAGTCTATTGGTAATACAGTTCGTCATTATAGAGAAAAACTTTCTTCTTTTGCTCGTCCTGCAGAAAGAACATTTGAAAGTCTGACCGAACGTTATGAATCAATTTATCGCTCAAAAACAAGAATTCAAGATTGGGAAGATGAATTGGCCGAAATCAGCGGTCAGATTAAAGGAAAAGAAAATATGCGTCAGTATGAGGCTGAGCTTGTTGATGTTAAGACACGTCTGCGCGATTTGTCCAGCAAAAAAGAACGCCTTATTCGAGATGACGCAGCTCAGCAGAATGATATTGACCGTTATAAAAAAGTCTATGACAGTTTGGTTGCAGTATCCGGGAAAAATAAGACCACTATGCAGCTAATTGCTTATGCTGAACAGATTAGAGATTGGCTTTTTGAAACCTATAAGGAAAAAGAAGATACAATTCGAGAAGACCTCGAGACAAAGGTAAACGAAATCTTTGAGAGAATGTATCACGGCCACCGCCGCGTAGTAATAGACAAGAAATATCAAACCTCTTTGCTCACAACTATTGCTGACAAAGAGATTGCTGCTGGAGAATCGGAAGGATCTAATCGCGTGAAAAACTTCGCGTTCATTGCGGGATTGGTATCGCTGGCAAAAGAAAAAATAGTTACTGACGGAACGGAAAATGGCTTCAATCTGTCTTCTGAGCCTTACCCGTTAGTGATGGACGCTCCGTTCTCAAATGCAGATGAGACCCATACCGCAAACATTTCAAAAGTCCTTCCTGAAATTGCTGAACAGGTCATAATGTTTGTTATGCAAAAGGACTGGAACTATGCTCAACCGGTTATGTCAAATAGAGTCGGTGTTCAGTATCACTTAAACAAAATCAGCGAAACATATACTCAGTTGAAGTAAGGGGGAACGGATATGTTTGAAAACGATTATACTATCACAGGTAAACATGCAACTTATCTGAAATTCCTCGCTGTAAAAAACTCAAAAGACGATTCGGATTCAGCAACTACCTCCGCAAAACTGTTTGAACGCTACGTCGATGTTTATATGAATGCGGCAGTTTGGGGATTACTCTATTCAAGAACTGCAAAGCGCGATACCACATCAGATGACAGAGCTCGTGTTTATGCAGATGCCTTTGCTAACGAACGAGAAAACTGTGTCTTCTTGTATCGAATGGTAATGCTTCTTGATAAGACAACAGAACTTGATCCAGAAGAAAGGGTTAATAGAGCTTTTCGTTATGATACTCAGGCTGACAAAGCAGATGCTTTCAAGGAAAATATGGAATTGTTCAATGATTATGTACGCGGTGGAATTGAATTAATGTACGAGCAGTTTACAGATGGATGTTCGACAAGAGACGATTATCTGAACAAAACATATGAAGTCCTCAAGACTTTTAAAGAAGAAATCGAAGGTATTTCCTACGAAGACGAGCTTGCAAAATTGATTAAGTAAACCATTTTATACTGGGAAAGGAGGTGGCAGTTTGGCTTCGCGTGATAACATTCCGGCGGATTTGTATAAAATCGCTATGGCCTTGTTTTTCGATGCGGGTCATGCTGCCACCGCTGTTCCCATGAGCATTAATCATTCACCTGAACAAGTCGTTTACTTGGATAGCAAGGTGGATGTGTATTTATCTCGTCAACAACGGACTATCTTAAATGAGATTGCGAATATATCTCATTTATTTGATATTTCTGATAGTTGTTTCAATGTAAAAGATGATAAAACCTGTGGGTTCTATTCGATAGAATTGATGACTGTTTGCTCATCAAGAAGCCAAACAGCATATGATGCTCATATAGCTCTAATCCCCTTTTTATCAGGGGATATAAATATCATTTTATTTCGTCACGATGATAAACTGATGCTTTCAATGCAAGGATTTGATTCGGATGTAGTTTTATCCGACTGGTATGACGAGATAACAGAAATAGACCAGCTTACAGAGCAAATTGACATTGGTAATATAAGCTTGAACTCAGCTCGCGATTACATAAGCGATTTCATATATAGCTGCGCCCGGTGGTACTATATTTATCCGATTTCTGGAGAACAAGCGGCATACGATATGCTGCCTTTGGATTGCTTCTTTTCAACTAACTTGGAAGCACAGAGTTACAGTAAGGATGAACTAAAAGAAATTGCCAGAGACGCATTTCGAACCGCCGAGAAGGAATACGGCGATGATTTTGTTGATTCTGGGATAAGCAATAATGTATCCAGTATTGATATTAGCGCAGAACTTGACTTGCTCAGTTTGGAAATTGATATGGACGAAGAAATTGAGGAGTCGCCATTCGGAGAAGAAAACGATTTTGAAGATGATCCCTTTGAGGATGAAGAATATGGCGATGAAGAGCAAGAAAAAGATGAATATGAATTTGATGATTATGATGAAGAATTATTCCGTGATCCTATCAAGATGATAAAATACATAGAAAAAATATAGAATAGATGAGGAGATATAGAAATGAATTGGCAATCATACTCTCACCCAATCTCCGATATTAGAGATTGGGAAAAGAACAACAGGCTTGAGTTACGTCCGGATTTTCAGAGAAACGAGGTTTGGAGCAAAGCAGCTCAAATAATGCTCATCGATACTATATTGAAGGATATCCCTATTCCCAAAATATACATTAAGTCTGTAATAAGAGAACAACAGACTTATAGAATTGTGGTTGATGGGCAACAGCGTTTAACATCGGTGTTGAAATTTGTTAATAATGAGTTGCCATTAAATAGTCCTTATTCTGGCGAATATCAAGACTTATATTTTAAAGATTTACCCGAGAATATTCAGAACAATATATTGCGATATAAGATAGACATTAATGAAATTTTCAACCCCACAGATGACGAGATTAGAGATCTATATTCGAGAGTAAATAAATATACGGTACAATTAAACAAGCAAGAATTGAGAAGAGCAGATTTCCCGGGAGACTTTATTAAGCTTTCAGAAGAGTTATCAGAATTAGACTTCTTCGAAGATGGAAAAATCTTTTCCACAAAACAGCGGAGGAGAATGTTAGATGTTGAATACATAGAAGAATTATTGACCATTGTAATTCTTGGACCGCAGGACAAAAAGGATTACTTGGACAACATATGCGAATCAAATATGCATATGGAGGAATCTGGTGCTGTACGAGAAACATTTATTTCTGCTATTGCTGATATAAACACAATTTTTGACGCCGAAGTTTATCCAATCAAAAAAACAAGATTTAAACAGAAATCAGATTTTTATTCTTTATTCGCGTGCGTTTTGCTACTTAGAAAAAGAGGTGTTCTTAACAATGAAATGCTTCCTGTGGCAAGAGAGCGTCTCAGCGAAATGAATGAATTGATTGGTCCGCAAAGCGATGTCCCGGAATACTTAGAATATGCAACCCGCTGCCTTAGTGATGCCAATTCTTTGAATAATAGAAAATGGAGACAAGATTTCCTCTTGGAACGATTGGGCGACTGTTATACGGTGGAAGAGGATTAAAAATGGGCACGATATATCATAAAGGCTTCAAAAAGAGCTATCAAATTGACGATGAAATTGAAGCGGAAAATGGGAGCTATGAAATTACTGATAAATTGGGCGAAGGTGGGAATGGTGTTGTATACGGATGTATCGGGATGGATGGAACAGAATATGCAGTAAAATTTCTATTAAACTTCAGTGAAAAAAGCAAATTGCGATTCGACCAAGAAATTGATCTCATGCAGCATATCAATCATCCTCATATTGTTAGATATATAGATAATGGTGAAGCAAATCTATATGATTCCCGGCAAAATAAATCCGTTACTGCACCTTTTTTAATAATGGAAAAGGCTGATACTAATTTGCTGGAAAAAATAAAAAACAACGAGCCTATTCACTATTCTATATATGCGCCACAATTTAGAGGGCTTTGCGAAGCACTATCTGAACTGCACAAATTTGCGATACATAGGGATATTAAGCCGGAAAACATTCTAATAAAGGGTGAGAAGTGGCTGATATCAGATTTCGGATTGTGCGAGTACTTGTCAGAAGAAGATCATAACGATATTACCAATCTGAACGAAAAGATTGGTCCGATCTACTGGATGAGTCCGGAAGCCGTTAATAAAGTCTATTTCGGCGCTGATACGATTGGCCCATATTCAGACGTATTTCAGTTGTGTGAAGTGTTTCTATTTTTCCTTACACGAAGTTATCCTGGTGGAATGTTGCAGGAAAACGCAAGAATTGATACTACTCCTGCAATTAAATCCTTACTGCTACGTTCAATAGCAAATGATATGACAGTACGTCCGCAAAATGGGAAAGATCTCTTAGAACAATTTAATTCTGCGACTCTTGGAATCGCATTACAGGAAGAGAATTCGGTTCCTGCCTGATTCAAGCGAATGGAAAGTTATAGGCGATGAATACTGATAATTTCATCAAAGAATTAAATAAAGAATTATCATGTGTACAGGACTATACAAAAGAGGATGTGTTTGCATCATTTGAGAAATATGTACGAAACAAGACTGCCCTAAGAAACTGTGTGGACTTCGGTTTGTTTTTCTTTGATTATGTGCATTACAAGGGAGTAATTGAAGGTACTATTTTTGAAGACGCTCTAATCGAAATTCTTGATACTTTTGAGAAGGCGTTTACTGCTAATCAGGAAGGATGTAAACGGGTATATCAAAATAGTTATTCAGAAATCTGTAAAGGATTAGCTGGGCATACTCAAATGATGTGGACTAAGAGCGAAGAGAAACCCAACAGATTCGATGTACTTGCAAGAGAACTCTTTCGAGATATGGGGCAAATGATCGAGGAGGAATTACAACCGTATATATCGTTTGTCCAAAATTTACAACGTATAGCCGAAGGAAAACAACCTGAACACTTTCGGCTTGGGGTAAATGTAAATACACTAATTGGGAAAAGTAATTGTTTCAAGATAATATATAAAGAAATCTTGCAAGATATCCCTGTTTCTCAATGGCGTAATATTGCCTATCATACGAATTTTAAGGTAAAGAATGAAGTGGCTGAGGTTTGGTATGGGAGCAATCAGGTAATTCATAGAGAAATAGCCAAAGAAGACCTGATAATGACTATTGAGACCATTGATACAATACTGTACCTAAATAAAACAGCGTTTACTTTGATCGGCATAGATTATGGACAGTATTTTGACATATCAACTGAAATCGGTGAAAAAAGCAATGACACAAGAAATGATGATATTCTAATTCAGATCACTGAATCAGCGTTTGCTCATGGGTACAGAATACTAAGTTATGATTCAGCAAAAAGAATCATTATTCTCGACACCATGAATGATACGCCCACAGATAATTTAATTCGCTTTATGCAAATTGTTGCAGTATTGATAGACGCGGATTTTACTGCAAGAGTTATGACTAATAATGTGGTAATTTGTGATGTGATCTATGCACAAAGCAAATTAAGTATTATTCATTATTCGACGTCAAAATAAATCTTTGTTTTTCATCAGGGTCTCAGGGGATTCCCTGACAAGTGAACTTTGGGGACAAAGTTCAGTGCTTGTCAAGACGGCGTCGCTGACATGCACGTGAATCTGTGCTCACAGATTCGTTGCTTGATAAGACAATGCCACGGACAGTTAGTTTTGCCTCCCTACTAAAAGATTCGGCTTTTAAGTGGTCAAAATGACCACTTAATTTTGAGCATCTTTTCTCGACATCCCGTACCATGGATGGATTGATGAAGTGCGTTTCCGATGGCAGGGCGATCTTGTAAAAGGGCAAATTGTCCTTTTACAACCACAGTAAAAACGGAATCTGGTACGAGGTAATTTTTACCTTCTACCAACTCGATGTACAAGGTTTCGATTTTGGTAGTTGGTCAATTTGACCAACTACCAATTTTCGTTATTGATCTTTGGTAAGTTCTCAATTTGAGAACTTACCACTTGCCAGGCCTTTTGGTAGTTTCTCAAATTGAGGAACTACCTCTTTTCGTCGGCTCGATTTTAGTAAGTTATCAATTTGATATCTTACTGCTTAGCTGGCTCTTTGGTACGGGGTAAATTTTACCCCGTACCTGTAATCTTCCAAGTCCTCAAATTGAGGTCTTGGAGGAGGAATACCTTGCTTTCCAAGGGGAAAATTTTTCCCCTTGGAAAGCAGCATCAAAGAATTCGCCTAAAGTTCCATGTGCTCAAATTGGGCACATGGGCGGCGGGTGAAGCTTCCGTCCTCCAAGAGGGAAAAGTTACCTCTTGGAAATAGTGTATTAATGCATACGCTGACAGCCCTTTCCGATCAATTTCGGATAGGGCTTTTTCTTTTTCTCAAAATTATTTTTCCGAAAGGGGTGTACGATTCGGGATTCTCAGTGGGAACAAGTGAAGGGTCAAACCTTCGCTGTTCCTTGACAACCGAATACACTCACAAGATACCATCCCCGTCAAATCTGCAAATCCGAATTTTGCACATTGGTGTTTTCTTTTGCTTTTCGCAACTTTTCGGACGAATACAATTTTGCGGATTTTCGCTGACCACATAGAATACCACAGACAGAACGAAGCGGTGTTTCCGATGCCTTGTCGGGAACACCGCTTCTCTCGTTTTGTGGTTCATGCCGGGGTTTGGAGCTGCTGCCGCTGGGCGGCGATCTCTGCTTTCATCTGGACGATCAGCTCTGCCAGCTTCTGCTCACATTCTTCTTCACTGTGTGCGTAGACATTCCGGGCGAGGCGAGTGCCGTTGGGGAGCCGTGGGGAGTATCGTCCTTCCCAGAGGTTTTCGTTGATCTGGCTGATGCACCCAGTGCCGGGTTTGCGGCGCTGGCCTTTGTAGGGCTGGAAGGTGGAGGGGGATGGCTTTCTTGGGGTTGTGTCTATATCCTGCGTGGTTTCCGATTTGGCG
>ENA-OURQ01000897-OURQ01000897.1-human-gut-metagenome-genome-assembly--contig:-NODE-897-length-27252-cov-4.745192_pt1 | contig 27252 bp, 21 predicted proteins | sample MGYA00242105_ERZ508999 | MGnify/ENA primary metagenome ERZ508999 (study PRJEB26280, sample SAMEA2338771) | human gut metagenome | biome: human gut; feature: human-associated habitat; material: faeces...
CTCCACTTTTCTGAATTTCTTTTATATTCACGTTCAATATCATTAATAATATTGGTATCCAATGTCTTTGACATTTCCGCCTCAAGATTTCCAAATCTAAGTCCTCGGTCAATTCTTTCATATAATATATTATTCTCTTTTATTATTTTATCGATTTTAGCATCGCTTTCATTTTGGTAATCTGTCTTGCCTGCAACTGCAAATAAGCGAAAGCTCTGATAATTACTCTGGTCAATTTTTCCACTACTCATAATAGATAATAAATCACGATATTCATAAATAGATGATTTATCACTAAATACATCTGTATCTCTTCTATTTAATTCAAATTGTAGGACTCTCTTTTCCAAATTGGCAAGCTCTGTACTACTTTCCACCTTCTCTTTAATCTCAACCATCAGCTGCTCTGAGTAAAAAGGCATACCATTTGCAGCCATATCTCTTGAGCCACTTTTAGCACTATCAATAGGATTAGAAGATATCATCAACAATGATTTCTGCATAGAATTAGCCGCATTTCTTAATGTCGCACAAAGAAAATCATTCGTCATTCCATCAATTTGTGCCGCAATAATTACTTCATCATTTTTTACTTTTAGAGTATATGTTTTATATACAGAATTATCCCTGCACACAAGTTCATATATTCCGATTATTTTATTTTCTTCTGCAAGATGTTTCAGAGCAGAAGAAACCTTAGCAACCATATCATCATTATCCAGTTTTAAGCAAAAACTCTCTCCCTTTAATAATGTTCCATCAGATGCTGCTTTCTGAAAGAAACTGTTTACTTTTTTTGCAATAAACTCATAAAATTCGTTTAACATACTGTGCATCCCCACTGTCACTCTTTCTGTCAATCAGATTCAATTTCGTAAAGAACTCCTGTAAATATTCTCTTGAAGTATTGTCTAAACAAATTCCTCTCAATTCATATTCTTTAAACAGTTTATTTAACCGTATTTTCTCCTCATTTCTAAGACAAATTTTAGTTAAAAAAATTATGTCCCGCTCTGTTAGGTTTAAAACTAATCCTGATTTTTTTCGATTCTTAACCCAACGTTCTTTGCAAAACCCAGAAAATTTTTCACTGTAAGCCTGATTCGCTCTTTGTCGTTCTGTATGCAAAAACTGTAACTCAACGCAATCAAATAAATGCCTTATTGCAGTTTCCGTTTTAGAACTCCCTTCCTTATATGAAATATCTGAAAATCCTTTAAAATCTCCAACATATGAACAATACGTAGCCTCTGCTTTTTCAACTTCAGCAGCTATTTCTTCATCAAAATAAGGAGCACTTCCTGCCAGCTGACTTAAGGATATATAATCTACTTTCTCTTCATCCTCTGTCTGATTTAAAATCTTCAATGTTATAGCATGACTAAACATATGATTGATACTATCCTGAAGTCTATTCCATCCTTCTTCACAGCATTTTCTATTTTTACTGACTTTTTCCCAATCAACTGCATAATAAAGTTTTTCTTCACCAGTTCTCTTTCCCGTACAAAACTGATCCAAAATAATACACGTCTGAGATACATAATAAAAATAATATACAGCTAATAAATTTGCCAGATCCTCCTGTGAAGTCATTCCAGACTCTAACATAAAGTAAAAATCATTTTTGAATCTCTCTTGAATATCATTCTTAATAATAAAATATTCTTTTCTATTACCGCCTTCCAGTGCCTTATTAGACTCTATATTTTTTATAACTAGTTCTTCCAAAACATTATATTTATATGTGTTCTTCACATCTTCTATTTTCTTACAATCATCATCATTCATATCCAAAATAGAAAATAAAAAATGAGCTAAACTCTCAACGCTTTTATTATTTGCCAAAGTTTGATACGGATACAATCCTAAATTATATGCTACAAAACCATCTTTAGAAAAAAATAAACTTCGGATCATATCTTTAAAGTAATCAGTATCTTCCTCTTCAATCTCCAATTCTTCTAAAAGCTTAGCGCATAGAGTATTATATTCTATTGGTTCTGTTTTCTTTTTTAACACTTCTCTAAAAAATCCGCTTACTACAGTTTCCAGCTCTGTAACAATTGGTGCCTGTGCCTTTCCCGTTGCTTTATATGGAAACACTTGAAAATTCCCATCTGGTCTATGAGTAATTCTTACGGAATCAATAGACTTATCAGTTATATCCTTCGCATTAAAGTTTTCTTTGAATTTTTCTACACTAAACCTGTATCCCATTATTTCACCACCTTAAACTTATACCCAAACATACGCTTAGCAATTGACGCCTTAGTTCCATTTCCCGATAGAATAGTCAACGTTTTATCCAATGATCCTGTTTGCAAAATTCGATTAATAAAACTTATAAATTCAGCATGATTATTTCTATCATTCGCAGTTTGAATATAACCACGATTTAGCTTATCTAATAATTCATATAATGAATAATCAATATCAAGCTTAATTTTTTCTTCATTTTTCCCTTCAAAAGCAACTGTAATAGATGGAATAAATCTCTGTAATTCTTCTTTTTCTTCCAGATATGGAACATTCTCTGCCTTTGGAACCATTTCAATTTTTTCATATAGTGAAAATCCACCACGTTTTTCCAAGCAACAATTCCCCTCTTCATCACCATTGCACCATTGCATTACAGCTTTTTCAACTAATGCATAAACTCTATTCAATTTCCTAAACATGCCAGAATTATACCAGTATAAATCTTGTAAATAATTTTTATAAGTTTCTTCCGAAGCCATACCTTTATCTAGTGTTTCCATTCTAGCAACAAGGCTGTAAAAATTCGCTTTTATTGTTTTATCTGTATTTATTTTTTCAAGCATATTATCATCACAAATCACACTATAATATGGGCTGTTTTCAAATACTCTTTTAATTTCTTGCGACACATTTGAACTGACATAATAAGACACAGCAGCCTCATCTGCTTCTTCAGACCTTAGTAATAAAGGATCATGCCTTTTAAGCATATTCATTAATGCAGTTATATCTGCCGATTCAAATAATAGTGCTGGTGTGATTTGTTTTACAAATTCTTTTAAGTACGCAGAATTATCTATACATAAATTATGAAAATGATTAACACTAAAACGTGGTGAGACAATTATATCATATATAAAATTCAAAATTTCTCTTGTAGTTAAAATCATCTTATCCTGAATAATTGTTTTTACAAGTAATTCAGCCACAAATCTTTGACGTTTTTTGTCTTTCATATAATCATAGTTCAATTTGACAGGACACTTTTTGGCAAGAGAGCAATTTAAGCATTCTTTCGAATATGTTTTATAGAACAGATTCTCCTCATCTGCAATAAACACTTTTTCCAATAATTTTTCTATGTAGTCAGCGTGAATTCCCTCCGCAGAGAGACTATATAAATTATAATCAGAAAAACTAATATGCTGAAAATTACTTTCACAATCATATTCATTATTATTCACTCGCGAAGTAAGTATATCACTATTCTCAATGTATTTTCTCAAAGTACAAAAATGATCCGCATATTTTGAATCTATAAAGTTACTAAGAACGCCTAAATTAATTGCCAAAATAACATTTTGCCCAAGTGATGCTAAATTCTCGTCTCTATAATCAGATAGAAATTCATTTAGTGTTTCAATCGCTGTTTTTGACGGGGCACTACTTTCAGTCGCATCATTATAAACGAAATAGTCATCTATCAAATGCTCTTCGTCCAAGTTTTTTAAGTAAGATAAAAGATGTGACTTACCATCGCCAGCACTTCCACATAATAATACCAGTGTCTTTTTTCCAGAGGCATTAACCTTACGAAGAAGCCCCTTAAGATCTTCCTCCATCTTTCGAACTACATGCATATAACTTTTGAATTGATCAAATTTCTCCACATTATCAATAGAATCACTTGATGATTTTCTTAATCTATTAAGTTCATTTATAAATTTACAATTTTTCATTACGTCCCCCATTAGCAATTTTTCTAAAAGTCTATAATTCAATTTAACGTGATCATCTTAACTCCTATTTCAACAAATCAAGTAATGTATACTCTCCTTTTGGAATCCTCGCAGTTCTGTGATATTCTTTTATTGCTGACACAAGAATCTGGGAATCCGAAAAATAATTAAACACATAGTCATAAGACTTTACCTCTGGCATTCTAAGATTTTCTTTACAAAAATCACTTGGTTTTTTTCCGGACTTTTTAAATTCTTTGTATTGATTTTCGGCAAAGATAATCAACATTTCAATTTCCGGTGCAGTTATTACATTGATAACATCTATTTTATGTTCATACGCTTTGCCAATTTTAAATTTTTCTCTTCTTGAATCCAATATCCGAATCACTGATATTTTATCCGCAAACCCTTTTCTCAAATACTTCTGTTCAAATTTATTTCCCTCCCTGCAACGAATTACCGCTTCTTCTAACATTTCTTCTCGTGAAAACACAAGCAAATCAGCATCAAGAAGAATATCCATAACGGCATTTTCCGCTGCACCCTCACATATACAAGCTTTATATTTTGCCAACTCCATAGCACACCTCCATTTATTTCAGAGATGCAGCTATACTTTTCTTCAACTGCATATATGCTTCATAAGTAGGTGTCGTTCCTTCCAGGAATCCGCTCTGGTAAGCATCACTTTTTTTAATATCATTCCTTTTTAAAATATTGGAAAGATTTTCGGCTGTAATGCCATTTCGGTTTCTGGTAATAAATATACTATCGTTACGATCATATTCATCTAAAAGCTCTGAATAATGAGTAGAAAAAATCAGCATTCCTCCATTTTTGTTCAGCTTTCCATCCAGGAAGAACCGGATTAAAGTGCTTACGATTTCCTTGTTGAAATGATTCTCAATCTCATCCACAACCAGGCAGCCCCCCTCTTTCAGAACCTCCTGTGCAAGTGTAAAAGTAATCATGCCTTTTATCGTTCCGGACGAAAGATAATTATTCAGTTCTATAGAACTATTTAAAATAATCTCTTCTTTCTCCTTAAATTTCAAATGAATTATTGGTTTCTCATTTTTTTCTTCAAAATATAAATATTCAATTGTCGGATCCAAATAAGAAATAATCTCCGTTGGAATACATTCGGAAAATGGTAATACATTCATATTAGTAAAGAACAGCAAACTGACTACCTTGATATGTTCACCGTTTTTCTTATTGTAAGCGATCATAATGCTCACATCATCAGACAAAAAACTTTCCTGCTCATTTCGAACTATAATTGGTTCTCTCCCATCAAAATCCAGCATAGCTTTACGCGTTGTTACTTCTTCAATATTCTTCGTCCACAACGATTCCGAATCAATCTGATATACTACCCCTTCTACTTTAACGTTCTTAGATGTAATAACTGTCTCTAATCTACAAATTTCTTCATTAACTTCTGAATAAAAATATATATTCAAGACCGCTTTTTCCGTATTTCCTAATATATCTTTTGTATTGATATGATTGATTGGTTCGTTATTTATGATTCCCAATGCAAGAATAAGAACCTTCAATACAGAGGTCTTTCCAGAGGCATTGATTCCTATAAATGCATTAGATGGATTTAAATATATATTGGAAAACAACGAATATAAATTTATTTTATCTTCCTCTGCCACTCTTTGCTGCGCATAAAAAGGCAAATCCAATTTTTCTTTAAACAATGGCAACCCTTGTGCTGTGACTCTTAATAATTTCATTTAGTCCTCCAAATTTAAAAACGTTTTTTGCGTTGATATTTTATATTTATTACTATTATATCCATATCTTCATAATTTATCAACGTATAATTCGTTTTTATTTATACTGTCCAACCAACCTCCCAATCTCCCCTTTCATCATCTCCACCACATCATCCGGTCCAAGAATTTTTATATTTTCTCCCAGTGAAAACACCCACCCCAGGAACTGTTTGCTGACGTGTATATCTACACTCACGGTGAAGTGCTCGTTGTCCGCTGGAATCATCATTACATCTTTGCCAAAACGGTCAATAATTACACCTGCCAGATTATTCTTTACCAGTAATTTTACTGTCCGTTCTTTTCCACCAAACATTCCAAAACTTTTCTTCGCATAATCTGCCATATCCAGCTTTTTAAAATGTTCATTTCCTTCTCTGCTTTCTTTTGATAGTTTGATATGCAGCATCTTGTCCACGCGGAAATGCTTAATCTTTTCTTCTTCTGAGTCATATCCGACCAGATAATAATTTTCATTATTCCAGGATAAGCCCCAGGGACTAATGTGATACCAGGCACCACTGTGGCGAAGTTCCATTTCTTTTTTCTCATTCCACTGATAATACTGGAACTTGATCTTTTTATCCGCTGAAATTGCATTGTGAATCGCATCTACTGTGTAATAGATACTCTCATTCATGGTTTTAATTCTTCCAGATACAAATACCTGGCGTTGCAGTTTCTGGGCATCATATTTACTTACCAGGGTTTCCAGTTTTTTGATCAATGCATTTGATTTTTTCTCTGTGATAAATTTCGAAGACTGGATTGCATCAACCAAAAGTTTTAATTCCGGGAGTTCAAAGGCACGATCTACAACATGATAATGATAGCGGTTTCCATCTGGTTCTCCCTCTACCTCAATACCAAGAACACTCAAATCTCTCAGATCATTATATATACTTTTCCGGTCTGCCGTGATATCATATTTGGCCAGTTCTTTCATGATTTCAGGCATGGTAATATAATGCTCATCATCTGTCTTCTCCTGCATGATCTGAGCAAGCCGGTATAATTTGAATTTCTGGTTACTTCCTTTTGGCATCTGACCCATCTCCTTTTATCAAGTGATAAGTCCAGTATACCATATTGCTATTGTGATTGTCCCTTTCTTTGCAACATCGCCTTTAATCATTCATATAATCATAGTAATCGGATTCGCTGGCAAACAAGATATATTTACCATTTACCAAACCCATGTAACCATCACCTGTATTAAATCCCTTCATCACCAGTTTCTCCATTTCTTTGAATTTCTGATTTAACCTTCTTTAATGGTTACAGTTTACAGCAATAGGTGGGGTATAAAAATCCCAGATAAACTTATTCTTATATACAAAATGGAGACAGCCCTAAGGACTGTCTCCAATAAACTTTAAAATCTTTCGCTTCTATAACACTTCAAACTCACTTCAATGTCCACTTCAAAGTTACTTCAAACAATCTTCATTTTACTTTGAAGCATTTTCATTTAAACCGTTTTAATTCTTCCCCTTCCACTTTCTGAAGCTATCTTGTCAGCTTTATACCTTCAATACTATCTACTATAGCTTTCCGATTTCGCTCATGCAGGTACACCGGATTCAGTTTGCTTTCCCAGTAGCACTATCACCTTTGATAATTGTAATATTACGCTTTATTTCAAACTCATAATGCAATTTATTATTTTTTACAACTACTTTATGTTTACCTTTCATTCATTATCCCCTAAACATACTCTCCAGCAATAGCCAAAAATTCCTGCATATTATGAACGATCTGGTTTGTATTTAACACCTTAGCTTCGAATTTTCCCTCTCCAAAGTCCATAATATGGCGAAGATTTATCGTCAAGTCTTTATTTTCCGCAATTTGCATTATCCATTTTGCACAGTTGTCACCGCACACAGAGGCATTAAACACCCGATCATTTTCATCAAATGCCATGAGCATCAATGTTTTTACTCCACCCGATAAAGCTTTAGGAGATATCGGACCTAACACAGGGCTCTCAATTAAATGTGCCCCTACTACTTTCGATTTATCTACATCAAAAATCATCTCAACAGATAACGGATTTGTAATCCATTCATCCTCATACATATTATCAAAGTATGTGGGATGATGATAAACAGCCTCTTTCATATCACCTAAATAAATGTTTAACATTTAGCACCCCATATAATCAATACAGTCTGTGAAGTCCATAATTCATCATCTTCTTTTATTATATACACAAAGAGACCGGATCACCAGTTCCAGTCTCTTTTATTTTTATTATTCTCTTGTATAAATTAATACAACTTCGCACCCGCCGGAATATGGTTATCCACCATCAGAAGATGAAGTTTCTCTTCTCCCTCTTCCTCATGAATAGCGCTAAGGAGCATTCCGCAGGATTCAATTCCCATCATAGCTCTTGGCGGCAGGTTTGTGATTGCGATTAATGTTTTACCAACCAGTTCTTCCGGCTCGTAGAATGCATGGATTCCAGAAAGGATGGTACGGTCTGTACCGGTTCCGTCATCCAGTGTGAACTGAAGAAGTTTCTTGGATTTCTTAACAGCTTCGCAAGCCTTTACCTTAACAGCTCTGAAATCAGATTTGCTGAAGGTATCGAAATCTACCTGCTCTTCAAACAGCGGCTCAATTGTTACCTTGGAGAAGTCGATCTTCTCGTTTGGTGTAAAGAAGCCATTGTTGTCACCTGCCGGTGCTGCAACTTCTACGTTCTCTGCGGAAGCAGCGCTTCCTGCCTGAGCAGCATTATTTGCTTCGTTCTTAGCAGCGCCCTGGCTCTTCATTGTGGGGAATTTTTTTGATTTTTCTTCATTACCCTTCGTGATGCTTCGCTGTGCTATTTCTATTAAATTGTCTTCTCTTCATCACCATTCATGATGAATCATTGTCAAATCATATCTGTTGTCAATTTGATGTCATTTGGTTATTTCTGTTGTCAGATGAAAGGGTTCATAAGCCCTTCTTAAAATACATCCATTGTTGCAGCCAAATGTTCAAATGTTTCCTGTTTTTTCTCCTCTGTCGCTTCTGCATAGATATCCATAGTGGTCTGAATATCCTTATGCCCCATGATCGACTGGATTATTTTCAGGTTTGTTTCTCTTTCACAAAGCCTTGTGCAAAATGTGTGTCTCAAGCTGTGCGCTGAAAAATCCGGCAACAGCACCGGCTCCCGATGCTCTTTTTTTGCCTCTATTTCTTCTGTTGCGTTATAAGCAGATGAGATTCTCTTGATTGCTCGATTGACTGACTGGGCATTCATTATATTTCCATAACGGTTACAGAAAACAAAGCCTGTCATTCCGTCAATCTCTGCATCTGTCCAGCCATTTTCTTTCTGCTCTTCCCAGATCATTTCAAAAGCATCTTTCACTGTATCCAACATGGGAATCGTACGCATTCCGGCTTCTGTTTTCGGCGTCGAAATGTGATTTTCCGATGCCCGGTCTTCTCCTACCGGATAATACGTCAGATTATGATTGATGCTGATAATCCGCTTCTCGTAATCAATGTCTTCCCATCGAAGCCCTAAAACTTCTCCAATCCGGCACCCGGTTCCAAGAAAAATCGTAAAAATCGGCCACCAGTGAAAATAAATCGGATGCGCAGCAATATATTCCATAAATGCTCTCTGCTGTGGAATTGTCAGTGCATGTCTCACACCGGTCTTCATGCCTAAGTTTTTCTTTAATTCTGCCATGACTCCATCCGTAGGATTTTTTCTGATAATGTCATCCCTTACAGCCAGTTGAAAAGTTGGATGCAATAACGTATGAATGGTTTCCAATGTGTTAATCTTCAGTTCCTGCTTCTTGGTCAAATGATTATAGAACTGCACCACATCAGAATACTTAATCTCTGCTATATTCCGCTTTCCAAATGTATCCCGGATAAATCGGTCATACATATAAAGATAATTACTCTTGGTCGTTGGTTTCAGATTGTTTTTGAGACTCATGTAGCGGTCAAATACAAAATTTACTGTAGCCTTTCCGGCAACATAAATATCCAGACCGTCCATCTGGTCTTTCATGAGCTGTGCTTCTTTTTCTCGAAGCGTTACAAGGTCTTGTGCATAAACATACTTACGTCTTCCAAGGGGATCTGTATAAGTATATACATACCTCTCATCGGAACGTCTCTGTGATTCACCTTTCCGCAAGACTCTGCCTCGCAGATCTTTTCTTGTCTGTGCCATATAAAATCCTCCTTCAATAAAGGAAGGACTTCATGTTATTCAGGTCTGTTCAAAATTCTTTCCAGTCCCTGCAGGACAACTTCTGTCACAGTCATTTTGTGCTTTCCGGCATAATCGCAGATACGCTTATACATAGAATCTTCCACCCGGATACTCAATACTTTCTTTTTTACATTTTCCGACTTTGGTCTTCCTGTCTTCGCCATATCTGTTCTTATTCCTCCACATCTTCATTATAGTTTTCGTATGACAAAAAGTCAATCCCTGTTTTTCGTCCTTCCACAATTTTTTCTTCCCTACGCAATCCGGAATGTCTCCAGATACTTTTCAAATATCTCACAGTTTACAAGGGCAACCTTGTCAATCTTATACACTGCTTTGGCTTCTTTCGCCAGCTCCTGGAATTTCGTCAGCCCAATGCTGTAAAGCTCTGCCCCTTCCTGATAACGGACGAATTTCTTTGCTATTTTCTTTGTTTTCTCTACATCTTTACGTGCATATCCCATACACCGCACCTCCTTTTCTGCATAAAAAAGTGTCTTCGACACTTCAACTCCCCTGCCCCTCAATCTTGAGGGGATAGGGGTTTCTTTTTTTCAACTTTTCATTCATAATAGGCTTATGAATATCTTACAAAGAATCTTTACTGACTACTATGAAGAAATTAAATATACACTTCATCCCAGATCTACTGAGATGGAAAATATCGATAAGATGATCAACTGTGGTGATCCATCTTTTGGCGGTGCCATGTACGGTTGTCCCCATTGCGGCAAGCTTAAATTTGTCCCATTCCGATGTCACAGCCGTTTTTGTCCAACCTGTGGAAACAAGTATTCTATGGCACGTACTACTTCTATGTCTTTTAAGCTTGTTAATGTCCAGCACCGCCACTGTGTTTTTACTATTGATGAAAATATTCGTGACTTTTTTCTTGAAGACCGTACTCTGCTCGACTGCCTCTTTCACTCTGTTACCAGTGTCGTCTCTCGTATGTTCTTCAAAATGAACAAGTCTAAAAATTATACACCTGGTTTTATTATGGTACTACATACTTTTGGCAGGGATTTAAAATGGAATCCCCACATCCACTGTCTTATATCGGAAGGTGGTTACAGTGATGATGGATTCTGGCGTCCGGTCCACCACTTCAATTATACTTATCTGCGTAATGCTTTCCGCACAGCACTGCTTGATGAAATGGGACGCAGACTCGGATCTTCTTTCAAAAAAATAAAATCCCAGTGCTACACGAATCATAAAGAAGGCTTTTACGTTTATGCAAAACCAAACAAGTGTGACCCTGAAACGGTCATAAAATACATTGGACGTTATCTTGGACGGCCAGTTATTGCCACATCCAGAATTGACAGCTATGATGAGGACTCGGAAACAGTCACATTTCATTACAACCGTCATGAAGATGACAAATATATTCAGGAAACAATCCCTGCATTAGATTTCATCAGGCGTTTGATCCGGCACATACCGGAGAAACACTTTAAAATGATCCGGTATGGCGGTCTTTATGCACGTCACCGCGAAATAGATAAAAATCTGCACCTAGCAATTTCAAAAGCGAAACGGCATACTCTGCGCGACTTTAACAAATGGCGCACAGCTATCCTTTCTTCTTTTGGATATGATCCATTAAAGTGTCCAGACTGTAAACATGAAATGCTCTTTCTGGAACTTTACTTTAACCACAAGCGCGTCTCCCTCGAAGAAATGTACAAGAAAATAATGTCCAAAGCTCGTAGAAGATGGTCTTCTGCATAATTTTTATGGATTCTGTGATATAATCCTCTCAAAGGAGGAAAACGCCATGAAACCAGATATCGAGGAACTGCGCAAAAAATACATCGAAAATCCACCAGAAGGAATGACTTCCAGGGACATTCGCCACATGAGCGAAGAAGAACTTCTGGATATGGATTATTTTCTAAATGATGACGAACTTGATGACTATTTTGGAGAGGAAGGCTTTTATATCTTCTAATCCAAGAATCGTCTTGTCGTCGTGCCCGCCTCCGTGCGGGCATTTTTCAATTCAAGAGAGCGCCAAAGGCGGTCTTTCCTATAAAGGAACAAGATTGACATAACCATATACCATTTTCAAAAGATTTTCTCTCCCGGAACAGAGAAAAGATAAGATCCTGGAATAATAATTATGCCATTTATCAGGATCCTGATGATATTCCGTCAGTAACTCCTTATACGACCATTCCTATGGAAGATGGAAGAGGCTGTTATCTGACAGATAATGATAATGGTGCTTTTTCAGATCTTCTTAAGTATAATCTGACGCATCCACCACTGGAACACAGCTTCTCCATTTCTATTAAAGAACAGGTGGACTGGCAGACGGATGACAGCAGTTTTGGGGAAGATCAGGTCAGAGAGAATAAGATAAATGATGGAATTTACTGTTCTGTTTATGGAAGCATGACGGATGGAGAAGAAATGGATTGCTATCAGGCATTGCGTAATCGACTGGACAGCCTTGATATCTCCTATGCGCTTGGAAAAATGGATGCTCTCACAGCAGTAACGAAAGGCTGTGACGCACCGGCTTATCGTTTTCTATCTGTTAAGATAAATTCATCTGATGAGAAACTGCAATATTGGGATGTATGGAATCTGATCGCATGCAGCCACACGTTTTGTCTGACAGATGGGGATGGAAATATTGGGTGGATCTTTGATTACACAACTACTGTGGATGAGAATGGAATTACGATCGCGCAGACAGAACTGCCGGGTAGTTTTCAGGATGAAGATAAGACAGTTTATCTGTCATATTTGAACGGAGCTGATACGATCCGTATGATGTCGGGAAAAGTTCAGGGAGACGGGAGCTGTTGCTTTGATCATTTTGCAAATGGAGCGGAGATTTCGGATGATAACAGATGGATCATTCCGCTGATCGGAACCTGTATCAAAAATGATCTGCCGGTAGAACTTTTACCCTATGATCTGAAGCTCAGAAATGAAACAGTAAATGACTGGAAATCTCTGGGGCTTTTTATTGAAAAATAGCCAGTCAGATGTCGGCTTGACCCTGTGAGGATGTCAGATTATAATAAAATAACAGGCATTTCCTGTATGCTTCAGAGGTATTGGAAATGACGGAAAGCCGGTCTTTGCCATAACAGCAGGGCCGGCAAAAATTGTATACAGGTACAGAAATACCTGAAAGAAAGGACGGGAAGCCATAAGTGCTTACCCTGGTAAAGAATTATGATATATATCAGTCATCTTCTGCCGGATCATGAGATGAACGAGATTATCGAGCAGACAGGAGTGGGAATCGAAAGTATTGAATTTTCGATAGCAGACAATCTGGATCATCTGAATGATTCCATTGGCAGCTACCGGGAACGGTTGAAATTTATGGACTGTCGGGGACTGACCCTGCATGGACCGTTTATGAATATCGATCCCGCGGCTTTTGACAGCGAAGTGCGTAAAATTACGATGATGCGTTTTCACCAGACTTATACAGCAGGTATGGAACTTGGGGCAAAAAAGATCATCTATCATACCTGCATGAACCCTTATGTCCACTATCTTCAGGGCTGGCCTGAGAGAGTTGCGGAGTTTTTCGGAGAATTTCTGGAAAAGCATAAAGAGCTGGAAGTTGTGATGGAGAATGTGTTTGACCCGCAGATCGATCCGGTTCTGGATGTTTATAAACTTCTTGGGGAAAAATATCCGAATTTCCATCTCTGTTTTGACATGGGGCACGCCCACTGTTATTCGAAGATCCCGGTTCTGGAATGGACAGAGAAGCTGGCGCCTTATGTGACCCATGTCCATGTTCACGACAACAATGGTGACCGGGATTCCCATGCTGCCCTGGGGGCCGGAAATATCCCTTATGAAAGGGTACTGGGACTGCTTCCGGAAACCAGGGAGCGGACGTGGACCATTGAGTGTTGCAGCAAAAAGGATGTTCTGCAGTCAATTCGTGTGCTTCATAACATCAGCAGGACACGGAAAGAAAATCTACAGCGATCCCGGGAATTATTTGACATAAAATTTCCAAACTGTTAGAATAACAGAAGAAACAACTGCATATTTCAGATGAGGTGAACTGCCACAGACAGTTCTTAAAGGAGGATTCCAGCGTGAGGTCTGAATCGCATCTCTGCCACGTCATTTACATTATTTTTTCGCAGAGGGGATAAGAGTATCTGAGATATTCAGCTAAAATTAAATACAACTAACCGATAGAAAATCAGTTCTCTCATTTCAGTGAGGGAACTTTTTTAGTGCGGAAATAAAAGGAAAGGAAAAAAAGAATGAAAAAAACAAAAAAAGGCTATGGAAAAAAGGCGCTTAGTGTGTCTTTGTCAATGGCGCTGATGCTGGGAGGAACTGCACCGGTACAGGCCGCAGATCTGTTTTCGGATCAGACCGCAGAAGAAAGTGCTTCCATGGAGCTTTATCCGGAAGAAAACACTGCAGAAGAAAGTAATACCGCAGATTTTGCGGCAGATGAAACTGAGAATGGGGCAGAAGATTTTTCAGCAGGACAGGAAGATCAGGCGGATGAATTTTCGGCAGGAGATGAAGACAGCTCTAAGGCTGCTGTGGCAGAAGTACAGTCTGCTTCCCATGTGATAAGTACAGCAGCAGATCTTCCGACAGGAGGAATCGCGGAAGGCGAAACTTATGAACTTGCGGCAGATATCATTCTGACTTCCGGTCAGCAGATCAGCTCCATTGCAGGTACGCTGGATGGAAAAGGCCATGTGATCACTCTTGCGGATAAGCCGCTTGCAGATAAAGTTTCCGGAACGATCCAGAATCTTGGAGTTGCAGGAAGCAGCACACTGACGCTTTCAGACGGACAGGGCAGTGTGGCAAATACAGTAACAGGAACGATCCAGAATTGTTATTCTACAGTATCCTCCAATGCGGCAAGTGATTATATGGATACCATCGGAGGTTTTGTGGGAAATCTTCAGGGAACAGTAACCAACTGTTACTTTGCAGGAAATACAGATATGTTTGGTGGAGGAATCGCTGCTACAAATGGAGGTTCCTATAAGATCAGCCATACACTCTGGGCATCCGGTATGTCTGCGGTTGGTATGGGAAGAACCGATAATATTTCTGATGACAGCAAAACCAAAATGACTGCAGATCAGATCAAAGCCAGTGTGGATATCCTGAATACAGAGATCCCGTCTACAGGTTTCAGATGGGCACTTCCTTCTGATGGAAGCAACAACGGACTTCCGGTACTGACAGAAGGTTCCGGGACTCCGGCAGAAGTAAACTGGGACAGCCTGAAAGCTGCCATTGAATCTACAGAGAAACTTACAGAGTCTGACTACACAGAGACCAGCTGGAAAGCTGTTTCCGAGGCTCTTGCTGAGGCCAGGGAAATGCTGGATGCAGGTACAGCTTCCCAGTCAGAAGTAAACGCAGCTGCAAAGAAACTCAGCGATGCAGTGAACGCACTGAAGAAACAGAAACCGGAAGCGCCGGTAAAAATCCCGGAAGGTGTAACCGTTACACATATTACTTCTGCAGACCAGATCGAAAATATCTGGAGCGGTACAGAAGGTCAGTATTATGTGCTGGATAACGATATCACTCTTACAGGTGATTATATGAACTTCTGTGAATTTAATGGTGTGTTTGACGGCCAGGGTCATACTGTTACGCTGAAAGATTCCCAGGGACTTTTTACCAGAGTGGGAGAGAGCGGTGTTGTACAGAATACCGCATTTAAAGGAACGATCGGAAATGTATGGGAAAATACAGGTGCACTTGGCGGAAGCATCAAAGGTGCGGTACTGAACTGTTCTGTGGAAATTTCCGGAAGTTATGCCTGCGGTTTCGCGAAGAAATTATCAGGCGGAGTTATCGCAAACAGTATTTCTTTTGGCGAGAGCCCGAAAGGCGCGTTGTTTGCACAGTATGAAACTGCGGATGATCCAGGACTTGTAAAGAACTGTTACTGGACAGATACCCTGTCCATGCCGTCTGTACCGGAGGGAGTTCTGGTAAATTCCACATCCAGGGATGAGACAGAAATGAAGACGCTGGATCTGGTTGATGTCCTGAATAACGGACGTGGAGACAATGGTACAAAATGGGGACAGAGCAGTGAAGGATTCCCGTACTTTGGAGAAAACCAGTCCTATAAACCGGACACTGAAGTGTGGCCGGAACTTCCAGCAGAAAATCAGTATCAGGTAGAATTTTCTGCTTATAATGGAAGTGCAAAAGAAACCCTGACAGATTCCCGTCTGCAGGTATCTCCGGATTCTGTCAATGCATTTAAAGTTGCAGGCAGATTAAGCCTTAAGGATTATCAGGCACCGGAGGGTAGTCATCTGGAGTGGAACTGTACAGAGATGAAGCCGTCCGGAGCAATGGCAATGGACCTTTCTTCCGGAGATCTGTATGTATACAGAAACGGAAAAACACTTATCACAGCAACACAGATAAACAGTGACGGTTCCAGTAAAGTTGTTGCGTATGTTTCTGTGATCGCCACAACAAAGAAGATCGAAGCAGTCAGACTTCTTATTGACGGACAGGATATAACAAACGGAAGCTTTACGGTAGCAGGTTCCGAGACTAAGAAGATACAGGTTCAGGGAAAATATACAGGGGAAGATGATTTCAGCGATATGGCTTTTTCAAGTTTCCTGTATAAAGCCGCTGACGGATCTGTGATCAGTAATGATGAAAGTTACAGTTCATTCTTCTTTCTGAAACCGGGAACTTCCTCTATCACCGTAAGCTCCAAGGCACAGCCGGATATCTCTGCAAAAGTAGATCTGACATCTACATATGTGCCGATCGAATCCATTGTACCGGGAATGTCCGGACAGCAGGTGATCCATGGAAGAAATGCAAACAGTGACGGTCAGGAAGAGGATGGCAGAGTAGCATTTAACCCGATTCCGGGAAGCGCTGTAGTAACTCCGACCAATGCAAGTTATGCATCTGACTGGACCATTACAAGCAGTGATGATACGATCGGATATTACAGCAACGGTTCCAAAGTATTTGTTCCGAAACAGTCCGGAAAAGTAACTTACACAGCAGAAATTAAAGATACAGATCCGGAAACAGGAAAGACACGTACCATTACCGGAACTTCTGAGGTTGAGTTTGTATATAAGAATCCACTGACTTCAGTCACTTCTCCTGTAACAGAGGTAACCGTAAGATCAGGAGAAAGTCAGGATATCGATCTGAGCTTTACCGGAGAGATTTCTGACCAGGGATACAACGTGACAGATCCATCCATGAAATGGACTTTTGACAAAAAAGGTGTTGTAGTCATTACAAAGAAAACAAGTGGCTACTGGAAACGTCAGGATGGAGCACCAGATACAAACAACTACTTTATCGGAACCGATTACAGGATCACGGGAATCGGCGAGGGAACGGTGATCGCTACCGGTACACCGGTTGACCAGACCAATTCTCCGGAACCTGTAAAGATCAGGCTCACAGTAACAAAAGGTGACGGACAGGATACAGACAACAAAAAACTTGCGTCTGAAGACGTTGAGAAAGCAGTTTCTTATCTTACAGACCTTCATCAGGAAAAAGGATATCAGTATGGAGATGAGTGGGTGGTATATGCTCTTCTCCGCAGCGGACAGACCATTGACCAGGATAAACTGGACGCATATTACGAGTCTGTATGTGCGACTGTAAAAGGCTGGAGTGCAGACCAGAAACCTACAGATATTGAGCGAGTGTCTCTTGCATTAACAGCTATGGGAAAAGACATCACAAATGTTGACGGTGTAAACCTTGCAGCGATGATCTACAATTCTGAAAAACTGAAAAATGGTTCCAATGAACTGATCTATGCATTGATCGCTCTGGATGCCGCAGATATCCAGATCCCGGGAAATGCGAAATGGAACCGTGCTTCCATCATCAGGGCACTTGGAGAATTCCAGAATCCGACAACCGGTGGAATCGGACTTACCGATGCAAAAGGAGGAAGCTCTGATATTACAGCCATGGCGCTTCAGGCCCTTGCTGTCTACAGAAACCATAATACAGCCGCAAAAAATATTTCAGACAAAGCACTCACTTACCTGGCAAATGCCATGGGAGATGATTTCGGATATGGTACCTGTGAAAGTACAGCCCAGGTTCTTCTGGCACTGACTTCTATGGGAATTGATCCGTTAAGCGATGATTTTGGTACTGTAAATATGAATATGATCACAAATCTGACTGGTTATATTCAGAGCGACAATGGTTTTTCACATTCCATGTCAATTTCAAAATCCAGCGAAATGTCTACAGTACAGGCACTTCAGGCACTGGATTCTTACAGACGTTTTGTAAATAAGGAGACAACATACTGGGATCTGAAAAATAAAGGAGAACATGCAAAACACAGCTGGGATGCAGGAACAGTAACAAAGAAATCCACCTGTAAGACAAAAGGAACAAAATCTTATACCTGTACCTGGTGCGGAGAGAAAAAGACCGAATCAACAGCTCTTGCAGCACATAAGTGGAGTTCCTGGAAGACAACGAAATCTGCAACTGTTTTTGCACCGAAACAGATCACAAGAACCTGTTCTGTATGTGCCAAAAAAGAAACAAAGAATTCAGGAAGCAAACTGAAACCAACGATCAAACTGAACGCATATGGAATTCGTCTGAATCCGGGAAAATCTACTAGCAAAGTGAAAGTCAGTGGTCTTGCAAAAGGAGATTCCGTGAAGTCCTGGAAATCCAGCAATACTGCAATTGTAAAAGTAGATAAAAAAGGTGTGATCACCGCACAGAAAAAGACAGGTACTGCTTATATCACAGTAACTCTGGCAAGCAAAAAAACGGCGAAACTGAAAGTCGTTGTACAGAAAGGAACAGTAAGAACTGCGGCCATAACCGGACTGCAGTCCAGAATAACCATCAGTAAAGGAAAGACAACGACCTTAAAGCCGATACGCAGACCAATAACATCTGCTGAAAAACTTACATACAGTTCCTCCAATAAGGCTGTTGCCACAGTAAGTTCCAAAGGTGTGGTCAGAGGTGTGAAAAAAGGAACTGCGGTAATTACAGTAAGATCCGGAAAAGTTTCTTACAAATGCCGTGTAACTGTAAAATAAATACTGATCATTATGAAATAACCCCGCCTATAACTCTGATTCACGGGATTGTCACAGAAAAAGAAGTGTGTTATAATTTCTGAACAGTTAAATATGGAGAAAAAACAATTACCGGTTTTAAGTTCTCTGCCACATCGGCAGGGCCAAGAGGGAACAGGGTGAGAATCCCAGGCAGTCGTGCTACTGTATTTGTTTAGATCTTTCTGTAACCATTGTACGGATCTGTATGAGAAGGGGAGGGATCGTGATTACATAAGCCAGGATACCTGCTTAAAGCTGCTACCAGTTATTACACGCAATGATAAATGGAGGGGGAGATTGTTTGGTTTTGTGTACCTATTTTTCGGGACACAGAAAGAAACATTTCCTGAATTCAGAGATATTGCGGTAGCAGATGGTATTGTTGAAAACATGATCATTATATACGGATGCGATATCTTTCAGGGTATTGCATCCGTTTTTTTGTTGAGAGGTTAAAAAATGCAGAAAACACTGGTGTGGCGTTCGCAGAAAGAAAGAGAAAAAACATTTGTAAGAGGATGTGCAGAGAAACACGGAGAGAGAATTCTTGTTATCGGACAGCCTTACAGCCGAATCGGAGACGAGGCACTGAAGAATAATATCCGGATCAGAGAAGTGAGCCTGGAAAACTGCGTCAGAGAGATTGGCAGAGAAAGTTTCGCCGGATGTACAAGGCTTCGAACAGTAAGATCAGAGAAAATAAAAGTTATAAAAAACAGAGCTTTTTCCGGTTGTGTAAACCTGAGAAGTTTTGAAATCCCGGCTACAACAGAATATATTGGAAAAGGGGTTTTGTACGGGTGTAAAAGACTGCAGAAGACAGTTTTTGAAGAGAATAAGAAAATCATCCGAATTCCGGCAGAAGCTTTTATGGAGTGCCAGGAACTTTCCGGAGTAGTGCTTCCGGAAATGATCACTGAGATTGGGCGAAGGGCATTTTATAAATGTGGGAATCTGACAGAGATAAAAATTCCTCAGTCTGTGGAGCGGATTGAAAGAGAGGCGTTTTATCAGACCGGACTGCAGAAGCTGGAACTTCCTCAAAAGCTGAAATTTATTGGAGAGAGCGCTTTTCTGAAGTGCAGAAATCTGGAATATGTCCGGGTTCCGGAATATGTGGAAACTGTGGAAAAATGGGCGTTTCACGGGTGCAGTATGTTGAAAACAGTGGAATTTTCCGGGGATCCAGAAGTGCTGGGAGAATGGATCATAAATAAAGGGACAAAGATCCTGTGCAGAAAAAATACCAGAGTCGATGACTATTGTAGGAAGTATGGATTTGCGGTAGAATATCTGTAAAAGCGACCATTTTTTGGTGGAAAGAGGAGAAGGATGAGGGAAAGAAAACCTGTGATCGGCGTTACCTGTAATTTTGACTACAGGGATGCTGTTGGAATGGTTTCGGGCATGGGGATCACCGGGCAGGACTGGGACTTTGTCAGCGGTGATTATGTGTATATCCTGGAGAAAGCCGGTGCGATTCCTGTGCTGATCCCGCAGTATGGAGATCTGGAGGCGGCGAAACCGTTCCTGGAACAGCTGGACGGAGTGCTGATCTCCGGCGGACATGATGTAGGGCCGGAGCGGTACGGGGCGTTTCCAAAAGGGTACTGCGGAACGATCATGCCCATGCGGGATGAGCAGGATATTGCGATTTCCAGATATTTTATGATGGAAAAGAAAAAGCCGATCCTCGGGATCTGCCGTGGCATTCAGATCATGAATGTGGCCTGCGGCGGAACCCTGTATCAGGATCTGGAAAAAGAAGGGGGTTTTGAACATCATTTCGGGGATAAGTACCCGAGAAATGTGGCGTGGCATAAAGTGAGCATTGCCAAAGACAGTATATTGGAAAAGACTTATGGGAACCGGGAGATCCGGGTGAATTCTTTTCATCATCAGGCGATAAAAGATGCCGGGGAGAATGTGAGGATCACAGCCTGGTCCGAGGACCGGGTGCCGGAAGCTATGGAACTTGAGGATCATCCATTTGCGGTGGCTGTGCAGTGGCATCCGGAGATGATGTATGATTCTTCGGAGCAGATGAAACTTTTACAGGCATTTGTGAAGGCAGCAGAGAAGGGGACAGAAGCATGAATATTTGTATATATGGAGCATCCAGCGCAGAACTGAAAAAGATTTATTATGAGAAAACAGAGGAATTGGGACGGCTGATAGGAAAACGTGGCCATGGCCTTGTTTTTGGCGGTGGAAAAGAAGGACTGATGGGTGCGGCGGCCCGTGGCGTTGACAGAGAGAAAGGTTATATCCTGGGGATCGCACCGCGATTTTTTGACAAGCCGGGAGTCCTGTATGAGCATTGTACAGAGTTTATTTTTACGGAAAATATGCGTGAGAGGAAGCACCTTTTGGAAAGCCGTTCCGATGCGACCATCGTGGTACCTGGTGGAATTGGTACGTATGAGGAGTTTTTTGAGATCCTGACACTGAAAAGTCTGGGACGGATCGACAGGCCGATCGTTCTTTATAATATCAACGGATATTATGACAGCATGAGGGCCCTTCTGGAGTATACGGCAGGGGAGAAATTCATGGCAAGAGATGTTGTGGATATGTGCCGGTTCATGAAAGATCCGGAGGAGATCCTGGATTATATTGAGAATTACCGGAATTATGGGGGAAAGTTATAAAAAGGGTTGTAAGGATAATAAAAATAAAGTCCGGGTTATAGGACAGATTGCAAAAATACAACAGTCCCAAATATAGGACTGTAAAAACGAATGTGTTACAGAATAATATAAGAAAGTCTGTAGTAATTCCGGGAAGTTATATTCTGAACAGTCAGGTTTGATATAGTAATTGATGGAAATGCCATAGTCTGCAAGGGGATTTTTACAGGAGAAGGTATATTTTATGAGGAAGATTATGTTAAATGGCCGGTGGGAGCTGGCGGAAGCGGGGAAAGATACATTATGTGCAGTGCAGGTTCCGGGATCTGTACTTTCCGGACTTTACGGGGCCGGAAAGATTGAAGATCCTTTTTACCGCACCAATGAAGATGCCACGAGGGAACTGTTCTGGAAGGATTATGAATTTTGCAGAACGTTTGCGGTTACGGAGGATGTCCTTAATGAGAAGAAAGTGATCCTGGTATGCGAGGGACTGGACACACTTGCGGATATTTATATCAATGGAAAAAAAGCCGGATCTACAGATAATATGCACCGTACCTGGAAACTGGATGTGAAAGGATTTCTTCATTCCGGTGAGAACCAGATCCGGATCGTATTTCGGTCGGTGTTTAAGTATATCGAAGATTATGAGTATGAAGAGAATAAAGAGATCCATTATGTTCCCTGCGGCGGAATGAAAGGAAACCAGCTGATCCGTAAGGCACACTGCATGTTTGGATGGGACTGGGGCCCCCAGACGATTGATGCCGGAATCTTCCGTGATATTTATCTGGAAGCGTACAGTCATCCGAGGATTGAGGATGTGAAGATCACACAAAGGCATGGGGATAATGCTGTGGATGTGTGTACAACTGTAGCTGTGAGCGGCGATGCTGTGGATAAGTGTCAGGTGAGAGTGAGTATCCGGAAGGATATGACGAGTGTCCGTGGAAATGGACATGCGGTTCAGGAGACTGGAGACTTAGAGATATATGCAGATGGAGCTGTACTGTTGAACAGTAATTCTGTAACTCTGACGGGAAGAATCCACAACCCGAAACTCTGGTGGCCAAACGGCTACGGCGATCAGCCGTTATATAAAGTTAAGGTGGAACTTCTGGATGAGGATGGCGAAGTTCTGGAAACTATAACGAAGCGCATTGGTCTCCGTACTCTTACCATCAGCCAGGAAAAAGATCTCTGGGGAAAAGAATTCGCGTTCTGTGTCAATGGCGTGAAGATTTTTGCCATGGGCGGAAATTATATTCCGGAGGACTGTATTTATTCCAGGATCACGCCGGAGCTTCAGGAGTACCTTCTGGAATCCTGTAAACGTGCCAATTTTAACTGCGTCCGTGTGTGGGGTGGCGGTTATTATCCTTCGGATCATTTCTATGATCTCTGTGACGAGATGGGGTTGATCGTATGGCAGGATCTGATGTTTGCTTGTAATGTTTATGATCTTACAGAAGAATTTGAAGAGAATATCACGAAGGAAATTACAGAAAATGTAAAACGTCTCCGTCATCATGCATCTCTGGGACTGTGGTGCGGAAATAACGAGATGGAATCTGCCTGGGATCACTGGCCGGAGGTGCAGAGTGAGTCGAAATATCTTCGTGCGGACTACATAAAAATGTTTGAGCATGTGGTGCCAAAAGCAGTGAAAGCGGCAGACAGCGAGACCTTTTTCTGGCAGTCTTCTCCGAGTTCCGGGGGTTGTTTTGATGAGCCGGATGATGAGAACCGGGGGGACTGTCACTACTGGGATGTATGGCATGGCCAGAAGCCTTTTACGGATTATCAGAAGCATTATTTCCGGTTCTGTTCGGAATTTGGTTTCCAGTCCTTCCCGTGTCTGAAAACAGTAGAGAGCTTTACGGAAGAAAAAGACCGGAATATTTTTTCCAGGGTGATGGAGAAACACCAGAAGAATCCGGCAGCCAACGGAAAGATCCTGTATTACCTTTCCGAGAATTTCCGTTATCCGGAGAATTTCCGCAAGCTTCTCTATGTGAGCCAGATCCTCCAGGGAATGGCCATGAAGTATGGAGTGGACCACTGGAGACGCCACAGAGGCCGCTGTATGGGTACTCTTTACTGGCAGATCAACGATAACTGGCCGGTGGCATCCTGGGCAAGCATCGACTATTTTGGCCGCTGGAAGGCGCTTCACTATATGGCGAAAAAATTCTATGCGCCACAGGCTGTGAGCATGTGCCGGGATGGGGATACCATGCAGGTGTATCTGGAAAATGAAAGTATGGAAGCGCAGCCATATCAGGTTGTCTTTTATGTGAAAAATATGGAATGCGAGATCCTTGAGAAGATTACCGGAAAGGGCACTGTGGGTGTGCAGGAGTCCGGGCAGATCCTGGCGGTGGATGTTTCCAGATGGGAAGACAGGAAGTATAAGATTTTCCTTGAGGCAGAAGTGACACTTGCTGATGGAAAAGTGATCCGTGATGTGGAGACTCTTGTTCCATATAAATATCTGGAACTGGATAAACCGGAGATCGCCGCTGAGGTGGAGGAGCAGGAGGATGCGTTTGTGATCCATTTGAAGAGCAGCTGCTTCAGCCCGTTTACAGCTGTTGGATTTACGGATGTGGATGCGACACTTACAGATAATTTTTTCCATATGACAGATGGCGGGGAAATCTGTGTCCGGCTTGATAAGAAGGACGTTCGAAACGGAGAGATCCTGGATGCGGCGGATCTTACACGGCAGATGGAGATTTTGACGTTGGCATAAGAATTTCCGCAGACTGAGAAGATCATCATACAGGTGAAAAAGTCAGGTGCATGATCAGAGAAGTTTCATTAAAATTAGAATAATGAAAAAGACGCGACTCTTTATCGGATGATAAAAGGGTACGCGTCTTTTTTGTATGATATTAGGGGGAATTTTATGGGTTTGTGCGTGTTTTCAGTTGATTACGATGTCCGGGATCAGAACTCGTAATTTTTATGTCTTTTGAAGAAATCTTTTGTTTCTTTTACAACCACACCGCTCAGGGCAAGAAGAGCGATCAGGTTCGGGAACGCCATCAGGGCATTGAAGATATCTGCGATGTTCCATACAGCTGCTACAGTCATATATGGTCCGATGAAAACGCAGATGATGTACAGCCAGCGGTATGTTGTAACTGCGGCTTTATTTCGGTTGAAGAGGTATTCCAGACATCTTTCACCGTAGTAATCCCATCCGAGGATTGTTGTGAATGCGAAGAATACCAGGCACAGCATCAGTGAGAAAGATGCTACAACCGGTGGGAAAGGAAGTCCTTTCTGGAAAGCGGCTGTTGTGATGGCAACACCTTCAAGACCTGTGTTCCATGTCTCTGTGATGACGATGGAAAGACCTGTCATGGTACAGATTACGATAGTGTCGATAAATGTACCTGTCATGGATACAAGACCCTGACGTACCGGCTCCTTTGTCTGAGCTGCAGCGGCTACGATCGGGGCACTACCAAGACCGGACTCATTGGAGAAGATGCCTCGGGCGATACCCTTCTGCATAGCTACGACCATGGTTCCCATTGCGCCACCTGCAAGTGCGCTTCCTGTGAAAGCAGATTTTACGATAGTTACGATCGCTGCAGGTACTGCAGTGATGTTTGTGATCACGATGATCAGTGCCAGTGCAACATAGAGAACTGCCATAAACGGTACAACGACCTGGGATACCTTTGCGATTCTCCGGATTCCGCCGAGAACGACAAGTCCTACGCATACGGTAAGTACCAGACATGCAACTACAGTTGCCCAGGAATATGTATTTCCGAAAAGTGCTACTGTGTGTGCTTTATCCGGATCAAAGAAGTTGGTGACTGCAGATGCGATACCGTTTACCTGTGTAAATGTTCCGATACCGAAAAGTCCAACGCCTGCTCCGAAAAATGCGAAGATCTTTGCAAGCCATCTCCACTGTTTTCCCATACCGTTTTCGATGTAGTAGAATGGTCCACCGAGAACGTGGCCTTCTTTGTCAATGGTACGGTACTTGATTGCCAGAAGTCCTTCTGCGTATTTGGTTGCCATTCCGAAAAATGCGGCTACGATCATCCAGAAAAGTGCTCCCGGACCTCCGGCACAAACTGCTGTTGCAACACCAACGATATTACCAGTACCAATAGTTGCACTTAACGCTGTACATAGTGCGGCAAAACTTGTAATTTCACCTTCTGCCTCTTCTTCATTTTTAACCATCCATTTTAATGCTAAAGGGAGCTTTCTGATCTGTAATAAACCAAGACGAACTGTCAATAATATTCCGCCAAAAAGGATAATTACCATAAGCGGCACACCCCATACGAAATTATCAATGTTCGCAAGAATCTGATTAATTGAATTCCACATTGTACTTTCTACCTTTCATATCTAAACTACAGCATAGTACAAGCCTATACTGTCCCAACACCGCAAATGCCGTACATTACTAAATACTTTGCTAATATGCAGACTTTTACTTAATGCATTGGAATTATAGACAATATTGCCTGAATAAATATAAAAGCAGAAATAACATTTTAGAATATACAACTTATCATATAACAAGTTATACTATACTTTATGCCTTCTCTGTCCTTTTGCCTGAGAGATTCATATACGCATGTATATGTTGCACCTTCGGCTTCTGTATTATATCAGAATCTCCAGAGAGTCGATCCATTTACAGTTGCACCGCCTGCTGCGGCACCTGAGAGTTTTACTCCTTCGGTAGGCTTTGATAAGGTAAAATCGCTGCCGTTTTCCTGCAAACTTCATCTCGAAATTGTTTATTTTAAATTTATTGTTTTTATTAATCGTTAAGAATTATATGACATATATACGATTTAATCAATAGTATAAATGTACTAAACTGTCTCAACCTTAATCACATTGGTGTTGCCTGTCTTACCGTTGATGAGACCTCCTGTGAGCACTATATGATCACCCTTTTTGAGCTTCATGACACTCTTTGCCTCGTTCATCGCATTGTAGAACATAACCTCCATTGAGTTGTATTCCTCGCACAGATCCGGCTTTACACCCCAGCTCAGGTTCAGCTTGCGCCATGCCTTTTCAGAGGTTGTCATGCCTATTATATCAACAGGGCAACGGAAACGGCTGACCATGCGCACTGTACGTCCTGTCAGTGAGCTGACTACGATACATTTCGCATCCACATCTATTGCCATGGCACATGTAGCATGTGAAATAGCGTCAACTATGCTTTTTGTCTGGAAATCCGCATTGGAAAATCTCTTGCCGTAGTTTATCTGCTTTTCTGTATACTCTGCTGTCTCTGCCATATTTTTTACAGCCTCTACAGGATATTTACCTGCTGCAGACTCTCCCGAAAGCATGATAGCTGATGAGCCGTCGTATACCGCATTGGCTACATCCGAAAGCTCAGCTCTTGTAGGACGTGGATTGTGAATCATGGACTCAAGCATCTCTGTTGCTGTGATTACGCGTGTACCAAGCATACGGCACTTGTTGATAAGATACTTCTGTATTGCCGGTACCTCAACTCCCGGAATCTCAACACCGAGATCT
>ENA-OURQ01000900-OURQ01000900.1-human-gut-metagenome-genome-assembly--contig:-NODE-900-length-27197-cov-4.147999_pt1 | contig 27197 bp, 42 predicted proteins | sample MGYA00242105_ERZ508999 | MGnify/ENA primary metagenome ERZ508999 (study PRJEB26280, sample SAMEA2338771) | human gut metagenome | biome: human gut; feature: human-associated habitat; material: faeces...
TTTCAACGCTTCCGGCTGTATCAGCCACTGCTGTTCCATCACATTCCGAAGTAGACTTTTATATGCATCACTTCCGAATAATTTTTGGATACTCTGCGATGCCGCTCCATTGTTTTCAGATAAAATCTGTGATACTGTGCGCAGAAAATCGGAAACGGTCAGATTTTTGTCCAATGCCGTTTTGCCGTCTGCAGCTTCCCATGCAGCGCCCTCTGTCATCAGATTCTGTGCTACGCTCTCATCTTCCAACGTGTCGATAAAAATATCCTGCTCCAGTACTATCTCTTTGATTTTCTAATCTCATAGCCTGAATTACTCCATCTACCATAACAGAAATAGGAATGAGATATTCTCCTTTTAATAAAAAGAAAGTATTTCCATAATTACTTCCATAGCTTCTTCCTTTTTTACTAACAACTTTATTCACTTCCGTATGGAGTAATTGCTCAGAATAAGAAGCTAAAATATTATTTATATATTCGAGTATCTGTGGGATTTCGTCAAATTTTAATGGGTCGCTTCTTTGATGACCGTCCAAACCATTATTTCTTAACCAAGCTACATTGGTAATAAGATACTTAAATTCTTCTGCGTCTGACCCTTTAAGTCTTGATATAAAATTATTCAAAACCATATCTCTTTGGAGAGTAACGTCATAAAATGGTTTTACCGTCGAATTTTCAATAGCTTCAGTGGTATTTTTTACCTGAATACCATATTTACCGATAAGAAAGTCAACAGGAGATTGTTTTTTTGTTTCTGAGTCATATAAATCTCCAACATAAAAAGACTTAGGAGCATCATCCGCCATAGTATCTAAAAGTATATCTATAAAAATCTGCGCTTGTATTTCTCCGATTATACCGACTCTATTATTTTTTTCTATAACCTTAAAATTCATTCTATCTTTTACTCTATTAAAACTTTTCTTTATCAAAGCCGCAAATTCTTCATCTGGTCTTAAATATAATAACATATTATTTAAAAATTTCTTTGAAGATTGCTCTGAAATTTTATCAACTTCACCTGGGAATTCTTTTTTAAAAATCTCTGTTCTCTTTCATAAATTTCTGGGCTGGTCTTAATTCTTTTCCAATCAGAGAAGTTTCTATATTTTTTACCAGTCTTTTTTCCCATAGATAATGGATAAATAACATTTAAAGCTTTTAGAGCTTCGTTCATTGCTTTTTCATAGTCTTTCTGATTTAAAATTCTGCTAATATCTATATTTCTATCTTTACAGATTCCCTCAAACTTAGCAACAACTTTCTCAATAGTATCAGTTAAATTGCTATCTGTCATTTTCAAGAAACCCTCTGTATTCATTTTCTGCAAAACCTTATATCGACGAAGACTTTTCTGAAAAAGTTTATTAAATTGATAAGCATTTTTTACACTATCTCCAGTATTGATTCCAAAAATAGAATAAAAATCATCTTCTTTTGCTCTTAATTTGTTTCTAATATCAATAAATCTTCTTTCTGTTTTTTCATAATATTCTTCGCCCATATAAAATCTTGAACCTACCGTCGCAAGAGAAACGGCATTTCTAAAGTTAAAAGATGAGCTATGAAGATATCCTCTTGATACGACATTTTCTCTTCCCGTATCACTAATTTCCATCATGAAAGCCATTGTATCCTCCAATAAAATAGTCAGCATAAGCAATCGCCTATGCTGACTTAATCATAAATCACTATCTATCTCATTATCTAACATGATAATCTTACAGACATATTGATTTCCTCTATCTCCAACTGGTAGCCCAACAATTTGAAACCTATAAACATAGGGGGATGCCTCGCTACCCAGTCTCATTGATAAGTCAGACATAAGTTTTATTCTTGGAATTTCAATAATTCCAGTTTTAATCAGTCCGTCAGAATCATCCTTTAATCTCATTTTGCCATCTAATTTTAAATATCCATCAACTAATCGTTTACCAACTGTCAAGACTTCCGCTTTTTCTTCATAAGCAAAAGTATAGTCAATGAAAAAAGTTTTATATGGCATCTCTAAATCAATAATATTATTTTCTATTTTATAAGATGATATTCTTTGTCCAGTTTCCGCGTCGTAAACAAAAATTATATCATCTTGATATGGAGTATATTTTAATTCCGCTTTCCCTAAATCATCAGTCTCGAGTTCTTCTGTAAAAGGTATTGCGATAATTTCTCCAACTTTTTTTTCTGCTAGTTGAGAATTTGATAATATCGCTAAACCAATTTTAGAAATTACTCCCTCACTAAGAACAAAATTAACTTCATTCGTTTTTTCCCAGTTAATAAGCTGAGCATTCCCATATCCTCCAGAAGCATAAGTTCTAGTCTTATATTCTGCTAGAGGAGCTAATTGAATTTTATTAAATTTAATAATAGACTCATTAGCGTCATATTGCCGTCCATTTATCACCATTGGAAAAGTACATTTTAAAGAGACATCGTACAATTCCTTTATTCCAAAATAATCATCCATCATATCCCTCCTTTCTTTCCTATTTTTAAGTGAGAATGATTAGAGAAAAGTTTATTTTTTAGAGTATAAAAGGGCTAAGATTTCTCTTAGCCCTTTTCATTCAGTTAAGAAAGCCCGCTTTCGTTCACTTTATACTGAATTAACTCCATCATTGCTCCAGATTCAGGACGAAGAACTCTCATAGTCATATTGAATACAGAGGGGTCTCCTTCAGCCTCAAGAGTAATTGTATTTTCAGAACTCATTTTTGCTTGAGGAATAATGAACTGGAAGTATTCGTCTTTACCAGTTTTCTTATTTCTTGCGAAAGTTTCTCCAACAAGTTTATAAGTTCCAGGGAAGTTTTCAGCAGTAATTTCAATTTTAGTACCGGTTACTCCAGTGCTAATAGTTTGTTCTTCATAAACAATGGCTCCAGCAGTTAAATCAGCAGTAGTAGCAGTAATCATGCCTACACCGCTCGCGGCACCTTTATAATATTTTTTGCCACTAGGAATAGAAGTAATAGCAGCAGTTAAAGCTACTTTCTTCATTCTAGTTACAGAAGAAACAGCTCCAGCACCATCTTTATCACCAAACATAATAGCCATTGAAGCAGGTGAGAAAAGAGCATCTTCTAGGGTAACAGTAATTTCTTTACCATAGTCCCAAATGATTAAAGGTGGGTTACCTTTACCACCACGAGCTTCTGTCTGCTCAGCAGTCTGTTCAATAGTAGAAACTTTTAAAGTATCTAAGAACAGGACAGGGGCGCCAGTTTCAAGGTCGTAGATAGTAACATCAGCAACTTCTTTAATACCATATTGTTCTAGTAAGTTTGCCATTTATAATGACCTCCTATTATTCTCTTAAATTTCTTATCCAATTTTTTGGTTTTACCTTTTTTGCATCCGCACCAGCTAAAATGGCGCGCATATCAAAATCGTATTTTTCTTTTTCCTGAATTCTATCAAGAAGTTCATGGAAAGCATAAATTGACAAATCTCCAACATTTTGCAAGTTGATTCCGATGTTATAGACACAAAGTGAAGAAATTAAATCATGGAAAGAAACTGCCTTATCAGATTCTTTTTCAGCTTGCCGCTTTTTAGCTTGTTTAACTTGCTCTCGCCGCAATCTAAATTTTCTTTGCATTGGACTTTCATCTTCTGGAATTTCCTCTGCAATAGGAATTCTGTTTTGAATCCTTAGAATATTCTGAAATTCAAAAAATTTCTTTTTATCCATAATTCTTTTTTCTATCCCATTTCCAATAACTATTATTCTAAGGTCGGATAAAATCTGCACTTGCTCTCGAATAAAAGTGTTAAACGCTTCTTGCATATCTAATAAAAAGTAGTCATCATTTTCACAGCTATCCATTAGATTATCGAAGACATCAATATCTTCGGAAACTTTTATGCCTTTCTTCTTATAATGTTCATATAAATCATAAGAAGTAAGAGTTAAGAGATTTAATTGTTGCCGGTATTTTTCCTCTCCCATTCCAATGATTTGCTTTATAGTTAAGGGATAAACTAAGCAAATATCATCTATTGGAACCGCCGCACCGAAAAGAGCTTTTAAATATAAATCAGTCGAAAGCATCTATTCTAAATAACATTTGATGGAGAGAAAGAGCGTCTGTATAAACTACTCCTTCCCATCCAAGATATTTTAATTTGCCTAGACCTTCTATACTTTTACCCTTTAGACTCTTTTCGATTTCAGAAATTATTAAAAATGGCCTTAAATTAACATCATTTAATTGCCATTCTCTTAAAGGAGTGTAAACCATGACATTTAAATCCACTTCATCAAATTCTGAGTTGGCTTGATTCACAGGAGCCTTTTTATACATAACAACTACGGTGCTTTTTGTTGTGTTTTTATCTATATTAACCAAAGGAACAATCTTAATATTCTTATGGAGAACTTCTTTTATGGGGTCTTTAAAATCTGGATTATCAAGAGGGTTATCATTTGTATAAACAAGATATTTACACAATTTCTGATTTTTTACTAGCCTTAAAGCTACTTTTGATAAGTTTACTCCAAGCTCTTCTGAGTTTCTAATTCCCATTTTATCCCTCCATCCAGATACTCTCTACATTTACTTTCTTTTCAAAAAGTATTTGAGAATCTTTTTCTGCAATAATTTTATCTTTCCCTATATTATTGCCTCTTATAGTTAAAATATTTTCTTCTATTGATTCAATAATAAAATTATCAGATTCGGATTTGAAGGTAACTCCCTCAATATCTCCAACAATAGTAAATTCAAAGAGACCCTCAACTTTTACTCTTTCTGGTCCAATAATAACAAAACTTTCTTCTTTTATCTCAGATACCTTTATATTAAAGGTTTTCTTTATTTCTGGAGAATTGATTAAAGAAACTTCACAAGTAGTCTCTCCATTTTCAATTCCAGTAAATTCTCCTTTTGAATAAGTAGCAATATTTTTATTTTTTATATTAACTTTATAAGGTTCTTCTCTTATAATGTCATTATAATAAAGAATAAAATTGATACTAGAACTATCTCCTAAAGTTAAAGATATGCTATCGCCAACACTAGATTGAATATTCCAATCAGCAAGTTTATTACTGTTTGCAATATCAATATCATCTTGCTCGTCGATATAATCTTCTTCTAATGTAATATAAGAGACTCCAGGAACACTAATCTTATCAATACCACTAACTTTCCAAACTTCGTCTCCAATCAAAATTCTAATTCCTTTTTTCATTTTAGAATTAGTTTTCATTATAAGATTAAGAATCTTATTTGGAAGATAAGTAACTGAAATATTGTCTTGAATAGAAAATTTGCTAGTTATAGATTTGTCTCTTAAGTTTGCGCCTGAACCAGTAAAATGTACATATTCAGAATAAACAATTCCATCATCAATCCATTGGATATCTCTATCTAATTCAACTAACTGATAACGGTTGTATCCTATTGAAACAAATTCATCAAGATGGAAAATAAGCCATTTCTTTCTTTTTAAATCTACAACTTCTTCTGTTGTTAAAATAGTACCATCAGACCAGTGAAGATTTTTATAAGTAAGAAGATAATCAACAACTTCTTTTTCACTATTAGTTTTATTTTGTAAAACTCCTTCATATGTTTCTGCGTCTTTAAAAACAGTAACCTTATTAGGAGATTTATTCAAAACAACTCGAAAATCGTGAATTTTTTTATTTTGTATTCTTTCTTGAATATTAGTCCCGTACTTATTGACTCTTTTTAAGTAGACCTTATCAAAATAAGCCATTAAGCATCACCTGGCCCGTCCAAAGAATCAACAAGATTCATACACTCAAAAATTGTGCGTCTAAAATAAACATAGTCAAGATATTTTAAACTAGAAATTTTATAGAATAATGTATAATAGTTAATTCCTTTTGAACTGTCTGGAAAACCAAGTAATTCAATAAGAATAGTATCTAAAAACTTTTCCCATTCGCCCTTTTTCTCTCTTTCGCATAGTAGTCCAAAAAGTCTATTCTTCATTTTATTCAAATAACCAGAATAAACTTCTTTTTTTACTAGGTGGTCATTATAATCAGACGATTTCATTTGCTCTATCATTTTAATCACCACCGCCTGCGAATTTTGTATAATCATATGGTTTTCTCAGTCCGTCTTCTCTATCAAGAATAGAACGAGAATACATCTTTTGAAGTTTTCTATTTTTTGATTGAACATTCTCTTGAAGTTTTATAAATTTATCAAGCAAGTTTGCTTGAGAGAAATCTCTCTCATCATACATTACCTTTACATTTTCCCAAGAGTTAATTGTTCTTGATAGCCATTCTTCTTTCATTAAATTTGCGAGAATCTGAATCTCATCATCTCCCAAATCCTCGATAAATCCCATATCATCTCTCATAAGAGAGACTCTAGGGAATTTAAAGAAAGGAATAGCACTTTCTAAAATTGCACGCCAATCGCATAATATCATTTCAATATCAGTTTCACAGCACCAATCATCTTCTTTGATTTTAGCTAAAAAGGCGTCATAGACAACCTGATAAGGAGTCATTTTATCCCTCCTTATTCTTCATTCATATTTTGAACGCTCGAAATTACGTCAATTCCGCAGAACTTTTTAATTACATTACATTTCTCAAAGTCGGTAAACTTTTCTTCAATAGCAACTTCCGCGATACGGTTAATTTGCTCTCTTGGAAGAGTCTCAAGTGTTTCTTGAAGTTTAGAAATAGGGTCAACTTTTAAGAGTTTAAGAATTTGTCCTCTATTCAAAATTCTAAATCTTTCTGGCTGTCCTTCTTCTTCCAAACCAAGGTCGATTCTATCTTGCTTATTGTCAATATAAAGAATTCCCTCGTCAAAAAGAGTTCTTACGCCCAAAGAAGTAACTCCTTCAAAAAGAGTATCAAAATCAATAGATTTTGTCTCTCCCTCTTTAGTAAAATCTCTTTTGAATCTCAAATCAGGGATATTTAATCCTACTGAATAGTTTACCATGCTCTTAACTGTAACTTTTCTTCCATCTGTGTTCATTATTATCTTCTCCTTTTATCTCAAAAATTTAAGGGGTGGGTGAATAATCTACCCACCCCTTTTTATTATTTATTGGGTTTATATTAGTCTAACGAAGGACCTTCGTAAGTCTGAGTAATAGCAGTATTACGATAAATACCCCAGTTATGATAGCTCATGATAGCTACTCCATATTTTTTATAGGCTTGGATTTCCATAGAGTTATCTCTATTTTCCCAATCCTTAACAATGGTGTCACCCTCAAAGGCAATCTTAACGATTTTTTCGCCGCCAGTTGGGAATACGTAAGCAATCTGAGGGTCAATAACAGTAGCAGTATTGCTCTCATCAGTGAAAGACTGAGGAAGCTGTACGATTGGGCAACCGCGGAAAATACCGATATAGCCTTTAGTTCTAATATCCTCAATATCGTTTACAGAAACGTTAGGAGTGATATTAGCGGAAACAGCAAGAGGTCCCATTTCAGCAACGAACTCAGGAGGAGCGAAGATTACCGCGCCATTACCATAAGCTTTAACAGTTGCACAAAGTTTTGCGAATTTGTCAGCATCAAAAGAGCTGTCAGTGATTTTATTAGCAGCAGGACGACTTACTTCGTTAATAGTAGCACGGAGTGCTTTCTGAATATCCTCATAGATATAATCCTGAATGCTTTCGGTGATAATACCAGCTACTTCACTGATATCCTCGTCGCCACTTAAAAATCTCTCAAAGTCGATATAAGCAGCAGTTCCGATTGCGTAAGTACTTACATCAATGACATCAGTATCAAGTCTAAATGCACGATAAACACCAGATTGAGCGGCACGAGTAACAAATCTCTTCGCGCGAGCACGACCTTTCTTCACCTTGAACTGAGGTTTTACATTATTAGGGAATTGACGGACTTCAGCGAATTGACCCATAGTTGAAAGAACTTCAGTAGGGACGATTTCGTCAGCAGCCTCTTGGATGATTTCAAAGATGTCATATTTATTGCGTCTATAAGTGTTATAGTCTTTAGCAAGGGCTGATAGCTCTTCTCTTAAAGTTTCATTAACTTCCTCTTTGCTAGCTGTAAAATCAGCAGGCACAGTGCCTCTAACAGCGTGGCGAGCTAAATCCTTGATTTCTTCAATATTTCTAGCCATTTTAATTTACCTCCTTATTAGAATTACTGTACTTGGAATTCTACAGCAAACTGGCCATCAGGCATAGTGGTGGCTTTTGCTACTTTTAGAACAGGGCCGACAGTGGGTTTTGTTTTACCAATCTTAATTGCGCCAGTAGTAGAAATACCACCGTAAAGAGCAGTAGTTTTTACTGAGGCAAGAGCAGTCTTAAGAGCAGCGTCGTCAGTAAAATCGGTAGTATCATAGCATAGGCAGTTAGTGGTAAATACATCACCAATAGTCAGATATCCCATTCTAGGATAATAACCATCTTTTTTGGTTAATTTGAAATTCTTTAAACCAGGGGTAAACTGATTATAAATCTTTTCAGTTGAATAGTGTACTGCGATAGGAAGTGTCTCAGAAGCACCAGGTGCTTTAACAACCATGTTAGCTACGTCAACAGCTAAAAGCATACCATTCTCTGCAACGAAATCATCGCTAGCAAGAGCACATTGGGCTTCGATTCTGCCATCGCGTGTGAAAGTTACATTATTAGGTTCGATTTGGCCGTAGCCGTCGATAGTAAATCTTTGTAGAGCCATTATTCTTCTCCTCCATTTTTGTTTCTATTTTTATGTTTCTTTAGAAGTCTTGCAGCAGGACTTAATGCAGCGTCTTCTTTATCACCATAATTCTGAGGGATTAAAGGAGTGCCACTCTTTGAGAAAATGCTTGGATTTGATTCAACAAGTTTTAAAGCTAACTCTTTGCTTAAATCTTCGACAGTATAATCTGCAATTTTAGCAGAGAATTCAGCAATAACTGCTTCATCTAATCTTTCAGAGTATTGTTTAATTACAGCCTCTTTTTCAGCTTTTTCTACATTTGCTTTATAAGTTTCTAATTCACCTTTTGCTGCTTCAAGTTCTGATTTTTCAGTCTCTAAAGTAGCTTTTTCAGTGGTTAGAGTATCTACTTTAGTGTTTAATTCACCAACAGTAGTTTCAAACTCCCCAACTTTTCCATTGAGTTCCTCAATAGCTGAGTCTTTATCAGCGATAGTAGCGGTTAAAGTTTCTACTTCTCCGATTTTATTGCTGAACACTTCATCAATTTTTTCATAAGTGTCACCATTGAGAGCTTTAATAGCTTTTAGGGAATTTAATTCGGATTCGCTTACGTCCATTACATAAGTTCTTTCTCTTTCGCCTAAAGAGACTTCATTATTCTCATTATCTTTTGAGTATTTAACTCTATAATAACTACGAGAATCATAATCATAGACTAAAGCATAATCATCGTAAATATCTAAAATGTCATACTGGATTTCATAGTTTCCTTCTTCAGTGAAATTGGTATTTAGTAAAGACCAAATAGCCATATGCTTTTCACTATCAGAAAGTTTGAAATTGATAGTCATTTTTTCCTGTCCTCCTTCTAGTTTATTTTCAAGTGATTTAGTATAATTTTTTAATTCTTCCACCATTTCAGTTAATGAAGTGGCTAACGTGTAGAAAGCGGAACCTTCAAAACACGGTTCAACTCCATCTCCTAGAGGAGTCAGTCCGATAAAGCATCCATCCGTAAACTCAAAATATCTTCTACCATTAGAATATTTCCAAGTTCCAGCGATAGACTTGTCATACAATTCCATTGAGTGTGCTTTACCTGGTATTTCAGATGCTTCTTTATAGCGTGCAGTCCATAAAAGAACATCAGCACAGGCATATTCTCTTTCTACGCCATCTTTGTCCATATGTTTTTCCCAAGTAATATTGGGATTTTCTGGAACAACTCCGTATGCTTTTCCTATGCTTCGATTTTCACCGTGGTCAGTAAAGTCATCATCGTCATAAATTCCACATATTGGAGAATAGCTAATTGTTGAGAGTAATTTTTCTGCAAATTCATCCGATATATAAGTGTTATTTCGGTTAAGACCTTTATAAAAAATTCGTACCCTTGCTTTAGAAATTACATTGTTATACGGAGTTAGCTTTCCGAAAACAGTAACAGGGATAGAAAGGTTAATATCTTTAATATCTTCTATTGCCACTAATTGCCACCTCCGTCTTTAGATTGTTCATTTTCAAGAGTTCTATCGCTCTTTTTATCTTGGTCTTTCTCATTATTTGGTTTTTCACCAGTGGCAGATTCTTCATCTTTATTGCTGGAGCCGCCGTCGCTTTGAGTATGAGAAGATTGGAGAGGAATTAACTCTACATCTAGTTTTAAGAGTTCAATTTCTAACCTTTTAATATCAGTAATTTCTGATTGGTTTAATCCTAAAGCGACAGAAGGAACTAAGAAACTATATCCGTATTGAGCCATGTCTAAAGTTTTACTGATATATTCATCATTGTTATAATAACTAACAGGAAGAATTTTTGCAGTAAAGTTAATTTTATTATCTCCGAAATGTTGATTTAAAACATAAGATAGCCAAATACTATAAGACCCAGCTAAATACATCATCAACGCCATATCATTTTGAATAGATTTTTCAAGAGATAAATTTCCATCAGCCGCGAAGACTTGTTTACTAACTCCAGCTTCGCTATAAATAGTTTTTTCTATTTTTTCAAGATTATTTGTGATAACACTACGAGCATCCTGCATATCTTCAAGAGATACATCACCAAAACTGGTAAGAACATCAATATCTTTATTTTTCTTTAACATTCCTACTACGCCGCGGTGCATTTCTTGAACTTCTTCCGGGTCAAACACCAATTCTCCATCTGAAGTAATTGGCATTTCCTGAACAAGAATTTTCTTTAGCTCTTGTTTATCTTTATCTTTCTCAAGTTCCCTATACTCGTCAAAATCAATTATAGCTGGAATTACATTTAACATAAATGGTCTTTCTTCATAAAGACAAAAATGAATTCCAACACCAGGTTCCAACATATACCACTTACTTTCATTCCTGTTCTTATAGGCATTATATGCTTTTTTCACATCAGGCGGAAAAGTAGCCAAACACTGGTCTCTTAAAACCTTATCTCTGATATTATCAAAATATTGAAGATTTAGTTCAACGATATCTATACCGTCAGGAGTTTTGAACCTAGTTCTGCAATAATCAAAGGGCAAATCTTGAATTCCGACTCCATCAGCCCCATAATCTCTAAGGATACCATAGTAAGCACCTTCGACCATTACTTTTAAAGTAAAGTTCTGACAAAGTTTTTCAAAATTTAATTTATTAAAAAATTCTAAACTTTCGTAATAACGCTTACTATATTTAGTATCAGTAATTGATTTTTGATTTCCACTCATATGAGGAATAATTACAGGAGTATATTTAAGAAAAGTTGCATAATATAAAATAAAGCGTCTATAAAAACCGCTAGAATAAAAGAAAGAAACTGATAAATCTTTTAATTCCTCTGGTTGCCCACTTGCGATAATTTGTTCTGCTTCTTCTTTAGAATAAGTAAGTAAATCAGGAGTTCTTTTAAAAGAAGTATCTCCCGAATAAGAGCTATCAGAAGTAGCTATCATTTTATCAACACTTTTCTTAAAGTCTTCTAAAGTAAAATTAGTTTTATCCTTCATCTATTCACCCCCTTGAGTATAAAATACGAGTTTCCTATTTCTTCCTCCCTTACGACGTCTCTTTTTGAAATACTCGTCTTCAATCTCTTTAATTCTCCATAATCCATATTCAAAGGAGCTAAATTTATCGCTTAAAGTTCGAGCATTTATTTTTTCTAACTTAATATCAGTACCATTTCCAGTTGGTTTCAATTTAAAGTTAGCCATTTCTTCAAAAAGGCGAGTTGTTAATTCATGGGGAAGAATTCTTGCTACTCTTTGTTCAATTCTCATCTTTTGTCCTTTTTTAGTTTCTAATAATCTATTCTTAATTTCTTGCTCACGAGCAAGAAAGGAAACTTTTCCGCTATAAACCTTAGAATAACAGTTTCCGTGGATTTTGCTATCTAAAGTTGAGTTAGCTTTAATAACATAAATCTTTGGAATAGCTTGAGGATAAAGAGATTGACGATAATCGTCATTATTATTAGAACAATAGGCTGGATAATATTGATTACTGACAGAATCATAAGATTCTTGAACCATATAGTCCATAAGACCGACACCAAGTCCATTTCCGTCAATTACTATTTCTTGCGGGTCAAATTTCTCAATTATCTTTTTTAAATCAAGAGCTTGAATTGAGAAGTGTTTTGTTTGTTCAGTTTTACCTAAAATATAGATATTAACTAAACTTATATCAAAATCATTTTCATGCCGAAACACTTTAAAAACAGTAACTACGGTCTGACAAGTAATTCTGCCTACGTCTACTGATAATAAGTAGAAAATATTGCTTGCACCTTTAAGTTTTTGAGAGTTTTCTGGATTTATAATTCTACGATATTTTTGAAGTCTATCATAATCAAACCAGCTATCGCTCCCGCCGCCAGTCCATTTACCTAAATATTCACGAGCAAAAGACTCATCTTTATAGGTCGCGCTCATTTTAATTTCATTAAGATAAGTCTTATCTAATAGGCCGTGCATCATAGGAACTCTATAGTCACAACCCCATACAAAATAGGATTTTGGATTGATAACTTCATTCTCGAAACATTCAATCAATTTTTGGTAAGCGAAAGAATTTCTCTGTCCAGCAGAAGTCATATAAAACTGAGCTTGGTGTGGCTCATTTTGATTTAGCAATCTTGCTTTTGTTCTTCTATTAACATTCATCAAAGGAATAACAACTTCGTTTAATAAATCAGCATCATGGTCACGAACCTCATCTACAAGTCCAAAATGACGACGACCACCACGAGTTGAGTCTAGGGCCGCAACAACATCAAAAATACTTCCATTTCTAAAAGTCATTCTTAAGTAGTCGCTACCAGAAATGTAGTCGTCTTTTATAAGTTCTTTTCGGAGAAGAGGGAAGAATTCTAAAATTTCTTCTACTTTTTCTTTTGCAATTTTTGCACCCTGTTCTTTCTTCGGCGCGCAAATAAAGCATTTGCTTCCTGGCTGGAAGACACATTTTAATATCATAGCTAAAATAGAAATAAAGGTTTTAGAGAATGCACGAGGCGCAACGCAATAGTGATAGCGATATCGTAGGCAGGCGCGCAAGAAAATTCTTTGATAGAAGAATAGTTCAAAATTAGAGTCAACAGGAGTTATTAAATCAATAAATAAATCAGGATAAGCCGTGAAGAATTCGCAATATTTTTTATATAGCTCCTCATGCTCAATTACTCTTTCTTCACTAAGCATGACCCCCTTATCTAGTTCAATACCATCTCTAAAAAATTTTTGAACTCCACTTTCCTCAGTTATTTTATTAACATCAATCATTCAATTTCCTCCTCGAACTGTTCTTCTAAGTCGTAGCCAGCGGCTTCAAACTTATCCAAATCGTCTTGAGGAGCATTATATTCATCTTCGAGTTCTTGGGCAATTTTCAAGCCCTCAATTCTTCTCTCAATTTCTTCGCTAATTCCAGTTTCATTAACATAAAGATTTCTGACATACAACTGAATATTCTTCATAGTATTGTCAATAATATCTCTATCAGCGCCGTCGTAGAATTTATTTATCCATCCTCTTTTTTCTAAGAAAGCAAATAATTCTCCAACAGAGTTAAAATCATTTGCGTTTTTAACATTCTTAGGAGTAAAATCAGCAACTTTAACTAACTTTTCGTAAGAAGCAAGTTCATCTTTAAATTCTTCTTGCGCTCTAATCTTATTATCAATTAAAAGTGAAATTTTACATAACTTTTTCGCATTATCAACTTGAATCTCTCCAACTACATTTTGAGTATTTAAAATTCCTTGGAAAAGATTCTCTAAATAGATAAGTTCGTCAGTATCATATTGAGGACCCCACTTATCTCTAAGTTGCTGGAATTTTTCTTCTTGGAGAGCAGGAATAGCATTATCTAATTTCCCATCGGCTACTAGCTGCCTATACTTTCTAGTCGTATCACTCCAATCAACATTTCCATACTTTCCCGCGCAGTACATTTTTGCATAAACGCTAAATGTTTTTTCTTTATTAAACTCATATAGTTTTGTCCATTCTTCCGCAAGAAAAGGAATATCTGCCCATTGACAAAGTTTATCATAAAAATCAAAATTATTTTCGTTAATTAAAAGAAAATTCTCTATACACTTATTGCAAATAGGAAGAGTTCCGTCTGAGAAAAACGGACTCTTAACTTTTATAAAAGAATCGGGAGAACAAGAATTATGGCATTTTGTGCACTCTTTTAATAAAGCCATATTATCACCACCTTATTTATAGGTAAAACGAAAAGAGGAAAACTCAAGAATTTTCCTCTTCTTTAAATTCTTCTAGTTTATGGGTTCTATTATATTTAACGATTTGACGAACTCTTCTTAAAAATTTATTACGTTCAGTTTTGCTGAGGCCGCAATAAAAGACAATAATTTCTTTTTCAATAGTCGGGAAGTCAGTTCTTATTTTATTATCTTCTTTAAAAATATTAACTCCGGCTATTTGAGCAAGACCGATAAAATCGTCAAAAGCTAACTCCATCATAGCTAATTGAAGTTCAACCGCATTAACTCCATTATTTTCTAAATTACACTTCATTACTATCTCCTTTGGTGCGCCCGCACCATAATTTCCTTGAATCCTATTTATTTTTCTGTCGGTTCTTCTTATCGCACTCTTTGCACCGACTTGCAAGTCCATCAGAGCTTCTGCTCTTTCTCATAAATTCTCTTGTATCCTTCAACTTAATTTTCCCGCATTGATTGCATTTTTTCCACTTAAAGGGTTTTTCTCTATTTAAATAATAATCGTAATGAAGTTGCGCTGCGTCCGCAATTTCTTTACAAATCTTTTGCTTCCATATAGTTGAAATATAGTTTGCAGAGTGAGTAAGGCCGAAATCTTTTTCTAACTTCTTTCTAATAATTTCATTCTGAATACGACTTCTTTTATAATTAAGAATAACCTTCTTAGCGTCACTTAAATTTGCTTTTTCTATATAAAAATCAAGAGTATCTAAAAGAAAACTAATAGTCGAATCTGGTTTATTTACTACGCTTATCTTCAAATCCTCATAATTCTCTAATAAATAGTAAATATGCTCATAATTCCTAAAATCAATCGTATATTTAGCTTCCTTATTGAAAGAATACTCTGGTCCTCTATATTCTCTAGGATTGAAAAATTTCTCGTCACTTCCAATAAGGACTCCTAAAGGCGCAATAGCAAAATCAGAATTTTCTAAATCCCAGGGGATACCTTCGTTTTCTTGCTGATGGACTTTTCTTGCGCTAGTTCCAAACATACAAATAGTTGGCTTAACCATATCCCTAAGATAAAACTGCTGACGTCTCAAATCAATAACCATATGCTTAAACTTATATAATTCTACCGAAGTTAGCTTTGGTGCAGCGGGGTCATCAACTTTTCCCGTATTCGCATCTATAATATGTTGGTATCTATCAATAGACTTCCACAACTCTTGAATTCCTGGAACATCGGCGTCTTTCTCTCTATCTATCTTCGGTTTAATACTCTTATACCTATTCTTATCTGTATTAAAAATACGCTCGTCGAAAGTAGGACTCTCGATAAGTTCGTCTAATGATTCTGGTTCCTTTTTAGAATAGGAATTATACTTAGTCTTTATTTGGACTTCTTTACGGTCAACAATCGACTCTCCAGTATTTTCGTCTTTACCGTAAAGAATATAGTTCGCAATAGTTTCTAAATCGGAAGCAGAGAATTTTTTATCACTATTATCTGCCATATACTTCTCAACATAGTCACGACGGCCAGTCGAGGTAGGTATACTAAAATCGAGATTTACCATTTATTCACTCTACTCCTGTTTCAAATTTTCTATCTTTATTATAATCGAAAAATTGGAAAAAGTCAAATTCTAAAATTTTAATACCGCAATTTTTTATTTTATAATTTTCGATTTTCACGAGATTTGAAATTTCAATTTTCACGAGATTGTTTGGAGGGGTGCCGGCATTTTTGGACTTTTTGCACAAAATTTCACAACCTATACCCCCACCTTTGTGCATAATGACGGCAAACATTCGCTCCCGCCCGTTCCGTTATATTGCATAAAAAAGAAAATATTTTTATTTTATTTTTAGTTATTATCACAAGAGATTTCTATTGTGCATATTGCATAAAAATCTTTTCTTTTTCGTTTGTTTCTTCTACATCAAAAAAGAAAATAATTCTTGCATTTACATATGGCGCATAGTATAATGATAATGGAAACAGAAAAGAGAGGCCGCAAGGCCGGCATATAGAAAGGGGTTTGTATTATGTCCGATATGCAAAAATATTTCCGTATGTATGCGGAGAATGACGCAAGCGAAAAAGTTATCCGAGTATTCGAGCATTACGGCTATATCTATCATATGTTTGTGAGCGTGGAAAGCCTTGCCGAGAGAGTGAGAGAAACGGCCGTTTCTAGCCGCCATTCAAAGGGCGGAACGGTGGACGGAAGAAACTTGCGTTTGCGGAAAATGACGATTGCAGAAAAGGAAAACGCCGTTGCTAATGGTGCGGAAGTCGTTTGTACGGTTGAGTTTTTCCAGCAGTTAAGGAAAGAATTTTCTAGCAACAAGGGCATTTGCGCCGAGCAGGCAATCCGCAAGTTCTACGGGCTGGAAGATTACAAACTAGGCGACAAGCGGGGATTTTGGGAATGTGGCGATATTGAATTGAACGGCAAGCAGTATTCTGTAAAATTTGATGATGCGAGTTTGTCGGCATATAGGACGATTGAGAAAGCGGCTTTGCTTAGGGGTTAAACCCTAAGCAAGCTACAAAGTAGAAAGGGGATTTTAGAAATGACCTACACCAGAAAAGAAATTGAAAACCGCATAGAGGAATTGGAAACCCGCAAATTTTACCTTGATATGGTGGACAGGTGGACACCCGAAGATTATCAGTATAATCGGGAATTATGCGCCGAGATTTTAAGCTGGAAGGGGCTTTTGAAATGAAAAAGATTTACACGGAAATTGAGCTAGACAATTTAATTCGCAAATACGGTTTTGAGAATAAGAAAGTCATAGCATACGCAAAACGGCTTGACAAACAAGAAAAAGTTTGATATAATTATAGAGGAAAAGGAAAGGGGCTTAATCATGAAAAAGAGTTTGTTTGTTGGTGGTTCGGAAACTTTGAGAATAGAAGAAAATCGTTTCCTTGCTTTGGTTGTTAATTATGGAGATTATGAAAATGCCGGTTTTCAGGAAGTGAGCCGCAAAGAGTTTGCGGAAAGGTTAAATAAAATAGAATGGATGAAAGATTGTTCTTGCGAAAAACTTAGAAATGATTATAAAGAAATGGTTGAATTTTTCGAGAAAGTAGGTAAATAAAAATGAAAAAGATTTACTTTGATATGGATGGAACAGTTTATAATCTTTATGGTATTGAAAACTGGCTACAGATGTTGAGGAATGAGGAAAAAGGCGCTTTTACTATCGGCGCGCCGCTGGTGAATATGGGGAAACTTGAAAAAGTTTGTGTTAATCTTATCAAAAGGGGTTATCAAATTGGCATTATAACATGGTTGCCGATTGGAGCAAGCGTTGAATATATGGCGGTTTGCACCGAAGAAAAAAGAAAATGGGTTGAAAAATATATGCCCTATGTAAGCGAGTTCTACGCCCAAGAATACGGAACGCCCAAACAATACGCACCCGCAAAGAGAGCGGCGGAGATGTGGCTGATTGACGATAATAAAGAAGTTCGGGAAATGTGGGTAACTGAAAAGCAAAGAAAAGCGATTGACGCCAACAATGACATTCTCGAAGCGTTAGAAGAATTAGAAAGGGGTTAAATAAAATGAAAAAGAAGATTGAAAAAATCGCCGTTATTCTTATGTCAGCCGTTCTACTTTGGATTTTTGCAAGTTTCGTTGAGGTAAATTGCAAAAATCTATCCGAAAATCCCGAATATTGCCCCGCAAATTTTTTCGTCATAATGACGGAAAATTTCGGATAAACCGGAGCAATCCGGTTTTTCTTTTATTTGCTTTGTTAAAAATTTAACAAATGCCGGCACTTTAACGAGTTAAAGTGCTAAAATTGCCGGCACCCGCTTTAGTCTGCTAAAGCGTTAAAGCGTAGTATGGTAATCAGTTTGTTAAAAACTTAACAAAGAAATTTTTGAAAAAGGGGTTGACATTTCCCGCCGGATACGGTATAATATAGATGTTCCAAGGGAGAGCAGGACACGGCGGGCATAGCATAGTGCATAGCGTAACCGCCTTTGCTAACCTTGAACAGTTCTAAAGGGTTCATCTATAAAGCCCTTTTCCAGTATCAAAGAGCCTGCAACCTGCAAAAAGAAATTTCAAAAAATTTGAAAAAACTACTTGACAGATTGCCCGCTCTATGATATAATAAAGATGTTCCCGAAAGGGAGCCAAACAAAAACTTAGTGCCCACTACTTAGTGTGGGAGAAAGAGGTTTACTATGGCTACCGAAAAGAAAATGACCGCTGCTGAAATCAAAGCGACTGCCAAGGTCAATGTCCTGTCCGAGCTGTCCGCCAAGCTGGAAGAGCTGGGCGCCGAAATGGTGGGGAATGTTGCCTACATTCCGCAGACCGTGGGTGAGCAGGAAGTGTGGGTTGAGGTCAAGTTGACCACCAAGCAGTACACCGACACCAAGGTTTCCAAGGCGTTTGACCCGTTCGTTGCCCGTGAGGAATACGAAACGGAACAGGCTATCAAGGCGGCGGAGGCCGAGGCCAAAGCGAAAGCCAAGGCCGACAAGGCGAAGTCCAAGAAGTCCCGCTCCCGCAAGTCTACGGACGAGAGCGAGGGCTAAAAGTAGCGGCCGAAAGGCCGCTATTTTCTTATATTAGCACTTTAACATGGTAAATCACTAAAGTGCCGGCACTTTCGTCATTATCACTAAAATTCGCCCGCTCTTTTCGTCATTTTAACTATTGCTTTTTCTCTTTTAATTTGATATAATATAGACACAGAAAGGAGATATAAAGATGAAATATAATAGAATTGAAGTCAATGCCGAAAGTTATGCCGTTTTGTATCATTCTAAAAGGACAAATAAAGTAAAAGCAAAGGCATATTCTGCATATCAGGAATGGCTATACAATCATGCCCCTATTTGTGATGAGGTTATGATTGTTCCGCAGGGGACAGAAGAAATCTATGCGGCGGCCATTACCGAGAAATGGAGAGAAGAACTAAAAGCGTTTTTCTCTAGCAAGTGCGGAAAAGGTGTCGTTGTTGCAGATGTGCAAATTAAAAGCGAAATTATCAAAAATAAACCTTGCGCGAGTTTTTCCGTTAAAGAGTGTTTAGAAATGATGACACCAGAGCAATTTTTTTCTGAATTTGGACAAATTGCTATTGACAGTATTCGCAATATATGATATAATATAGTCAATGAAAGAGAGGTCTTGAAAATGAAAGAATTTTTTACAAACCCGCTCGTTTGGTCTATCACTCTTTTCTTTGTTCTCAATCTTATCAATGTGGTTTTGGGAACTATGCGGTCAATTTTAACCGTTAAGTCAACGCCGTTCGTTTCTATGGTTATTAACACGGTATCATATACTTTTTATAGCGGTATCGTCAAATTGGTTTCCGGTCAAGATATGATTGTCGTTCTTGTTACCACCGCATTGACAAATATTATCGGCGTTTATATCGCCCGCTTTATTCTCGACAAAGCGAAAAAAGATAAACTTTGGAGAATTACCGCAACAATTCCCGAAAATATTGACAGCGGAGAAATTACAACCCCATTAAAAGAAAAAGGTATTCAATCCGTTGTTTATATTGGTGAGGGTGTAAAACTTGTCGATATTTACAGTAAGACACAAGGCGAAAGTATTGTTATAAAAGAAATTCTTGCGCCGCTAAAGGTTAAATATTCTGTTGTTGAAATTGAAAAAACTTTATAAAAGAAAGGGAAAAACAAAATGACTAAAACGAACGAAGAACGAAAAAACTTAATTGATGATTTGCTCATTGTAGTAAAAACTATTGATGAGGCAAGAACACACTTTTGTTGTTACAATATTCCGATGCTCTCCGAAGAAAGGAGGGCATATGATAAAATTGAAGAAATTCGAGATACAGTAACTGGATATATAGCAAAAATTCGGAAAACAGGAGTAGCATAAAATAGAATAAGACTTTACCGCTTTACTGCGGTAAAGTGCCGGCACCGCGACGATTTGCACAAAAATAATGACGTCGATTTATGCAACATTACATATTGATTTTTCTTCTTGCATATGATATAATTATGTTGTCGGTAAGGGAAGAGGTTCCCGCCGATAGAAAGGAACTGATACTATGGAACAGTTGAACCGCAGAAAAAAAATGATGGTGTTGGACATTGAAACTTTGAACAGCACCGAGGACGCTCTCTCCTATGATGTGGGGTTTGCCGTGACGGATAAGAAAGGGCATATCTACGAGGAACATTCATTCATTATCTATGATATGTTCTTTGAAGAAAAGGAACTTATGCAATCCGCCTACTATGCAAAGAAAATCCCGGAATATCTGGACGGCATTAAAAAAGGCAATCATAAGGTTGTTACTTTTATGACTGCATGGCGCATTATTCGACAGGTTATGGAGAAGTATGGTATCAAGGAGGTTTATGCTTATAATGCCGCTTTTGATTACGGCGGATTAAATCGCACTTTGCGGTATATCACTAAAAGTAAATATCGCTGGTTTTTCCCCTATGGCACAAAAATCTTTTGTATCTGGCATATGGCTTGCCAAGTGCTTTTTACACAAAAAACTTTTTGGAAAGTCGCCCTTGCTAATGGTTGGGTAACAAAATCGGGAAACTTCCAGACTTCCGCAGAAATCGCATATAGATATATGACAGGTCAAAAAGAATTTGACGAGGAACACAAAGGTTTAGATGATGTGCGGATTGAGGTACAAATTCTTTTGAAGTGTATTAGACAGCATAAAAAAATGAACCCGTGGATAAATCGGAGTTGTTGGCGTATTCCCACGCAGGAATATAAAAAATTCCAGCAGTCAAAACTTTATGAAGAACTTTTCGGAAATATGGTTGACAGTCCGGAAGTTATGTGATATAATAGAGATAAAGAAAGGGGTATATTTATGAAAGAGTTTTTCCGTCGTTTGAAGTTGGTCAAATACTTTGGTTGGAGAGGTGCTTTTGATAAAAATTTTATCCGCATGGGATAAAAAGAAGTCCGCCGAAAGGCGGATTTTCTTTTACTTTACTGCTTTAACATAGTAAATCGTTAAAGTGCCGGCACGCGGGCGATTTGCACAAAAAGATAGGATTATGTTTGTGCAATTTACCAGTAGACAATTTCTCTTATCTATGGTATTATATAGATGTTCCAAGAGGGAACACACCACGGACAGCAAGAAAAAAAACTTCCGAGATTTCAAAAGAAATTTCAAAAAAGGGGTTGACAAATCAAACTGACTGTGGTATAATAAAGATGTTCCAAAGGGAACGAAAAAAATCTTAAAGAGCCGACTGCGTTAGTGTCGGAGAAAGAGGTTTACTATGGCTAACATGACTGCTGCTCAGAAGAACACCGCTATCAAGGAGAACGCTGTCGCTATGACGACGCTCCCTGAGGGCACCATTCAGGTGGGCGACTATGCCTACGCTATCCCCACTGAGGTAGACGGGGAACTCCGGTACGCCGTTGTCACCTATACGGCGAAGAACAACAAGGCGACCAAGACCGCCGACGCTTTCGACCCCGAAGCGGCTCGTGCCGAGTGGCTGGCTGATAAGGAAATCAAGGAAAAGGCCGCCGCTGAAAAGGCTGCCGAAAAGGAGCGTAAGGCCGCCGCTCGTGCGGCTAAGAAGTCCAAGACTGACGCCGAGTAATCGGCAGGGCAGGGAGAAATCCCTGCCCACTTTTTTATATTAACGCTTTAATGCTTTAAAGCGATGAAGTGCCGGCACCGCCTTGTTAAAAATTTAACAAAGGAAATTTTAAAAAAGGGTTGACATTCTTTTCCTAATAGTATATAATAGAACCAAAGAAAGGAGACTGTATCATGACTAAGGAAAAGATGATAGAAAATATCACCACTCTATTTGGTAGTCAGTGCGTTTATACTTACCAAATGAAAGACTTTTGCAGTAATCACAAAGAAGAATATTGTATCTTTTTATACCGTGCTTTTCTTAATATTCGATGCTCAGAACTTCACAGAGAAATGAAAAAGGTACAAGAACAATTTGACGAATTACAAAAACAACTTGATGAAGTAGAAAATATGGAATTTTCTTAAAAATAGGGTTGACAAACAAAAATAGATATGATATAATGTAGATGTTGCAAGGGAGGACTGCTCCCGCAAATAAAAAGAAAGTAGGTATTGTTATGAAAGAGGTTCTTAGTCGTTGTGGTTTCAAGTGTTTCGCGGAGCGCGAGTTGCCCGAAAAGTCTACCAGAGGTGAATATAACTATCTTCTGGTGATTCACTACAAGAACGGCAAGAAAACAATCAAAATTGGAACCACAAACAATATGGCCCGTCGTATGTATGAACATCTGGGCGCATATAGGGCGAATATTACCGTCTGCTGGATTTCTCCCTACTTCTCAAAATATACTACTTTGAGAGTTGAGGATAATTTCAAAGACAAGATGATAAACGAGGGGTATCACTGGATTATGAACGACCGGTTTGAAGTCCCGCCCACTATGAAGAAAGTGACAGTTAAAGTCAGAAAAGAATATACTATCAATATTGACTATTGACAAAAGGAGGAAAGTGTGGTATAATAAATATAGAAAAGGAAAGGGAGATGGTTTAATGGAAAGAAAGATTCAGAATAAAGAGGAATTTCTTGCGGCTATCAAGAGAGAAAAGGAACGCCGGAAGAGGGTTGCAGAGGCGCAGGAAAAGAAACTCGCAGAACTCGAAAAGAAAAAGAAACTTCAAACTCTGATTCAGAAAGGGAGATAAAAGAAAGGGGAGAGCAATGCTCTCCCCTTAATGTAAAGTTATGCCGCCCTATCATAATATTACAGTATGCAAATACCGCATAAAGAATATTACTGTTCGGCTTTTTCAATAATTATTTTGCCACCAACACAGATAATTTTTAAAGGAGTATCTTCATCAATATCCAAATTGCGGCGGGTTGCAATAGGTAAAGTCACGCGGCCTAAACTATCGCATTTTCTAATTGCGCCTTTTTCACTAGTAATAAAGTTTTGATTGTCGAGTTTTTCTTCAATCCGGCGCAAGGTCTTTAAAATTTCTTCATCCATTATTTATCACGTCCTTTTCTAATTCTATTATACTTGAAAATTGGGAAAAAGTCAAATTTTAAAGTGCCGGCACCGCCTTGTTAAAAATTTAACAAAGGAAATTTTTTGAAAAAGAGTTGACAAAAATTATAATTCATAGTATAATATAGACACAGCAAAGGAAAGGAGAGAACAGAAATGAAATGTTCTGATTGCTGTTACTGGTATCAGTGGATAGGGGAAGATTCTCCGTGTTGCCACTACTACCGTAACGACGGTGATGCTCCTTGCGAGCGTATGGACGAAGATGATTATGGAGAAAGGAAGTATGACGAATGAAAGCAACTGGTATTTTGAGGAAAGTTGACGATTTAGGGCGTATCGCAATCCCGAAAAATGTTCGCCAGAACCTTGGCATTGAAGCGGGGGATACTTTTGAGGTTTGTACCGAAGCGGGTAATCTTATTCTTGTCCCCTATAATGCCGAGAGAACTCTTGCTACGGATTTAAGGAAGATTTTCCTTATGCACGAACACGACGAGCAGGACAATGAGAAGTATCATGAGGTTCTTGAAAAGATTAGGAAACTTGCTAAAGAGTTGGACTAAGGAGGGTGAGAAAATGGACTACGAAAAAGAATATGAAGAGAAATACCAGGCAATGAGAAAGGCATATCAGAAAGCAGAAAAGACAAATGACCCGATGGACTGGTATCTATATCGTTGCTGTTCTGATGCATTCACCAATCTCTGCGAAGAGATTTTGATTAAGCTTCTTGAGAAAGATGCTGATGTTCTGAAAAGGTTGAAAGAAAGGTAGAAAGTAGAAAGTGCGGTTTCCCGCACTTTCTTTTTTATTTTTCTTTGTTAAAAATTTCACATTTAAATGCCGGCACTTTAGCACTTTAAAGCGTTAAAGTCAAGAGTTTTACTATCCACTATGCCGGCACCGCACTAGTCCGCTTTGTCAATAGGGCCGCCTTTTGTCAATAGGAGCTGTGAGCTGTGAGCTGCGACTATATGAGCTGCATCTGTGAGCTGGGTAAGCCCGCTCGTGAGCTGCAAAAGCACTTTCTCTAGTTAAAGTCAAGTAAGTGAGCTGCAAAATTATTCCGAAGATAAATTTTTATATTACGAATTAGTTTATTTTCCTTTTAAATTCAACTAGAAATATCTTCTAGAGAAGAACTCTCCCAGAGAACTATTCTTGTAGAAAAATCGTTGCAAATTTCGCTGCGGCCGCAGTCAATAGTATTGACAAAAGTCAAATAGTATGCTATAATATAATTAGAAAGAAAAAGGAGGATAGATAATGGAGAAAGAGTATATTGATAACTCTATTGCAGAATCTATAAGAAGTATTATTGAGCTGTGTTTTTCTCATACTGAGTGCGGCGGTTGCCCGCTCTATAACTCAGAGAAAAAAGTATGTCAGCTTCAATCAGTGCCGTCTGGTTGGAATAAGCCAGAAAGAGAAGGAGACCATTACGTTTTTAAGTAAGGGGTGAGAATAATGAAGGAATTCAATATTCTTATTGAAGAATTAGATAAAATTAGTGATAAATGGCGGCAACGCCTCCAGTATCAAAGTGAGAAAGGCAAAGATATCCACGATAGCTTCCTATGTTCAACTGTTATGTATGAGATTGAGCGGGCGAAGCAAGCTGCAAATAGACGAATTGCAGAAGAGAGACAAAAAGGATTTGAAGAGAAAAGAAAAAAAGATTAACACTATTAAAGAGTAAAAGGAGTAATGTGTATGGCATCTATTACGGCGCAGAGAGCGGCTTTGACCGCAGAGAAAGTAAAGTGGATTGAGGAGATTTTCAATAGTGCTGGAGTTGAGTTCTTCCGCACTGGTAGCAATCTGGCTACTCTTACCTTTGATTGCGGCGAAATCGAAGGAAAGCCTATCTATGGTTCAATTAAGTTTACTCTCCATAAGGCAGACTATAATCTCGATGATGAGATTGAAGAGTTTGAAATGCTGTTGGAGGAAAAGGAAAAGAAAGCTGAGGAAAAACGGCGCCGGGACGCAAAAGCGTTGAAGGATAAGGCCGCAAAAGAGGCTAAGGCCGCAGAAAAGAAAGCTATTGAGGAAAAAGAAAAAGAGAAGCGAAAAGAATATCTGGCTTCTTTAGGAGAAAAAGACGAGAGCGGGCAGTAAGCCCGCTCTTTCCTATTTTCTGGAGACTAAACTCAATTTTCTAAAAACTAAAAATAAAAATAAGGAGTAGGTAAATTAAACCTACCCCCTATTATTTATTATATACCCCTCATACGCCTTGCGTCCATACCTATCCCGGAGTAATCATAAATAATCGGAACCCCATTACTCCTTCTATATCCATAGTTATTCCCATGGATATCGTTAATATGCTCTTCCGCGCAGAAATCGAGGAACTCCTCAACCTCTTCACTAGAGTACGCCCGCAGAAGCTCGTCTATTACTCTAGTGCAAATATCAAGACTCTCCGCGTTCTCAACAGAGTAATCGCTCAAATCGCTCCAATCTTCCTCTGCTTCATACCAATCATCGTCGTCCTCGTCATTGTTACGAGCTGCGGTTCTCTCCTGGAGATAAGCCTTACATCTATCGCCCTCATAGAAAAGGAAGGTCTCCGCAAAGAACCTCTCAACTCCATAACTAAGAGCCGCCTGGTAGGCAATCGCTTCTGCTTCGCACCAATCACAGTCCGCTTCTCTTATCATCGGTATCTTTATCACATATCTTGCGCCCTTATTCTTAGGAACAAGCACTAATTTAGTTACTCCGTGGAAAATTCGATAGTTTTCATCAGAATATCTGCAAAAATCGAAGTTTCCCATCAAAATCGGCTTATTTTTATCTATTTTAGAGACAAAACTCTCTAAAATATCAATATAAAACTGCTTTTCTTTATCTTTTAACTCATTCATAGTAAGTTTTTACCTACTTTCTTTTAAATTTCGTCGTAAAAATCCTTGGAAATAAAGGAGCTGCGAAGCTTCTGTTCCCGCTCAAGAGAATCACAGTAGTCCTCAAAACCCTCTCCGTAGAAATTCTCGAACGCCTCATAGGCATCATAGCCAGAGATTTCCTCCACACTAATTCCCATATCAAAGTCATCAAACATTATATTATCCTCCTTCGATTAAGTTTAGTAATTTTTATCTCCTTTTCTTACCTTCTATAAATATTATACCACACTATAGCACGTTTGTCAATAATATTGACAAAGGAGAGAGTTAGTGCGCAGTCACCAATTCCCTTTTCCTAAGTTTCAGAGGGTAATCCAAAGGCGGAATTTTTAGGCAAGTCCCCGTTTCTACGACCGAGAGTATAAGGAAGCTTCGCTTCCTTATACTCTCTATTCAAAGGTATTATTAAGAAGATAGTAGTAAAGATACTAGTTTTATTACTCTTCTTACTACTTCCTACTATTATTCTTAGTAATACCTTTGGCCAGTCCATATCCATATTTCACAGGATGAATTTTAGCCTGATTTTTAAATTCTATTGCACCCGCAATTTCCATTGGAAGATCAGTTTTAGTCACATATGTGCATAAGTTTTTTTCTAGCTTATCTATCGACTTTTTTTCTTTTTTTAGCACATCAACATCGGTCTCTCTTGTCGTAAACACGTATGAATTCTCTCTTTCAAAGTCACAATCTATTTTTTCATTCTGCACTATTTCACTAATATTTTCTATTGCCTTCTGATTTGCCTCTAAATATTTTTTTGCAAATTCTTTTCCCTGTGAATCTATTAAATATCTGTAAAAAACTTCATGCTGACTTGTAACTTTTCCAGTGTTTCTGCCACTCGTGTGACTACAAATTCTATCTCTTTCTAATAAAACAACATTAGT
>ENA-OURQ01000917-OURQ01000917.1-human-gut-metagenome-genome-assembly--contig:-NODE-917-length-26955-cov-7.365725_pt1 | contig 26955 bp, 29 predicted proteins | sample MGYA00242105_ERZ508999 | MGnify/ENA primary metagenome ERZ508999 (study PRJEB26280, sample SAMEA2338771) | human gut metagenome | biome: human gut; feature: human-associated habitat; material: faeces...
TAGTTTACTCTATTTGGAGTTGGCTGGGTAGGGTGGTGGGTTGTTGGGCGGGGACGAAACTCCTCAAAAAGACAAATAAGCACAACTAGAAATCATTTTCCTGCCGCAAAACCAAGAGCCCATCTGACCATAACATCAGATGGGCTCACATTTTATTATTTGCTAAGTATTTTCACCTCCCAGAAGGCCTCGGCAGTTGACACTTTCATATTACTCCTCGCAATTTGAAAATTTTGTATAAAACGTTTTGATGCGTCCGATCCGCTTATAAAGAGTTGTCTTCTTAATATCAAGCTTTTCGCTGATATCTTTGACTTTATATCCGTCGCGGAGCATACTGAGTATTTTGTCAAGCTGATAGCCTTTTTTCTTGAGATAATCGGTAAACTGTTCCATTTCTATCTCCCGCTCAACCTGCTCGATCGAATTATCAGGATCAGCAATCTCAAAACTGTTTCTATCACGCAGATCTTCAAGCGAACGTAGCGCAGATGTTTTATTATTAAGTTTACCCGCCTTAGGACAGCCAAAGCAGCTTTTGGTGCATCTTACCGGCATGCCGTTTTTGCCTTCGATCAGGCACTTATGTTCTCTTTCATCTGCTTTATCTTCGCTCCAGGCAGGCCTCATATAGTCATTGCAGATCTGTTCGTCTGCTTCTTTAATGTATACAAGCTGCATTTTTGAGCCTATCCTTTTATAGGAAACTTTCTCGGCTTCGAAGTTGTTTCCCACCGCAAATTCTTTGCTGATAGGCATATATAATCTTTTGGACATATTGTTATTCCTCCTTTTTGGAGGAACCCATGCCCATCTGACGAAATCAAAAGTTTATCCATAAGGATTCCTCCTAAAATGGTTAAACTGACTGTCAATAATGATCAGTTGCTCTTATGTCCACAAAGCGGCTTTATTGACATGGGTTAATTACTCCCAGCTGCCTTGAAGAGAGCCTTTTTGCATCTTGCTCAGGATTATTTCAAAAGAATTTTCTTTTGTGTCCTCATTATAACATAGCCTGATCGTGGGGGCAATCAACTCAGACTTTAATAACGAAAACCCAGCAAAAAAGGGCTTATCTGCCGTTTCATGATTTGAAAACGGCGGATAAGCCCTTAAATTTATATATTTTATTAAAGTCTAACGCGAATAATTATGCTCAAAAAAATAAGATTTGTATAGTTGCACTAATTTATCTTGTGAAATTTGTGCACTTTTCTCTTTTTGCTTTTTTCTCTCTCCTCCCTATTTTGTCGGGTTTTTTCAGCTAGTTTTTTATCATATAGTTTGATTTTAGGCGATTCGATCTCATCAAGGTATTTCTGCCACTGTTCAAGTGTTTCATCTGTATGGCACATTACAAGATCCATAAAGATGAAACCTTCTGTAGTATGAGGAAAGTCTACTTGAGCTTTATTCATCAAATCGAAGCAATATGCAGGAGCAAGATTTAATCCTATAAATAGTTTCATTAGGGTTTGTAATTTTACTTCTTTAACTTTGCCAGTTCGTATATGGCTTAACGACTGTGTGCTGATCTGAGATCTCTGAAATAATTCAAAAGCAGTTAGTCCTTTTCGCTTAATATGAAAGTTTAAAGTTTTTACAAAAGATCCGGGTAGATCTTCGAAAACCTTTACCATCTCTTTCGCACCGCTTTTAACTTTCTTTAATTCATTTTTTTGTATATCGTTTAATTCGCATACTTTGGTTGTTATATCATTGTTTGCTTCCACAAAAAAACTCGCCGAGAACTCTCTGCAAAGAAACCCTAAATTACCATACGAATCATCATACGCTCTATCGTATTTCCTTTCACATTTTAAAACAAGGCAGCACTCGTCAGCATGGTCGAGCGCGTATCTTGTCATTGAAGGAAAGCCCTCTTTATCATACTGTATGTACTTTTCATTGTTGATGCAAAGCATATTGTTGACGAATACTATTTTATTGGCGAGGAACAGAGCGTACAGATCGGGCGAATCGATGACCAATTTTGCCGCACTTACTGAGTCGATGACAAATGTTTCATTTTTGCCTAACGCATTCTTGTCAAAAGAGAAAGGCTTGATGTACTTGCCGTCAACATAAACGAATACACCCTTTGCCTGCTCAAACCCTAACTCAGCCGCACGCAGCTTTGCCGAAGACCTTGATACATTGAAAAAGGCAGCGGTGCTGTCAATAGTCTGTTGAAATAACTCTGCATCTCTTACGTTTTCGGGCGTTGTTCGGCGGAGTGCCGCAAACTTGTCTTTTATATACTTCCTTGTCATTGACGCAGGCATGAGTATTTTGGGAGCAAGCTCGTTTGCCTGCCACTCTATCCAGTCGATATCGGTAGCCTTTGATTCTGTTTTGTTTGAATAGCCTGATTCTTTGTATGCCATGGATACGGGGTCTTTCGTCAATAGCTTTTTCATTTCAAAAAACAGCCTGTGCCATTTCCAATGGACACATTCGTGGATTATAGTATTGCTCAAAGTGCCGAACTTGCAGTTGGGATCTATAAGTATTGAGCCTGCTGATATGTTTGCTTCGGTTAAATCTAGCAAAGGATATTTTTTATATATTTTTTCTGTGGCTGGGTCAAAATATATCTTGCCGCAAATGTTGTTTTCCAATGGGGCGGAGTATATTTCCAGACCCATGTTTGCGGCAACTTTTACTGCGGGCAATCTCATAGGATTTTCAAGTGCGGCAGGGCAGTACTCTTTCAAAAACTGTTCGGCGACATCATCTGCATCTTTGACATACAGATATGGCACGAGCGAGCGGCTGAGATTATTTCTTCCGTCGAATTCTTCTTTGCTGTATTCCTCAACACTGGTGATCTTAAAGTTTTTCATTCCGTCATTCAGCATACAGCTTGCTTCCAAAGAAAGCCACATGGAAGTTATTTTATCTTCATGATCGTGGTAATATCTTTTGTCGGCGGATACATATGCGAGAACATCTATCCTAAAGCTTAGGTTTTCATCTTCCTGCGAACTTGTTTTTTTGAAAGATACTCCGTTAATATCCATGCCCTCAAATTCGAGCTTTTGAGCATTAGCTATTTTATCATCTGAAAGTGAGTTTTTATTGCCGGTAATAAACTCCTCAATGCTGCCGGCTATGACATCGTAATAGTTATCATAGAGAAATTTTTCAAAAGTTATACTGTTGCCCATTTTTGGCTCCTTATCTATGAGCAATGGTCAGAAAAATCGTATTCGTATAGCCATATTATAACACTTTCAGACATAAAATACAAGACTTTTTGCATGAAAATGCCGCCTAAGAATGATTATTCCTTGGCGGCACTTTGGGGTCATTCTTTTTTGTAGTGTTCGCACTCAAAGCCGTCCGCTCTCAGTGCCAGTCCCGGTATCCATTCGGGCGTTCGCCCCATTTGCTCACATACAGCGTCAAGGTCAGTATCAGCACGGCATTCAATAATAAGCTCGTCATGAACGTGCCCCACAATAAAGCAATGTGAAAGCGTTCTCATCGCATAGCAGAGTATATCGCGGCTAACTGCCTGAACGATGTTTTCCACAAATTTCGGCCCGTATGATTCGATAAGATCCCACTTCTTTTTTGCGTCGATGCCGTAGTATGCTACTGATTCTCCGCCGAATTTGTTTGTAGTTATCCGCGGCTTCACATAGCTCAGCCGCCTGCCAGAGGGAAGCGTGATGAAGAGCATTCCCGAACTCCAGTACACCTCTATACAGCCGACTTTTGCGGGCAGCCGCATTTGTATAGCCTGCTTTACCGCATCGTCTATCTCATGCCAATATTCCACGATGTGCGGGTTTGACTGCCGCCATGAATTTACCAGCGGCTGAAGCTCCTCTTCACAAAGCCCCATTTCAATAGCGCCCATAGCTTTTAATGCACCAACTCCGCCGCCGTAGCCAAGCGCAAGCTCTGCGATCTTGCCTTTTTGCCGCAGGTGGCTGTTTGCCCCGTGCTTTTCAACTGGCACTCCAAACATCTTGCTTGCCGACGCGCAGTAAATATCGCCGCCCGACTCAAATACCTCAGACCGCCACTTTTCTCCCGCAAGGTGCGAAAGCACACGGGCTTCGATAGCGCTGAAATCCGCCACTATATATTTGTACCCCGCACGCGGTATAAAAGCCGTGCGTATGAGGTTGGAAAGCACGAGCGGAACGTTCTCGTAAAGCAGGTCAAGCGTATCATAGTCGCCGCTTTTCACAAGACTTCGTGCCTCTGAGAGATCTTCCATATGATTTTGCGGCAGATTTTGAAGCTGAACGATACGCCCTGAAAAACGTCCGCTGCGGTTCGCTCCGTAGAAAAGAAACATTCCCCTGCACCTAAGGTCGCCGCACATTGCGTTGTCCATTGCCTGATATTTGCGTACAGATGATTTTGCAAGTTTCTGACGCAGAGATAAGACCTCCGCTATGTTTTTGTCGGCGCTTTTCATAAGCTCGGCGACATCCTTTTTGTCGAGCGAAGGCGCTTTAACATTATTTTCTTCCAAAAAAGCCTTCATCTGCGCCACGCTGTTTGGATTTTCAAGGTGCGTTTTTTCTTTGAGCAGATCGGTTATCTTTGACTTGCTCAGCTCATCTATCTTTATCGCGTTTTGTACAAGTGCGGCGTCGCAAAGTATGCCTCTGTCATTTATCTCCTGATCGAGATGGTATTCCTCCCAGACATTTGCGGGTACGGGGTACTTCTTCAAACGCTTTTGTATCTGCATTTCAACTTCAACATCTCGCTTGTTGTATTTCTTGAAAAGTTCCCACCTTTCGGGCGAATGTTCGGGCAGGTTTCTTGTGCGGCCGCCGTTTGACTTTGTGGCTTTGCAGGGAACACAAAAGTAGCGAATAAGCTCTTTGCCCTCCTTTAATTTCTGCTCCGAAAGCCCGAGTACAGCGCCGACCTGCTCGAGCGAGCGGGGAAGTCCGTTATAAAGTGCAAGCACCATCGAGCATCTCCCTGACGAGGGGTCAAGGTATCTGCCGACGGTATCCTCAGGTACGCTGTAAGAGCAAAAATGCTCGGGGTGATATTTGAGCAGCCAGTTTGAAAGGCAAATGCGCTCAAAATTTGCGTTGAATGCCCACTTGATGCAGTTCTCATCGCTTATGGCGGCTAATATCTCTTCGGGCACATTTTTTCCGCAAGCGAGGTCATAAACAGTAGGCGGCATATCATTCACCGAAACGCAGAGCAGAAGTATCTCGAATTCGGGGTCTTCGCTGTAACGATACACGCCGCACTTTTGAAGATCAGCGGGGCTGTATGTTTCCAGATCAATCGAAAGCTTTGTTATTTTGTCCATAGTTTATCCTTTCCGAATAAATTTTAAAAATAATCGGCAGCAAGAAAACTCCTGCCGCCGATATTTTAGCTGTTAAGTATATCAGCTGAGAAAATCATCATCTTCGCTGTCAAGACCCGCAAATTCGGTCTCAGCATTCACACGTCCGCCGAGAGGTTCGCCGTCACGAAGCTTCTGCATCGCAAGCAGTCCCGCCGCGATACCCCTGTTTCCGTTCTTCGAGAAACAGTAGAAATTGATAGACGCTCTGCCGTAGATACCTGAGTAAAGCTCTGAGGTATCGATGATAAGGCTATTGTTGCCGTCAACTACGCCCGGCTTTCTGATGCTGTTCGCGTTGAGAAAGTAAGAGTTAGCGTAGGTGGGGTCATCGGGGCGCTCCTTGTCGCCGTCGCGCAGGGGAGTCTTGATGTTTTCAAGGGCGGGTACTCTCTTTCCGCTGCCGCGGAGGGTAGCCTCGCCGTCCTCGTAAGCCGCCTTGATAGCCGCCTTGATCTTGCTGACGGTAACGGTGTCATCCTTAGAGATGATAAGGCAGGCTGAATACTTCGGTGTGCCGCCGTTTACCGACTTAGGTTCGTTCACGTTGAGGAACGCAAATCTCGTGTTTTTTCCTGTGATAGCTTTTGTTCTGTTAGTCATATTTTTTCCTCCTGATCGCTGATCGAATCATTTGTATGTATATTTATTTCGGGACGCTTATCGTCGGCCGGAATAAGTATCGGTTTGCCCGGCGGCTTGTACACTAAACCGCCTAATATCTCGTTAAATCTCTTCTTGCCAAGCTCAGAGGTCATCGCCGTGATGCCTTTGAGCTTTTTTTCGTATGGTTCGTATCCTGCCGCTTCAACTGCTTTTGCGGCGGCCGTTTCGTCCGTGTATTTTCGTGCAGACCGCCCCTCTGCAAGCTTGAAGCCGCTGTATCTTGTGCCGGCAAGCGCCTGCTTTAGTGCATAGTCTTTCACGTCATTCGCCCATGAAACTAAGTTGTCTAAGCTGGGAAGTATCTCCGCTACGTCATCATCGCTCAGATGAGCAGGGTCAGCAAATTCGTACTTTGCAAGCTCCATGTTCTGTTCCGCCCTCGTCTTGCAGAAAGCTTTGGCGGCGCAGAAGCGGCAGTGTTCTCCCGCAGCGTACTCGCCCTCGCCTGCGTATGCAAGCTTTGCGGCAGGTGCCAAGACCTCGTCTGCCCATGTGAGAAGCTCAGAAACGCTCATCTCATAACTGCTGATGTTCTCTCTTCTTGGCTGAAATATCGAAAGCCTGATTTTGTCTGTTTGGTAAAGCGTATCGAAAGTATCCACCGCACCGAGCGCATAGCACATAAGCTGAGAGTTCCTTTCGGCGGAAACGAGGACACCCGTTCCGTACTTGAAGTCAATGATGTGTATAAGCCCATCTGCTGCGATAACACAGTCGCCCGTTCCGAAACCATCGGGGACCCAGCGGCTGAGATCAAGCCGCTGTTCCACGCCGACAAATACATCACCGCCGATCTTCTTTGCTTCTGCTATCTCAGTCATAACAAAGCCGCAGTAGTCCTCGGCGTGATACTGCATCTCGGCGTCATAGTGCTCAAGCGAGCCTGTCGGGTCAGCCGCATCTCTTCCAAGTGCTTTGAGAACAAGGTGTTCGCAGAGAGTATGTGCCTCGCTGCCGAGCTTTGCGTATTCACTCGGCGTGTCGGCGGCGTTTGCACATTCTTTAGCTGACTTTGTGCAGGCTATCCAGCGTGCGCTTGCTGAGGCGAAAAGGTAGGCGTGCTTACTCATTGCCCGCCGCCTTTTCTGTAAGCTTGCTGAGCTCTTCTACTACCGCTGGATAGTCCTCGGGCGAGATAGCTGTGAAATTTTTGCCGAAACGGTTTACTATCTGCTTCACCTCTGCCTTGAAGCCCCCAGCGGCTTTTGCGGTGAGCATGCCACGCACCTTTTCGGCGGAGAGCTTTTCTTCTTTCAGCTGCGGTTTTGCCTCAGCGTCGGCTGCGCTTTCTGCCCTGAGTGCTGCGGCGACCATTGCCGCGCTTTTGCTCAAAGCCTCAAAGGCTTCTTTCAGCACAGCGGTATCTGCATTTTTCACTGCATTTTCCTCCATTCATCTTTTCATAGTTTTTCATTGCCATTGCCAGCTCGGCGGCAGTCTTGCTGATGTGGATAAAAACTGCCGACATCTCAGCAAGCATTTTTGCCTCGCTGTATTCTGCGTGTCTGTTTTTTGCCATTTCGTATCACCTTCTTTCCCTTCACTATATAGCGGACATTTTTAGGCATATTTTATAACATCTTTCAGAAAAAATTTCTGTGTCTTATCGTCGCGCCATTTCTCCCATCACTATATTAAGGACATTTAAAGGCGATTTTTATAATGCGAAAAAAATTTTTTATTCGGTATAAAAAAGGGTGAAAAATGTCCGTTATATAGTAAGGGGGAGAATACTATAAAAAAGCAAAGGCGGTGAGAAGTTTTGAGATATTTGATGTATAAGGTGTTTGCAGAAAAGAAGGAGGCTGATATGAATGGAGCTGAAACTTTGCATTTCAGATGTTAAGGGCGTTTGCACAAACTGCGTTTATCCTTATGAAGTCACGGCGACTTCCTCCGATGAGCTGAAAAAAGCTGTGCAGTTTGACCACGTCTGCGCTGTGTATAAGAACCATTACAGGGCAAACGATAAGTTTTTGTCATCGCAGTGTATTCCGATGGACTGCGATAATGACCACACCGATGCCCCAAACGAATGGGTAACTCCCGAAGCGCTTGAAAACGAGTTCGCCGATGTGAAATACGCTGTTACATACAGCCGCAATCACATGAAAGTTAAGGGGAGCGTTTCGGCAAGGCCGCGGTTTCATGTTTACTTTGAGATACCCGAAATGAAAGACCCCGACGCTTACTCTAAGCTGAAAGAACGTATCAGCGAAGAGTATCCGTTTTTCGATGCGGGCGCTTTGGGGGCTGCAAGGTTCATCTTCGGCTGTGACGGCGGAGATGTTATATGGCATGACGGAACGACAACGATAGATAAGCTTATCGCAAAAAACAACTTCGGCACAAGCAGCGCCGCTATTCCTGCGGGAGCAAGAAATTCTACCCTAAGCCGCTTTGCGGGGCGTGTGGTAAAGCGTTACGGTCACTGCGATGACGCTTATCGTATTTTTATGCAGGAAGCGGAAAAGTGCGACCCTCCGCTCGGGCAGGACGAGCTTGGACGTATTTGGGATTCGGCAGGGAAGTTTGAGAAAAAGGTATCTTCTCAGTCGGGATACATTCCGCCGTCGAGTTTTAACGCGGCTGTACCCTCTGCGCCTGCGGGAAGTTTGAAGCCGAGCGACTTTTCTGACATCGGGCAGGCGAAGGTGCTTGCAAATGTCTATGGCAATGAGCTTAAATTCAACCCCGCTACTGATTATCTCAGATATAACGGTATCTTTTGGGAGGAGTCGAAAGAGGCGGCGGTAGGAGCCTGCGAGGAATTTTTAGATCTTCAGCTTGCTGACGCTCAGCTTTGCGTTATGCTTACGCAGCAGGATCTGCTGAACTCGGGGCTTGACCCGAGCATTATAAAAGCGGGCGGAAAAAAGGTGACGGCGACTTTAAGCAACAGCCAGTATGAGCTGTATCAGAGATACCTTGATGCCGCGGCATATGCGGCTTTTGTGATGAAGCGGCGTGACTACAAGTACATAAGGTCTGCGCTCGATTCGGCAAGACCTATGGTAAGCATAGATTTTGAGGAGCTAGATAAAAACGAGTTCCTGCTGAACACGCCATTTTCTACATACGACCTCAGACTTGGAATGGCGGGCAGGCAGGAACATAGTTCGGAAGACCTTATTACAAAAGTGACATTGACAGAGCCGGGCGACGACGGCGAGGATATTTGGCTCGATACGCTGAATAAGACCTTTTTAGGTGATAAGGAGCTTATCGATTACGTTCAGGAAGTAGTGGGGCTTGCGGCTGTCGGCAAGGTTTACGTTGAGGCACTGATAATTGCTTACGGCGAGGGCAGGAACGGAAAATCAACGTTTTGGAATTCGATCTCGAAAGTTTTAGGCACATATTCGGGCAATCTTTCGGCAGATACACTTACAGTAGGTTGTAAGAGAAATGTCAAGCCGGAAATGGCGGAAACAAAGGGCAAGCGCCTTATAATCGCGGCGGAGCTCGACGAGGGTACAAGGCTCAACACTTCGGTGGTAAAACAGCTTTGCAGCACCGACCAGATCTTTGCGGAGAAAAAGTATAAAGCACCTGCGGCTTTTACACCCTCGCATACCGTAGTGCTTTACACAAATCACCTTCCTAGGGTCGGTGCAAATGACGCGGGAACATGGCGCAGGCTTATCGTTATCCCTTTCAACGCAAAATTCGAGGGCAGTGCAGACCGCAAGAGTTTTACCGAAACGCTTGTAACGCAGGCAGGTTCTGCGATACTCAAATGGATAATAGAGGGCGCGTGCAAGGTGATAAGCCACGGCTTTCATATCTCTCAGCCTAAGCTTGTTACTGAAGCTATCAATGAGTATCATCAAAAGAATGACTGGCTGGGAATGTTCCTGGAGGACTGCTGCGAGGTGGACGCATCATATGAGGAAAAGTCGGGTGAGCTTTATCAGGAATACCGCAGTTACACGGTCAGAATGGGCGAGTTTACCAGAGGTAACGTAGACTTTTACTCAGCGCTTGACTTAGCGGGCTTTGGCAGGAGAAGAAAGAAAACGGGAAACTACATCGTAGGACTCAGACTTAAAACAGCTTTTGCGGCTGATGACGCAGAGGAGGATAGTTAAAATTTTGAGGGTAAAAGCGTGAGTGGTGGAGGCGGTGGAACTGCTGACAGTAAAGTCTGTATAGCTGATAAAAAGATCTGATCTATATAAGCTTTACGAAATGTGTTCCACACCCTCCACCACTCAGCTGATAACCTCGTTTTTGTATTGGGCATTACTTTCCTGAATGAAAAATGACATACATAAGCGACATACCTAAAAATTTGGTGAGAGGAGGACAATATGAGAGAAAAAGAAATAGAGCAGAAATTAGTGCGTGAGGTGAAACGCCGCGGCGGCATTTGCCCGAAGTTTGTTTCGCCCGGAGCTAATGGCATGCCCGACAGAATAGTTTTTCTGCGTGATGGGTGCATGGCCTTTGCAGAGGTGAAGTCGCCGGGAAAAAAGCCGCGAGCATTGCAGGCAAAAAGGCACAGCGACCTCAGAAAGCTGGGGTACAAGGTATTTGTGATCGATGACGCAAAACAGATAGCAAAGATGATAAACGAAATAGAGGCGAAGTAAAATGTTGACAAAAGAACAGTTACATGAATATCAGAGATACTGCATCGAGTTTATCAAAAAGAATCCTGCGGTATTGCTCATACTTGAAATGGGGCTTGGCAAAACGATAATCTCGCTGACAGCCATAGAGGAGCTTATGTTTGAAAGCTTTGAAGTAAATAAAGTGCTGATAATAGCGCCGCTCAGAGTTGCAAGAGATGTATGGCCTGAGGAGATACGCGGCTGGAGCCATGTAAAAGACCTGCGCTGTTCGGTGATTCTCGGCAAAAAAGAAGCCAGAACGGAAGCTTTAAAAGCCGATGCGGATATTTACATAATCAATCGTGAGAACTTACAGTGGCTTGTTGAAGAGCTTGAAAAGAGCCATACGCCATGGCCCTTTGATATGGCAGTGATAGACGAACTAAGTTCATTTAAGAATTGCAGGTCGAAGAGATACAGAGCGCTGAACAAGGTGCGTCCATTCATCAGCAGGATAGTTGGTTTGACCGGTACGCCCTCGAGCAACGGACTTATGGATCTTTGGAGCGAGGTACGCCTTATCGACGGCGGAAAACGTCTCGGCAAATACATCGGGAGATTCAGAGAGCAGTATTTCAAGGTCGGTGACATGAACCCGTACACCGGTGAGGTCTATAATTACATTCCCTTGCCGGGCGCAGAAAAAGAGATCTACAAAAAGATAGGGGATATTACGGTATCAATGAAGTCGCTCGATTACCTTGAAATGCCTGAATGCATCAATATCCGGCACGAGGTGGAAATGAACGGTAAGGAGAGAAAGCGTTATAATTCGCTGAAAAACAATATGATCTTACAGCTTGGCGGAAATAATATCTGCGCAGAAAATGCGGCGGTGCTTTCGGGAAAGCTGCAGCAGATGGCTAATGGCGCGATATACGATGAGAATAAAGAGATCATAAATATCCACGAAAGAAAGCTCGATATGCTCGAAGACCTTGTGGAGCAGTCGAATGGGCAGTCGGTGCTTATCGCATACTGGTATCAGCACGACAGGACAAGGATCGCAGAAAGGCTGAAAAAAGCGGGGTATGAGCCGAGGGAGCTTAGGTCGGAGCAGGACATTCTCGACTGGAACAGCGGCAGGATACAGACAGCCCTTATTTCGCCGGCATCAGCGGGACACAGCTTGAATATTCAGAAGGGAGGGCATATCCTCGTATGGTTTTCGACGATCTGGTCGCTTGAGATGTTTCAGCAGACAAATGCGAGATTATGGCGGCAGGGGCAAAAAGACATCGTGACTATCCACCACATTATCTGCAAGGACACTATTGACGAAGACGTTTTAGACGCTTTGGAAAACAAGGACACCACGCAAAAGCGGCTGATCGACGCCGTAAAAGCAGATCTGGAGGTACAAAAATGACAGCAAAAGAGTACTTAAATCAAGCGTACAGACTCAACGAACGAATAAACTGCGACATTTCAGAACTTGAAAATCTGCGGGATATGTCGTCAAGAATATCTTCCTGCAATTTTGAGGAGCGTTTCAGCGGCACACGTTCAACCGAGCCGCCGTTTGTACGCTATCTTGGGAAAATCGTCGATATGGAGCAGAAGATAAACTCCGAGATTGACCAGCTTGTTGACCTCAAAGCCGAAATACGCACTGCTGTCGAGCAGGTCGAGAATATCAACGAGCGGCTTGTCCTTCAGTACAGATACATCGAGGGAATGACCTGGGAACGCATTGCAGAGCGGCTTTTTGCTGACCGCAGTACGGTTATCCGCTGGCATAGAAAAGCACTGAAAAACTTTGCCGTTCCCGAAAAGTGACACGGTTTGCCATTGTTTGCACCGCCCCTAGTGTGATATACTGTATAATAGAAAATATTGTGAAGAGCCTCGCTAAAATGTGGGGCTTTTTCTATTGGAGATGAGATAATGCCCACCAAACCTGCACACCCTTGTGCATATCCGGACTGTCAGAAACTTACGCATAGCCGTTACTGCGAAGAGCATACAAAGCTTGCCAACAAGCAGTACGAACACTATGGCAGAAAGTACCGCCCCAGCAAGCGTTACGGCAGGGCGTGGAACCGTATCCGTGACAACTATGCGGCGGCTCACCCTTTGTGTGAGATGTGCCTACGGCAAGGACGTTACACACCAACCGAGCAGATACACCACAAACTGCCGCTCTCGCAGGGCGGAACTAACGATACAGAGAACTTGATGGCGTTGTGCAAGGCTTGTCATTCTAGGATACATTCGGAGATGGGGAATAGGTGGGGCGGTCGAGATCTCTAAAACCCGCCGCTTTTGTAACGGGCGCAGGGTGGCATACACAAAAAAGCCGGTTCAAACGGGGGATTAACCCCTAGGACAAATTTGGAGGTGAAATTTTGGCTAAAGACGGAACAAATCGTGGCGGACGGCGTGTCCGTGCGGGAGATAAACCGCTCTCCGCCGCTGAGCGAATACAGAGCGGTCTGCCCGCAAGAATTATGAATAACGACATTCCGACCCTCGAGCCTGCCGAACTTGAATCAGTAGACTTGCCTGAGGGTGCTGTGCTAGACGGTGCGGATATGCCTCGCCCTGCGGAGTATCTTTCGGCAAGACAGAAGAATGGCGTACCGTTGGGGGCTGATGAGATATACAAGGAAACTTGGCTGTGGCTGAAACGCAGAGGGTGCGAGAACCTAGTCAACAAACGTTTGATAGAATCATACGCTCAGGCTTTCGCTCGATATATCCAGTGCGAGGACGCTGTCAGCCAGTACGGACTGCTCGGCAAACACCCCACCACAGGCGGAGTAATGGCTTCACCTTTCGTGCAGATGAGCCAGCAGTTTCAAAAGTCAGCGAACCTCATTTGGTATGAGATCTACGATATTGTCAAGCGAAACTGTACAGAGCAGTTCAGCGAAAGCCCGCACGACGCTATGGAAGAACTTTTGAGGAGGAGAGGCTAATGCAAACCACAACAGAAATGCAGCTTGTTTCAACAGACAAGCTTATCCCATATGTCAACAACGCCCGAACTCATTCAGCAGAACAGATAAACAAGCTGAGAGCAAGTTTGCGTGAGTTTGGCTTTATCAATCCCGTCATAATTGACAGAGATTACAACGTTATCGCAGGTCACGGCAGGATTGCCGCCGCAAAGGCTGAGGGCATTGAAGAAATCCCCTGCGTGTTTGCCGACCATCTAACTGAGGCTCAGAAAAAGGCATACATACTCGCCGACAACAGAATGGTACTCGACGCAGGCTGGGACGAAGAAATGCTCAAAGTTGAGATAGAGGCTTTGCAGGCTGAGGATATTGACATCTCGCTGACTGGGTTTGACGAGAAAGAACTTGCAAGTCTTTTTGATACTGATACAGATGCACAAGAGGACGATTTCGATGTTGACGCTGAGTTGGAAAAGCCTTGTGTTACGCAAAGTGGGGATATATGGACGCTCGGAAAGCACACTCTTGTATGCGGTGACAGCACAAAAGAAGATACATATGCCGCTCTTATGGACGGAAGAAAAGCAAACCTAGTCATAACCGACCCGCCCTACAACGTAAATTACGAGGGTACGGCTGGCAAAATAAAAAATGACAATATGGCTGCGGACAAGTTCTATCAGTTTCTGTTTGACGCTTTCAGCAATATGGCAAATGTTATGACGGACGATGCGAGCATTTACGTTTTCCATGCAGATACAGAAGGACTTAATTTCCGCAAGGCTTTTGCAGATGCAGGTTTTTATCTTTCCGGGTGCTGTATTTGGAAAAAGCAAAGTCTTGTGCTTGGACGTTCGCCTTATCAGTGGCAGCACGAACCAGTCCTCTACGGTTGGAAAAAGAAAGGCAAACACCAGTGGTACACTGGCAGAAAAGAATCTACCATCTGGGAATTCGACAAGCCAAAGCGCAATGGCGACCACCCGACAATGAAGCCTGTTCCATTGTTAGCCTACCCGATACGCAATTCCAGTATGGTTAATTCAGTAGTCCTTGACCCATTCGGCGGAAGCGGCTCAACGCTCATAGCCTGCGAACAAACGGACAGAATATGCCTTACCATTGAGCTTGATGAGAAGTTTTGCGATGTGATCGTCAAGAGATACATCGAGCAGGTGGGCACTGATGAGGGTGTGTATGTTGTCCGAGATGGCAAAAAGATACCTTACTCAGAACTTGTGAAAGAGGTGGAGAGCCTAGTTTGAGTTGTTAGTGTATTACGCACAAAACAGTGGCGGATAATTCTGCGTTCTGACATCTTGAAATCAGGAAAATTCCGAGTAATATATGTAAGTACCAAACTGGAGGTGCATACAATGAATTTTCCAAGCAGAGAAATTGTAGAAAAAGTCAAAACAGAATTTCCTAAAGGCACAAGATTAAAGCTTACAAAAATGGACGATGTGCAGGCTCCGCCTGTCGGTACTGAGGGTACTGTGATTGGCGTTGATGATACGGCAAGTCTGATAGTCGAATGGGACAACGGCAGTCATCTCAATGTCATTTATGGTGAAGATACAGTAGTTAAGCTTTAGCTGTCGAATCGCAAGCATATCCGTAGTGTTCCCTCGTCAGATATACACAAGATATTGTGTGTATCTTTGTCGAATGATCGTATTGATATATCTCCGAAAAAGAGTTAATATGTGTACACCGAAAGGAAAATACACCAAAGACAAACGGAGGATACGGATATGAACGACAAGCTTGCAAGACAGATAGAGGAAATGAAAACTCAGACCATAGGCGTTGAAGTGGAGATGAACAACATCACAAGAGAAAAGGCGGCTAGGGTCGCCGCAGAACTTTTCGACACAGGCAGATCTGAAAACACCGCTTACCGCAACGGCTACTGCACTTGGTCGGCTTTTGATGAGAGCGGCAGAGAGTGGAAATTCCAAAAGGACGTTAGCATTGCAGGACCTGACAGCGAAAAGTGCGAACTTGTAACACCGATACTTCAATATTCGGACATCGAGCTTTTGCAGGAACTTATCCGCAGACTTCGGAGAACGGGAGCAAAAAGCGATGCCACAAGGGGCTGCGGAGTTCACATTCACATCGGTGCAAAGGGTCACACACCGCAGACTTTAAGAAACCTTGCAAACATCATGGCGAGCCACGAAAGCCTTCTAGCCGCCGCTTTAAAGCTTGACAGTGGTCGAATGAACAGATACTGCAAGACAGTTGACCCTGTTTTTTTGGCAAGCCTAAACAAGAAAAAGCCAAAGACAATGAGCGACTTTGCCGACATTTGGTACGGTTCGCAGGGTGCTGATTCTTACAGAGATCATCATTACAATTCCAGCCGCTATCATATGCTGAATTACCACGCAACATTCACCAAAGGCACGGTTGAGTTCAGACTTTTTCAGTTTGATGCACCATCAAACGGCAGACAGAACGGACTTCATGCAGGTCAGCTGAAAAGCTACATTCAGCTTTGCTTAGCACTCAGCCAAATGGCAAAAGAGGTCAAGACCGCTAGTCCGAGACCTCAGCAGAATGAAAATCCGAAATACGCAATGAGAACTTGGCTGCTTCGATTGGGCTTTATCGGCGAGGAATTCGCAACTGCAAGGGATATTTTAACACGCAATCTTGATGGCGACACGGCTTTCAGACACGGCAGAGCGGCTTGAAACGATTAGTCGCAGACCCACACGACCGCTTTGGCGGTCTTGCGGTGGTAGAAGGAGTTGATACTTTTGAAAAGATACTACATTGCATACGGCAGTAACTTGAATGTTGCTCAGATGAAAAGAAGATGTCCGACTGCGACAATACTTGCAACGGCTGATTTGGAAGGCTATGAACTGCTTTTTAAAGGCAGTTTGACAGGTTCTTATCTCACCATTGAGAAGAATGAGCGTGGCAGTGTTCCGGTAGCAATATGGGAAGTGAACCCTGCCGATGAACTTGCCCTTGACTGCTACGAGGGTTACCCGAATTTCTATTACAAGCAGAACATCAAGCTGACTTGCAAGGGTATACGCACAGGCAAAAGGAGAACGATAACCGCTTTTGCATACATTATGCACGAGGATAGACCGATAGGAATTCCGAGGGAGTTTTACTTGAGAACTTGCCTTGATGGTTACGAAGCTTTTGGCTTTGACAAGCGTGTGCTGATAAATGCTTACAACAAATGCAGGGGGATTGTTGAGAATGGCGGATAAAATGCGAAAGCTTGAAAAATATGTTCCCACCAAATTTATGTCCGAAACATCGCACTATGACAAGTCCGCCGCTGACTATGCCGTGAATTTCATCGAGTGCCTGTGCCACACCAAAGGCACTTGGGCACACAAGCCGTTTGAGCTTATCGACTGGCAGGAAAAGATAATCCGTGACATTTTCGGCGTGCTAAAGCCGAATGGCTATCGTCAGTTCAACACGGCATACATCGAAATTCCCAAGAAGCAAGGCAAGTCGGAACTTGCTGCGGCTGTTGCATTGCTTTTGACCTGCGGCGATGGTGAGGAACGTGCGGAAGTTTACGGCTGTGCGGCTGACCGTCAGCAAGCCTCGATAGTTTTCAACGTTGCGGCTGATATGGTAAGAATGTGCCCTGCTCTTTCAAAGCGTGTAAAAATACTCGATTCACAAAAGCGTTTGATATATCAGCCAACGGGCAGCATTTATCAAGTGCTTTCCGCAGATGTCGGCAACAAGCACGGTTTTAACACCCACGGCGTGGTGTTTGATGAGCTTCACACTCAGCCGAATCGAAAGCTTTATGACGTTATGACCAAAGGCTCGGGCGACGCTCGTATGCAGCCGCTGTACTTTCTTATCACTACTGCCGGAAACGATACAAAGTCGATTTGTTACGAAATTCACCAAAAGGCTCTTGACATTATCGAGGGTCGCAAGATAGACCATACTTTTTACCCAGTAATTTATGGAGCTTCGGAAGAGGACGATTGGACTGACCCGAAAGTATGGGCTAAAGCTAACCCATCGCTTGGTATCACAGTGGGCATTGACAAGGTGCAAGACGCCTGCGAATCGGCAAAGCAGAACCCTGCGGAAGAAAACTCATTCAGACAGCTGCGTCTTAATCAATGGGTAAAGCAGGCGGTACGTTGGATGCCTATGGAGAAATGGGACAAGTGTGCTTTTGCTGTCAGAGAAGACGATTTAGAAGGGCGAGTTTGCTACGGAGGATTAGACTTGTCGAGTACAACGGATATTACTGCGTTTGTGCTTGTTTTCCCTCCGAGAGATGAAACTGAAAAGTATGTGATATTGCCGTACTTTTGGATACCTGAGGACAATCTTGAACTGCGTGTAAGGCGTGACCACGTTCCATATGACCTATGGCAGAGGCAGGGCTTTTTGCAGACCACTGAGGGGAACGTTGTTCACTATGGTTTTATTGAGAAGTTCATAGAGCAATTAGGTGAACGTTTCAACATTCGTGAGATAGCGTTCGACCGATGGGGTGCTGTGCAGATGGTTCAGAATCTTGAGGGTGTGGGTTTTACGGTAGTGCCATTCGGACAGGGATTCAAGGATATGTCACCTCCGACAAAGGAACTTATGAAGCTGACGCTTGAAGAGAGGATCGCACACGGAGGTCAGCCGGTACTGCGTTGGAATATAGACAACATTTTCATAAGAACCGACCCTGCGGGCAACATCAAACCTGACAAGGAGAAGTCTACTGAGAAGATTGACGGTGCTGTGGCGACAATTATGGCGTTGGACAGAGCTATTCGATGCGGGAATGATAATACGGAGAGCGTGTATGATAGTAGAGGAATACTGTTTATCGATACATATTAATAGTATATTGTGATTTAGGCATACTATAAATGTCTTCATATATTTGAGGAGCACAGTTTGAATTTGTTTAGAAAAAAATTCTTAATAAACATTGACTGTTGGGGAGCATTTGTGCTATAATAGCAATATAAAATGTTCCTCAAGGGAGAAGATACAATGTCGGTACAATATAATGAAATACAGGAATTACTGAGGAGGCGTGCTGATCTTAATGCAAGATTAAACTTAATGCCCTACGATGGTACACCTGAAATCAAAGAGCGTGGAGATGGAAAATATCTTTATGTAAGAAAGCGTGTGGCTGGCAAACAAACATCAACGTATGTTGGAGTATATACTGAAGAACTGTATAATCTGCTTCTTCGTAATGCTAGAGAGGCACGTGAAATAAGAAAGTCACTTAGAAGTATTGAAAAGCAGCTTGCTGCAGTTGGATATTCTGAGGATGAACTTTCTGCTGATGTTATAAGTAATATAGCATTTGCCCGTGCCAATATGAAAACGAACATCTATGATCAGGCGGTTTTGGAAGGTGTAGCAACCTCTTTTCCACAGACAGAGGAAATTATAGAAAACGGAAAAGTTTCCGGTATGACTGCTACAGATGTGCAGAAAATTTTGAATTTGAAACACGCATGGGAGTTTATTTTGGAACGCGATGTAATTGCAAGCCAGTCTGACTACTATATGCTCAGTCATATTGCGAGACTGGTAAATGAAGGATTTTTTGCCGAGGGTGGTCGAATTCGAGGTGTTCCGATTACCATAGGCGGTTCAAGCTATGTGCCTCCACTGCCAAATGAACTGGATGTAAAAGATAAAATCAAACAGATAGTTGAAGAAAATGATGATGCTATTAACACAGCTATAAAACTTTGTCTTTATTGTATGAAGACGCAGATCTTTCTTGATGGTAACAAACGTGCTTCTGTCATTTTTGCAAATCATTATCTTATTTCGCATGGTGCTGGTTTCCTAGTGATTCCTGAAAATGAAGTTCCAGAATTTAAACGACTTCTTGTAAAATACTATGAAGATGATGAAATTAACGTTATTGCATCCTTTATGAAAGAACATTGTTGGAAGACAATTTGATTACAACTAACATTTGTGTTGGGGGAACAAACGATGATATAAAATTACGAATATGCTCCCCAATGTTATAGATACCATAAGAGTCGAGAAATCGGCTCTTTTATATAGCAGAGGGATACCGCTTGATACTTTCCCTTATTTCTCACATAATATTAAGGACAAATTCACTTATTCTATTGACCTTTCCCTTATTTTATGATATAATTTAAGGTAAAAGAATGGAGGTAAGGAAATGAGAAGTTTTAATTACTCTGCTTTGAAAGAACAAAAGTGGGATTCTGATATTCTCGGACTTATAGCGGCTATATACAAAGAGACCGGAAAACAGGAGCAGTATTTGAAACAGCGTCCGCAAGAGTTGGAAAAGCTTGTTGAGATAGCAAAAATTCAAAGTACCGAAGCCTCAAATGCGATAGAGGGTATCGTAACAACAAGCACGAGGATCAAACAGTTGGTCGAAGAAAAGACTACTCCTCGAAATCGTGACGAGCAGGAGATCGCAGGGTATAGAGATGTGCTGAACGTTATACACGAAAGTTTTGACGCTATTCCGATAACTCAAAATTATATTCTGCAGCTTCACAAAATGCTTTACAGTCATATGAACAATCCGCTTGCAGGCAGAACAAAAAGCGTGCAGAATTATATCAGTGCGACTTACCCCGATGGACATACAGAAATACTGTTTACTCCGCTCGCACCATACGAAACATCTGAGGCATTTGACAGGATATGTGAAGAGTACAACCGTGTAATCGGTAATTTGGAGGTTGAACCGCTTATAATCATCCCCATATTTATACACGATTTTCTCTGTATACACCCTTTCAATGACGGCAATGGCAGAATGAGCCGTCTGCTTACCACTCTTCTGCTGTATCAGAATGGCTTTTACATTGGTAAATATATATCGCTCGAGGCAAAGATCTCTAAGAACAAAAATCTGTATTACAGTGCTCTGAGTCAGTCGCAGACTGGCTGGCACGAAGGCAAAGAGGACGCTTTGCCATTTATAAAGTACATTTTAGGCACGATACTTGCATCGTATAAAGATTTTGAAGAGCGTACCTCGCTTGTTCAAGAGAAACTGCCTGCAATTGAGATGGTCAGAATGGCAAGCAAAAGCAAAATAGGGCGATTTAATAAGCAGGATATAAGGGAACTCTGTCCTACTCTCAGTGACAGTTCTATCGAGGGCGCACTAAGAAAACTTGTTGCCGCGGGAGAATTAAAAAAAGAGGGCAAGGGAAAGAGTACCTGCTATTTCAGATTAAATTAGATCACAAATTGAATTAACGCAATACGAGCATCTATCAAAAAAGATAGGTGCTTTTTTCATGCCCCAAAACCAGAAACGAGGTGACCAAATGTCAATATTCAGCGGCATATTCCACAGCAGAGATAAGCCTAAAAACTCCACAGCAGGAGCGTCATACCGCTTCTACATGGGCACAAGCACCAGCGGCAGACGTGTGAGCGAACGCTCGGCAATGCAAATGACGGCGGTGTATTCCTGCGTAAGGATTTTGTCTGAAGCAGTTGCAGGACTGCCTTTGCATTTGTACAAGTACACAGTGGAGGGTTCAGCCAAAGCCACAGACCACCCACTTTACGCTCTTTTGCACGATGAACCCAACCCCGAAATGACCAGCTTTATGTTTCGTGAAACGCTTATGACGCACCTGCTTTTGTGGGGAAATGCCTACGCTCAAATTATCCGCAACGGCAAGGGCGAAGTCGTCGCCCTTTATCCTCTTATGCCAGACCGAATGACAGTTGACAGAGATGAAAACGGCAGGCTCTACTACCAGTATCAAATGCAGGACAGCGACCCACGGACTATGAAAGGCTCAACTGTCATTTTACAGCCGTCAGATGTTCTGCACATCGCAGGACTAGGCTTTGACGGATTGGTCGGATACTCACCTATCGCAATGGCAAAGAACGCTGTCGGACTTGCGATAGCCACAGAGGAATACGGAGCAAAGTTTTTCGCAAACGGAGCAACGCCAAGCGGTCTGCTTGAATATCCAGGCACTGTAAAAGACCCCGAGCGTGTGCGTGACAGCTGGAACAAAGGTTTTTCGGGCGGCAATTCACACAAAGTTGCGATACTCGAAGAGGGTATGAAATACACGCCCATCTCCATTTCGCCAAACGAGGCTCAGTTTCTTGAAACGAGAAAATTTCAGATAAACGAAATAGCGAGAATTTTCAGAGTGCCGCCCCACATGGTCGGTGATCTTGAAAAATCAAGCTTTTCAAACATCGAACAGCAAAGCCTTGAGTTTGTCAAATACACACTTGAGCCTTGGATAGTTCGATGGGAACAGGCAATTTCAAGAGCATTGCTGACACCCGATGAGAAAAGCAAATACTACCCGAAATTCAATGTTGACGGACTTTTGCGTGGTGACTATCAGAGCAGAATGAATGGTTATGCAGTGGGTATACAAAATGGTTTTATGTGTCCGAATGACGTGCGTTCACTGGAGAATATGGATCTTATCCCCGATGAGTTGGGCGGCAACAAATTTATGTGCAACGGAAATATGATAGATATTGCCAGCGTAGGCAGGCAGTACGAAAAGGAGGAAGACGATGAAGAAGTTTTGGAAGTGGAAGAATCAGACCGAACAGACGGAGAACAGACCGATGACGGAGAGAACGCTCTTCCTAAACGGCACGATAGCCGAGGAAAGCTGGTTCGATGATGACGTCACGCCGCAGATTTTCAAAGAAGAATTGAACAGCGGTTCGGGCGACATCACAGTGTGGATAAACTCTCCCGGCGGTGACTGCGTTGCGGCGGCTCAAATATACAATATGCTTACCGACTACAAGGGCAACGTCACGGTAAAGATAGACGGCATTGCGGCAAGTGCGGCGAGCGTTATCGCTATGGCAGGCACGCAGGTTCTTGTTTCGCCGGTTTCAATGCTGATGATACACAACCCTGCGACTATGGCTTTCGGTGACCACGCTGAAATGCAGAAAGCTATCGATATGCTTGGCGAGGTCAAAGAGTCTATCATCAATGCTTACGAGAGAAAAACACATCTAAGCAGAGCGAAACTCTCACACCTTATGGACGCTGAAACTTGGATGAACGCTAATATGGCGGTAGAACTTGGCTTTGCAGACGGGTTTATTGAACGTTCGGCGGATAAAAAGTCTGAGGAAGATGATAAATCAGATGAAGATACTGACGAAGAAACAGAAGAAGATAACGATAGTGACGATGATGATACCGATGAAGAGGATAACGATGAGAAGAAGTCTAAAGAAAGGGCCTCTTCTTTTTTGTTTTCACGAACAGCTGTAAACAGGGCTTTGCAGAACAAGCTTGAAAGGCATTACCGCAAGCCCGAAACCGTAGGCGGAACGCAGGCAAGCGACATCAGAAACCGCCTTGACATAATCAAAAAATACATTTAAGGAGGACATTTTTATGACTATTCAGGAACTTATGCAGAAAAGAGCAAAGGTGTAGGAAACGGCAAAGAGCTTTGTTGACACCCACGAGGACAAGAACGGCAGGCTTTCCGCTGAGGATACCACCGCATATAACAGAATGGAACAGGAGATCGAGGACTTGACCGCCTCTATCGAACGTCAGCAGAGGGCGGCTGATCGTGACAAAATGCTTTCTCAGCCTATCAACTCGCCTATCGTGACAAAACCTGCAAATGGTGTTGATGTGAAAACCGGCAGAGCGTCTGATGAATACAAGGCGGCTATGCTTGGTGCTTTGCGTTCCAATTTCCGCAACGTTTCAAACGTTCTGCAGGAAGGTGTTGACGCTGACGGCGGCTACCTTGTGCCGGAGGAATATGACAAACGCCTTATCGACGTGCTTGAAGAGGAAAATATTCTCCGTGCACTGGTCACGAAGCTGACAACAGCGGGCGACCATAATATAAATGTGGCGGCGACAAAACCGGCGGCATCATGGATAGAAGAGGGGCAGGAGCTTACATGGGGCGACAGCACTTTCAGCCAGATACTGCTTGACGCGCACAAACTGCACGTTGCGATAAAGGTCACTGAGGAACTTCTGTATGACAACGCTTTCGGACTTGAAAACTACATCATAACGCAGTTTGGAAAGGCGTTGGCTAATGCCGAAGAGGACGCGTTCTTAAACGGCGACGGCAAGGGAAAGCCTACCGGTATCTTCGCCAAAACCGGCGGTGGAAATGTTACGGCTGAGGTGGCGGCGTTCACGGGCGATGAGCTTATCAATCTCGTTTACACGCTGAAAAGACCATACAGAAAAAAGGCGGCTTTCATTATGAACGACAAAAATCTTGCCGTTCTGAGAAAGCTTAAAGATGCGAACGACCAGTATCTTTGGCAGCCTTCGCTGAAAGAGGGCGAACCCGAAAGACTGCTCGGCTATCCCGTTTACACTTCGGCGTATGCGCCCGCAGATGCTATTGCTTTCGGAGATTTCAGCTACTACAATATCGGCGACAGAGGGTCGCGCTCGTTCAAGAAACTGACGGGACTTTTCGCAGGAAATGACATGGTCGGTTTTGTAGCTAAGGAGCGTGTTGACGGCAAGCTTATCCTGCCCGAAGCGGTCCAGATACTCAAGCTGAAAACGGCTTCGTCTGCGTCTGGCAAGTAAGCAAAGAAAGTAAATTCGTGAGGTGATGATAAATATGATTGTGACTATTGATGAAGTAAAGGACTATCTTCGCTTGGACGGCAATGCGGAAGATGAGTTTTTACAGACTTTGATTGCGACAGCCGAACAGCTTTGCACCGACATTGCAAGAACTGAAATTGCTGATAAGCCGACCGCAAGAATAGCTGTACTTTACGCCGTTGCATATCTCTACGAACATCGTGAAGAGGCAGACCACAAAGCATTGACGCTGACCTTGCGTGCCTTGCTCTTCGGCATAAGGCAGGAGGGATTTTGATGAAGATAGGCGGTATGAGGTATCGTGCAGAACTGCAAAGGAATACAGCGGTCAAGGACAATGAGGGCTTTACTCAGAACATTTGGCAGACCGAGCATACTGTGTGGGCTGACATTGTTCCCATTTCGGGGCGAGAGTTTTTGCAGAGCGGAACGGAAACGGCGGAAGTTACGTTTAAAATATATATTCGTTGGATAGAAAATGTGGACGCAGATATGCGTGTGAAATGCGGTGAAAACATCTATCTTCTGACGGCTGTGCTCGGAAACAAACGCAAAGGTATGCTGACTTTGATGGCAAAGGAGCTGAGGTAGTGGCGAAGATGTCAATTCAAATGCCCGAAGACCTTCTGCTTAAAATGTCAAAGCTTGGTTATGAATTTGACAGCACGGCGGAGAAAGTTTTGCAGGCTGGCGGTGAGGTCATGCTTTCGGCGGTAAAGAATAGCTTGTCGGCTGTTGTCGGCAAGGACACGAAGTATCCCTCTAAAAGTACCGGTGAACTTGAACGCTCGTTGGGGCTTTCACCTGTTTTGCAGGACAAGAATGGCGACCACAACATCAAAGTCGGGTTTTCCGAGCCACGTTCAGATGGCGGCAGTAATGCCAAACTTGCCAGCATTTTGGAATACGGCAAAAGCGGTCAGCCTGCAAAGTCAAGGGCAAAATCTGCGGCTATTACGGCAATGCAAAATGAACTTGAAAGCGAGGTAGATAAGCTATGAATGACAGTTTACTGAAAAAGCTGAACACAATTCTCAGTGGGCTGAATATTCCTGCTGAAACCGGTGTATTTACTGATACTCCGCCCGATGTGTACTGCGTTCTAATGCCCTTGACGGACACGCTTTCAGAATTTGCGGATAATCGTCCCGAAAGCGAGGTGCAGGAAGTGAGAATTTCGCTTTACTGCAAAGGCAATTACATAAGCGTGAAAAAACGGCTGACAAACGCAATATTAAAGAACGACATAACAATAACCGCCCGACAGTACATCGGGCTTGAAACTGACAGCGGCTATCATCACTACAATTTTGATGTTGCCGACTGCGTAAGATTGGGGGAATTTTAATGGCAACTATCGGTCTTGATAGGCTGTATTATGCCAAGATAACTGAGGACGAGAGCGGTGATGAAACATATGGAACGCCTAATTCGTTGGCAAAGGCTATATCAGCAGACCTATCTGTAGAAATGAATGAGGCTACTCTCTATGCCGATGACGGAGAGGCTGAGGTGGTCAAAGAGTTCAAAAGCGGCAAGCTGACACTCGGAATTGATGACATTGGCACGTCTGTTGCGAATGAACTTACTGGTGCGAAGATAGACAAAAATCACGTTCTCATCTCGGCATCTGAGAATGGCGGTGCGCCTGTGGCGGTAGGTTTTCGTGCTAAAAAGAGTGACGGCAAGTACAGATACTTTTGGCTGTACAGAGTTATCTTCGGCATACCGGCGACAAACCTCGCTACCAAAGGCGAGAGCATAACGTTCTCCACGCCGACCATTGAGGGCACTATCTACCGCCGCAAAAAGCTTGACGGCAACAGCACTCACCCTTGGAAAGCTGAGGTCAACGAGGGCGAACAGGGTGTGCCGACATCAGTTATTTCAAGTTGGTTCAACGAGGTTTACGAACCCGAATTTACGGAGGTGCATAATGGTGAATGACAGAAGTGCAGTTATTGAGATAGGCGGCAATGAATACGAATTAGTCCTTACAACGAGGGCTACAAAAGAAATTGCGAAACGTTACGGCGGGCTTTCCGACCTTGGCGACAAGCTTATGCGGGCGGAGAACTTTGAGAAAGCCATTGATGAGGTGACTTATCTTATTTGTTTGCTAGCTAATCAGGGTGTGGAGATACACAATTTGCGGTATCCAGATGATAAGCGTCAGCCACTTACGGCTGAATTTGTGGAACTTATGACCTCTCCGTATGATTTTGCAAAATACAAGGACGCCATTATGCAGGCGATGTACAAGGGCACAAAGCGTGAGATCGAAAGCGAGGAAACTCCAACAAAAAACACACGGGTCGGGTAAGTGATGAGGAATCATTTGCCCGACTTATATTCTACGGCGTGACGCTTCTCGGAAGAAGTGAACGTGAAGTATGGCTTATGCCTATTGGCAAACTTCTCGACCAGTGGGAGATATACAAGCAGTGGAACGGGCTGGCTAAGGCTAAGCGTGAAGTGTTTATTGATGAGATCATTTCGAGGGGGATATGACGATCGTGGGGTTGTATTGGGTTGAAAGATGTGGTATAATGGATTTATAAGGGTAGTTGGTCTGCCCGACAAATCGGAATTTGAGAAGGTAAGTGAATGGGATACCACGATACAAGGTACCATGGAGGAATATGATAATGTCGAAAGATGAGTATTTGATAACTGATACGCCCCTCAAAGCGTTGACGGTTTTTGCAATGCCAATGATTATTGGAAGTTTTTTTCAGCAAATATACAATATGGCCGACTCTGTTATTGTCGGCCAGTTTGTTGGTTCTTCCGCACTTGCAGCTGTCGGTGCATGTGCAGCATTGA
>ENA-OURQ01000939-OURQ01000939.1-human-gut-metagenome-genome-assembly--contig:-NODE-939-length-26638-cov-4.618892_pt1 | contig 26638 bp, 17 predicted proteins | sample MGYA00242105_ERZ508999 | MGnify/ENA primary metagenome ERZ508999 (study PRJEB26280, sample SAMEA2338771) | human gut metagenome | biome: human gut; feature: human-associated habitat; material: faeces...
TTGGTTTACTAAGTTTACTGTAAACTTTTTTCAGGACAATACATTATGGTTGCTCTACCCTTTCGCTATCTCATAAACATATCATGAACATAGCAACTACATAACATGAATACTGACGGGTGTATGTGCTCCGTTCGGGTTATGTAGGAATTTTGTAGCTGCCTGCGGGAAGGGATAGAGAAGGGATTAGTAGGGTATGGCTCAGCCCTGTTTTTAAGAATGTATTTATTAGAATTAATTTTGCTTTTGATTTTAAAAAAAACGTGTTTCCATTCACCCGTTTTGATTTTTATTTAGTCCTACTTGTAAAAAATGAGAATAGATATGGCTATTTCAGATTACATGGAAGATTTGATTTATCGAGTGCTGGCAGGCGAGGTGGACGAGGTAGAACGGAAGGAGTTCGAGACGTGGTTACGGGAAAATGATGAACACCGTGTCTTTTTTGAAAAAATAGAACGGGCTTGGTACACGGGGAAATATGCGGCCCGATGGAAAAACGTGGAGATGAGTGCCGCATGGAAGGCCGTGGAACACGGGCGGGAACAGAGACAAAGGCGTCGATTCAGACGGATCGGGTGGGGAGTGGCAGCGAGCGTGGCGGTGTTGGTCGGAATAACATGGATTGTGGGACAGAGAGAAGAAGGATCCCTTGTTTCGGTTGTGGCTCAATCTTCGGTGGTAAAACCGGGTGAGGCGAAAGCTCGCTTGGTGTTATCATCAGGGGTTGAGGTTGAGTTGGGATGTGTAAATGGAGATATAATTAATGAAAGGGGGGGGCCGATTCTGAACGGGAAAGAGTATATTGATTATAGTAAACAGGAAAACACCTTGCAGGGAGATGTCGTGTATAACGAGTTGATTGTTCCGCCGGGAGGAGAGTACCGACTAGTGCTGGCTGATCGTACGGTAGTTTATATGAATTCCGAATCTCGATTGAAGTATCCGGTGATGTTTGGCGGGAAAAATCGCATGGTGGAATTGGAAGGAGAGGCGTATTTTGAAGTCTCCAAGGATGAAGATCATCCTTTTATTGTGCGTACGGAACGTTTGGACGTGACGGTATTAGGTACAGGATTTAACGTGATGGCCTATAAGCAGGATCCCCGGACAGAGGTTACCTTGGTAAAGGGAAAGGTGGATGTAAGAAGAGGGAAAATTAACGAGATATTGACACCTAGCCGACAATTTGTGATGAACAACGAGAATCAAGAGTATGAGGTGAAGACTGTAAATGTGGCTACTTACGTGGACTGGAAGGACGGGGTGCTCAATTTTGACGGAATGCCGTTGGAAGAGTTGGGAGATAAACTGGGACGTTGGTATGAAGTGAAGTTTTTCTTCACGAAAGAGAGCTTGAAACGGTTGAAGTTTTCGGGTGCTTTTAAGAAATATAACGAGATTGGTTACATACTTTCTTTAATCGAGGCAACGACCAATGTTACTTTTAAAATCGATAAAGATATGATTGTTGTTAATGAAAAATAGAGAATAGGATTACTTCTGGGGAATAAAAATACCGGAAAGTGTTAGGACCACGATCCGGTAATCACTCCCGAAGAAGTATTTAAGTATCACTTAATTTACAAATGTATGAAAAAAAGTAATGTCTTGTGGCTTGTTTTGTCAAAAAATAAGCAGCAACAATTATCGAAAATTATGAAATTGACTTGGATTTTTTGCGTCTGTTTCGTATGTTCTCTGTCTGCAAACGTGATGTCGCAGCAGAGGGTGAACATGAATCTTGGGAAAACGTCAATTAAAACGGTTTTTGAGGAAATTCGACGGCAAACGGGAAAGATCATTATCTATAATGATGATCGTTTAGGCTTGGAACGGGTGGTGAAGGCCGATTTTAAAGAGGCAGATGTACGGGCCGTGCTAGATAAGGTGTTGGCCGGTAGTGGGATGACCTATCGTTTCGTGGATGATTATATCGTTATTGTTCCCGAGGTGAAGGCAATGCGGGATAGTACGGTGAAACAATTCCAGATAAAGGGAAAGGTGACAGATAAAAAGGGAGAGGTGATTCCTGGGGTAACGGTACGTCTGGATAGCACAAGTTTAGGTGCCGCAACGGACGTGAACGGGGAGTTCTCGCTGACGCTATCTATGGACAAGGGAACACTTGTTTTTTCCTTTATTGGGATGAAAACGCAGAAGGTGAAGTACATGGGCCAAAAATATCTTAACGTGGTGATGGAGGAAGATGCTTTGGAAGTGGAAGAGGTTGTTGTCAATGGTTATTTTTCTAAGAGCAAGGAAAGTTTCACGGGTAACGTGGTTTCCGTGAATAAAGAGGAGTTGGCCAAGGTGTCGTCTAGTAATCTGATTAGTGCTTTACAGGTGTTTGATCCTTCTTTCCGGTTGCGCGAGAATGTTGACATGGGATCGAATCCGAATAGTTTACCTGATTTTCGTATTCGTGGTAATTCTGGTTTTGGAGTGGAAGGCGTGTCTGAGGCCACATTTAGGAATGATCCGAATTTACCCACTTTTATCTTGGATGGTTATGAGGTCGATGTAGAAAAAATCTTTGACTTGAATATTGACCGGATCGAGAACGTGACGATTTTAAAGGATGCTTCGGCTACAGCTATTTACGGTTCCCGGGCGGCGAATGGGGTCGTGGTGGTAACGACGAAAGCTCCGGAAGAAGGAAAGTTGAGAGTGTCTTATAATATGAATATGGCGATCAATGCTCCGGATTTGTCTGATTATAATTTGATGAATGCCAGGGAAAAATTGCAGGCAGAGTTGGATGCCGGGTTGTATGATTCGGATGATCTTTATTCCCAGCAGTTGCTACGGATGGATTATGCAGAGCGTTTGGAACGAGTGAAGAAAGGGGTAAACACGTATTGGTTGTCTCAACCTTTGCATGTTGCAGTCGGACATAAACATTCCTTGTATGTAGAGGGGGGGGACCAGAGCGTGCGTTACGGAATTGATGTGAATTACCAGGCTAATCCGGGAGTGATGAAAAAATCTTCGAGAGATCGGTTCGGGATCGGTTTCCTGCTTTCTTATAATTTGAATAATAAGTTGTTGTTTAGAAATAAGTTGAGCGTGGATAAGGTGAAAGCGAAAGAATCACCGTATGGTTCTTTCAAGGATTATGCCAAGGCGAACCCGTATGATCAGATTTATGATGAGGATGGAAATTTGATTAAATCATACCAACCGCACGTGAGTACGAGTAACCGTTTCTTGAATCCATTGTACGAATCAACATTGAATCATAAAGATAACACAACGTACACGGAGTGGACGGATAATTTTGATTTTGACTGGTTTATCAGCGAGCATTTCAGATTGAAAGCCAGAGTGTCGTATTCGGAGCGTACGGACAAGCAAGAAAAATTTACAGATCCGGAATCAGCGATTTACAATGAGTCTGACTATCAGGATGGAGAAGGAATTTTGAAGAGAGGGGAGGCGTATAGTTTCCACGAGAAGAGTTCTAACTTGGATATGAACATGGTGTTCAGTTATAACCAGCAGTTGGGTAGTCATTTTTTGAATGCCGTGTTGGGAGGTAATGTTATTGAGACTCGGTTTGAAAACGAATCATATAGCGTGATAGGTTTCCCGTCGGGCAGTATGGATTACATCTCTTTTGGTAAAGAGTTTAAAGATTTAACCCCGGAAGGAAGTGAGGGATTATCCCGTTTGGTTGGTTTGTTTGTAAACTTGAATTATACTTGGAATAATATTTATTTGCTGGATTTATCTGGCCGTTTGGATGGATCGTCAAAATTCGGTTCCAAGAAGAGATATGCCCCGTTCTGGTCGGCAGGTATTGGTTGGAACGTGCATAATGAAAAATTTTTTGAAGGATTGAAAGGTGTGATTAATCATTTGAAATTTTCCGCGAATGTCGGGGCTACCGGTAAAGCTTCTTTCGAAGCATACGAGGCTCAGGATGTGTACGAGTATTACAAGGGACAATGGTATGCCGGGGGGTTGGGTGTGATCATGAACAACATGGGAAATACAAACCTGCAATGGGAAAAGACACACACGTTTGACGGGAATTTTGAAATTCAGTTTTTGAATGGATTGGTCAGTGCTAATATGAACTACTACGTGAAGACAACGAAAGATTTGCTTGCGGATATTACTTTACCGCCTTCTTCAGGTTTTGAAAGTTACAGGGATAACTTGGGAGAGCTGGAGAATAAAGGATATGAAATTTCGTTGAGAGGTTTCTTGGTGCGGGATAAGGATTTAGTCGTGAATGTTTTCGGATCGATCGCACATAATAAGAACGTGATTAAAAAGATTTCCAATTCATTGGAAACGTACAACAAGAAAGTGGATGATGAGCAGGATAATTATGAACCGGGATGGGGTGAAGCGATAGAGACAGCCAAACCTCAGGTACAATTTAAAGAGGGACAGTCAACTACGGCGATTTACGCGGTAAAATCCCACGGAATAAACCCGATGAACGGGAAAGAGGTGTTTGAGGATTTGAAAGGTAACCTGACTTACGAGTGGAGTGCAGCCAACAAGATCGTGTGCGGGGATACGGAACCCAAGGTTTCGGGTGCTTTTGGTGCCAATGCGGACTGGAAAGGGTTTAATATTAATGTTAGTTTCTTGTATCAATGTGGAGGACAAGTGTATAACCAGACGCTCGTAGACCGGGTGGAGGATGCAAATTTGAGTTGGAACGTGGATCGCCGGGTGTTGAAAGGCAGGTGGAAAGAACCGGGTGATCACACTTTCTTTAAAGATATTAAGAATCGGGATCGGACGGAGGTTTCTTCTCGTTTTGTTCAGGATGAGAACGTGTTACAATTTAAATCATTATCATTTTCTTATTCTTTCCCAACAGAATTGATTCAAAGATGGAGCTTGGAACGATTGAAGTTGACGTTCCAAATGGAGGATATTTTCAGAATATCTAACGTGAAACGGGAACGAGGTCTGGATTACCCGTTTGCCAGAATTTTTAACGTGGGATTACAGGTTCAATTTTAATCCTGTAGAAATGTAAAATAATGGATGATATGAAAAAGAGAATATTGATTATTTTTACGTTATTCGTGTTTGCTTTGACGAACAGCAGTTGTGATAGTTGGCTGGATGTGACCCCGCAAGCACAAGTGAATGCCGAGAAATTGTTTTCTAAACCCAAAGGGTTCGAGAATGCCTTGTATGGTATATATACCTCGATGACGGATGCATCTTCGTATGGAACGCACATGACGTTCGGGTTGATGGATGTGTTGGCCCAGTATTATGATGTTTACCAGGACAAGTATCACTTTCTTTACGAGGCATCCCGGTATAATTACAAAAATTCGAATTCTCAAGATGTGATTAAGAATTTGTGGTTAAAGAATTACAATAGTATTGCGAATTGTAATGTTTTATTGGATTACTTGAGTGAGAAGTCCCCCTCGTTTTTTGAAGGTGAAGAGTATAAGTTTTTGGTTGCGGAAACGAAAGCATTAAGGGCTTACTTACATTTCGACTTGTTGAGAGCATTTGCCCCGTCATGGAAGGAGAATTCGGAGGCTTTGTGTTTGCCTTATGCCGATAACTTCACGGACCGGGTGCATGGTCAAAAAAAGACGAGCGAGATAGTTCGATTGATTTTGACAGATCTTGATAGTGCCCGAACGATGTTAAGTACGGTTGATCCGGCCCGGGAAGAGGGTTTTAAGGATATGTATAACCATTATGTGACAGAAATCGGGAACGATTTTACAACAGCCCGGGCGTATCGCATGAACTATTGGGCAATTACTGGGTTGATGGCTCGTGTGTATCATTACATGGGGGATGAAAGGGCTTACACGTATGCCCAAGAAGTTATCCAGGCCGGGAAAGATGGGTTCTTCCCTTTTACCGAGGAAAGTGCAGTGAGTGCTCCTTTGAAGAGTCGGGATGTCGTCATGCAAAACGAGATTCTGTTTGCATTGAATTATGCCGGTATTCATGATTTGTGGTACTCTTATGACGCCTCTCAAGATAATTACTACACGATAAATGATGTTACTTCCATTTATCCTTCTTCTGATGATTTTCGGAAGGAATATTTGGTAATTACGAATAGTAATGGGTATGATATATCGGTTAAATATGCGGATGTGGATTCTGAAAATGGGGGGAAAGTTCCGATGATCCGTTTGTCTGAAATGTATCTGATTGCTGCGGAGGCTTCGGGTGATAAGAGTTGGTTGCAGACTTTACGCGATCACCGGGGATATGTAAATTATCCGTTGGCGGACGATTGTGACCTGACAGCTGAAATAGAGGCGGAATACCGTAAAGAGTTTATTGCTGAAGGTCAGCTTTTTTATTATTACAAACGGTTGAACTATGACAAATTACCGGGGATGTCGGAACCGATGGCAAAACATTATGTTTTCCCGATGCCGGACAACGAACTTGAATTTGGTAATATTAAATAAAAAAGACAGACGATGAAAAAATTAGGATATATATTTTTATGCCTGGCAGTGCTATGGAGTTGCCAGGACAATGCAGACTACCCGTTCAAGGGAAAAGATGCCGTATATTTTCAGCTACAGACGGATGATTATTATTGGACACAAACTCTGGACAGCATGGTGTATACTTTTGCCGGTAAAGGGGTTGAGGAAGATACGTTATGGGTTCGGGTAAATCTGCAGGGGGATGCCGTCCCGTATGCCCGTGATATTCTTGTCGTGACGGACGATGAGAAAACGACTGCAGAGGAGGGCCTTCATTACGAGGCTTTGAAACCGGTATACGAATTGCCTGCCGATGCCGTTTATACGAGGATTCCCGTAATTATTTACAACAAGGACGAGGAATTGGAAAAGAAACAGGGAATTTATTATAAACTGATGGAGTTACAGACGAAATCACTGGCTTTGAAAGGGGAATCGTTATGAGTGAAAATCAAGTCATCACAAATATGGAAAATGAAGTCGAGGAAATGACGGCAATTCACTATCTGAATCAGGACAATGCTGTTTTTGAGAGAACAGAGGGCGGCTTTTTATCTCTTTCTTACGAGGGAAAGAAGTGGGATAGGATTCAGGTGATTCGCCTGTTTCCATTTACTGAGCCGGATTCTTTTCTTTCGATTCGGACGGTAGAAGAACGCTCCCATGAAATTGGGGTAATAAAAAATATCAAAGAGGTAGATAAGAAAACGAGAAAAATGCTTTTGGAGCAGTTAAATCTTCATTATTTTACCCCGGTAATTCAGAAGATTCTGGATATCAAGGATGAGTATGGTTATGCCTATTTTCATGTTATGACCGACCGTGGGGAGTGTCGCTTTACGATTAACATGGGAAGTAATGCGGTGGTGCGGTTAAGTGACTGCCGTCTTCTCATCACTGATTTGGATGAAAACCGGTTTGAGATACGGGATGTATTTGCTCTTTCGCAGAAGGAACAAAGAAAACTGGATTTGTTCTTGTAGGATAGAAAGTTTGAGGTAGCAGTATGATTTTAAGATATGAACTGCCAAAAGAGGCAGAGCAGGTTATTTCGCTTACGGACAACGAACGCATTTACTATGCGGTTCCGGTCGATATTGATGATGCCGGAAATTTTTTGGAAGACTCCTTTTTTATTGTCACAAACCGCAGACTTTTTGTTGTGGAAAAGGACAGTATCAAACAGGAATACGATGTTTCCAAATGTATCGATGTAAAAGCAGAGGCAAAAATCGGTGGCGGACTTTTAGTAATCAATTTTGACGGTGTGCCAAAGCACATTGTTCATTATTCGGCGAGACATTTATCGCGTTATGCTTACATTGCCAGAGGAATCCATATTCTGGCATCCGGCAGAGAGGAAGAGGTAGTCAGTACGGAATACGAGAAAATATGTCCGAAATGCCACCATGCGATACCGGGTACGAAATATTGTCCGCACTGCTCCAAAGAGGGCGGGTTCTGGAAAGGCTTTTTGAAAATGGCGGCACCGTATAAGAGAAAGTTTGCGGGGATCATTGTGTTAATGATTCTGGCTGCCGTTGTGACACTCTTGAATCCGGAAATACAAAAGCATTTGGTGGACGATGTTTTGAAACGCAGAGAGGGTGGAATTTCAACCGCTTTTATCTGCCTTGGCATCATGTTTTTGTTAAGTGTCGGAATTGTTGTGATTAACATTTTAAAAACGTATTACTGTACGGTTTTAGGCGCAACTATTTCAAAAGATTTGCGGCAGCGGATGTTTTCCCACATTCAGATTTTATCGCTGAATTTTATCAATGACAGAAGGCCGGGCGAATTGATGAACCGAATTGTTTTTGATACGGGAAAGATTCGTGAATTTATGGAGCGAACTTTCTGTAATATGTTTACGGTCTGTTTTATTTTTGCCTGTGACATTATTTTTATGGTGTTACTCAATGTAAAACTTGCACTGCTTGCGTTTGTTTTCATTCCGGCGGCAGTATTTGTGACGTATGCGTTCCGAAAGAATATTCACAGACGGTTTCATTTGCAGTTTAAGAAGAGCGATGAGGTAAACAGCAGTTTGCAGGATGTGATATCCGGTATGCGCGTGGTGAAATCCTATGGAAAAGAAGAAAATGAGCGAGATAAATTCAATATGCTTACGGATGAGTTCTGTCGTGTACAGACAAAAAATGAAGTGTTTTGGGCTGTGTTTATGCCGATGGTAAGCCTTTTGATGGGAGCTGGTGTGTTCCTTGTGATTTATTTTGGTGGATTGGATGTATTAGGCGGCAGGATGACGACCGGTGAACTGCTACAGTTTGTAACATATACACAGCTTTTATATATGTACCTAAATTGGATGACAAATATGCCGAGGGAACTGATGAATCTGATTAGCAGTATGGAAAGAATCAATGATGTTTTGACACAGGAACCTTTTATTGAGGATGTGCAAAAGCCGATTCACCTTGATGTGGAAGGAGAAATCCGGTTTGAGCATGCCTCGTTTGGTTACAAATCGTATCAGCCGGTTTTGGAAGATTTGAATCTTACGATAAAGAAAGGGGAAATGATTGGTATTGTAGGCGCATCCGGAACCGGAAAGTCTACGATTATCAATCTGATTATGCGTCTTTATGAGGTGGATGATGGTAAATTGTTGGTCGATGGGCATAATATAAAGGAAATCCAGTCGGATTATTTTCATTCACAAATTGGTGTGGTGTTACAGGAGACATTTTTATTCTCTGGGACAATTCTTGAAAATATCCGTTTTGCCAGACCGGATGCCTCATTAGAAGAAGTGATAATGGCGGCAAAAACGGCAAATGCACATGAATTTATATCACAGACGCCGGATGGCTATAATACATATGTGGGAGAAAAAGGACACAGTTTGTCCGGTGGAGAGAGACAGCGGATTGCGATTGCGAGAGCAATTTTGAATGAACCTAGACTGTTAATTTTAGATGAAGCAACGGCAAGTCTTGACACGGAGAGTGAATTTATGATACAACAAGCATTGGAGCGTTTGACCAAGGGGCGTACTACCTTTGCGATTGCGCATCGTCTTTCGACGTTAAAACATGCAGACAGACTTGTTGTAATTGACGGACATCGTGTTGCGGAAGTGGGGTCTCATGAAGAATTGATTGCAAAGAGAGGTATTTATTATCGACTTGTAAAAGCACAGTTAGCAATGCAGGGAGACGAAAATTTACCACTAGGAGGAAAGTGTGAAGCAGTTATTTAAGTTTTTAAGTTCATACAAAAAAGAGTGTATTTTCGCCCCGTTGTTTAAATTGTTTGAGGCGACGTTAGAATTATTTGTACCGCTTGTCATGGCAGCAATTATTGACCATGGAATCGGAAGCAGAGATTATGGTTTTATTGGATGGATGGGAGGTATATTGGTTCTTTTGGCAGCGGTTGGTTTGACCGCTGCTCTTGTGGCGCAGTATTTTGCGGCGAAAGCAGCTGTGGGATTTGCCGCCGGACTGAGACAGGCGTTGTTCCGTCATATTCAGTCCTTATCGTTTGGAGATGTTGACCAGGTAGGAAGTTCTACATTGATTACCCGTTTGACAAGTGATACGAACCAGTTACAGGCAGCCGTTAATATGGCACTTCGTTTGTTTTTGCGTTCGCCGTTTGTAGTGCTCGGTGCGATGGTTATGGCGTTTACAATTGATGTCAAGGCTGCGCTTGTTTTTGTAGTTGTCATTCCATTATTATCAATCGTTATTTTCGGTGTGATGTTTGTCAGCATTCCGATGTACCGCCGTGTGCAGGAGGCACTTGATAAACTGTTAGGAAGAACCCGTGAGAATTTGTCCGGTGTCCGTGTGCAGCGTGCTTTTAATAAGCAGGAACAGGAGAAAGAAAAATTTGCGGAAGAAAATCAGGCATTAAATAAGTTCCAGATGGTAGTGGGAAGAGTTTCCGCACTTACAAACCCGATTACCTATCTGATTATCAATGTTGGAGTAATTGCGTTAATCTGGATTGGTGCGCTGAAAGTAGATGCCGGTTATTTGTCTCAGGGACAGGTGGTTGCGTTAGTTAATTATACGGCACAGATTTTGGTAGAATTAATCAAACTGGCAAACATGATTGTTATGGTAAACAAAGCGATTGCATGTGGTGACCGTGTGCAGGAAGTCTTTGAGAGAGAACCGGGACTTTCTACGCCGAATGAGGAGACAAAGCCAGGGGATGGAGACATTGCTGTTTCATTTGAACATGTTGGTCTTGTCTACCCGGGAACCCATACGGAATCCCTTACCGATATTCATTTTTCCGTGAAAAAGGGAGAGACCGTTGGCGTTATCGGGGGTACCGGTTCCGGAAAAACATCGTTAGTTCATTTGATTCCGAGATTTTATGATATTACATCCGGTAAATTACTCGTTGATGGCGTAGAGGTTCATAAGCAGTCACTTGCCTTGTTGAGAAACCGGATTGGTGTTGTGCTTCAGAAAGCCGTTTTGTTTGAAGGAACCATCCGATCCAACCTGCAATGGGGCAAAAAGGATGCAACGGAAGAGGAAATGTGGAAGGCGCTTGAAATTGCTCAGGCAAAAGAAGTTGTTCTTGGAAAACCGGATGGATTGGATTCGGTTGTGGAGCAGGGAGGACGAAATTTCTCTGGTGGACAAAAACAGCGTCTGACGATTGCTAGAGCGCTGGTGAGAAGACCAGAAATATTGATTATGGATGATAGTGCTTCGGCACTTGATTATGCAACGGATGCCGCTCTTAGAAAGGCAATTCGTGAAGAATTAAAGGATATGACACTCTTTATTGTTTCCCAGCGTGCGGCGTCGGTGCGGAATGCAGATAAGATTGTTGTGCTTGATGATGGCGTGATTGTAGGAATGGGAACGCATGATACGCTGATTGATTCCTGTGAGGTCTATCGGGAAATTTATGAATCCCAATACGGAAAGGGGGCAAGATAGTCATGACGCAGAAGGAAACGATAAAAAAGGTGCTGCATTATATCCGCCGCTATCGGTTTTTCTTAATTGCCTCTCTTGTTCTGGCGCTGATTACGGTTGTGCTTACCCTTTACGTGCCGATTCTTACCGGACAGGCAGTGGATCTGATTGTAGGAAAAGGACAAGTTGATTTTGCCGGTGTTTATCGCATTTGTGTGAAAATCGGAATTGCTATTTTGCTTACGATGGTGGCACAGTGGGTGATGAATGTTGCTAATAACAAAATCACTTACAGTGTTGTGCGTGATATTCGTACGGATGCTTTTGAGAAAATTCAGGTACTTCCGCTTAGTTACATTGACAGTCATTCTTATGGTGGAATTGTGAGCCGCGTCATTGCGGATGCCGACCAGTTTGCCGACGGATTGTTGATGGGATTTACCCAGTTGTTTACCGGCGTAATTACGATTTTAGGAACGCTTGGCTTTATGCTTAGTGTCAGTGTACCGATTGCATTAGTCGTTGTGGTTTTGACACCGGTATCTCTGTTTGTGGCAGCGTTTATTGCGAAAAGAACATATCAGATGTTTCGTATGCAGTCAGAGACCAGAGGGGAGCAGACGGCGCTGATTGAAGAAATGATTGGCAACCAGAAAGTAGTTCAGGCATTTGGACAGGAGAATGAAGTAGGAGACCGTTTTGATGAAATTAATGACCGTCTTTCTAAGTATTCGCTTCAGGGAACCTTTTTCTCATCCATTACCAATCCGTCCACTCGTTTTGTCAATGCGCTTGTGTATGCGGCAGTTGGTGTGTTTGGTGCTTTTTTCGCGATTCAGGGCGGTATTTCGGTTGGGCAGCTTTCCTGTTTCTTAAGTTACGCAAACCAGTATACAAAACCGTTTAACGAAATTTCAGGTGTCGTGACAGAACTTCAAAATGCGATTGCCTGTGCCGGACGAGTGCTTGAGTTGATTGAAGAAACACCGGAGATTCCGGATTCAGAAGATGCCATAAAGCTTGGCAAAGCAGATGGAAAAGTGGAAATTGAAGATGTGTATTTTTCTTATGAGCCGAATCAGAAATTGATTGAGCATTTTAATTTACAGGTAAAGCCCGGACAGCGTGTAGCAATTGTTGGTCCTACCGGCTGTGGTAAAACGACGTTAATTAATCTCTTGATGCGGTTTTATGATGTAAATTCCGGTGCAATTAAAGTAAGTGGAAAAGATATCCGGAAAGTGACGAGAGAGAGCCTTCGTGCTAATTATGGTATGGTGCTTCAGGAAACGTGGTTAAAGCAGGGAACCATCCGGGAAAATATCGTGATGGGGCGTGAGAATGCGACGGACGATGAAGTGTTAGCAGCGGCAAAGGCAAGTCATGCACACAGTTTTATTAAGAGACTTCCAAACGGTTACGATACCGTGATTGGTGAAGATGGCGGAAGTTTGTCGGCAGGACAAAAACAGTTGTTATGTATTACAAGAGTAATGCTTTGTCTGCCGCCAATGCTGATTTTGGATGAGGCAACTTCATCCATTGATACGCGCACCGAGATGAGGATTCAGAAAGCGTTTGCTACGATGATGCAGGGTAGAACGAGTTTTCTGGTGGCGCATCGTTTGTCAACCATTCAGGAAGCAGATGTGATTCTTGTGATGCGGGATGGAAAAATCGTGGAGCAGGGAAATCATGAAGAACTGTTAGCTGCAAATGGATTTTATAAGAATTTGTTTGATGCTCAGTGGAGCTAAAAGAATAAAAAAGACCTGCCGTGTGGTTTACTGCACGGCAGGTCTTTTCTTTTTTATTAACCCATTTGTACGGTTACAGAAACTTGTTTTTTGGATGCGTCATACGGAATTACGGTTGTCTGTCCAAGACTTTGTCCGTCAACAATTAATTCCTTTACACCCTTTTCAATATTATCCGGATTCTTTACTTCAATGTTGTATTCAACACCGCGGAATGTACGGGTAATTGTAAAGTCACCAAAGTTTTTCGGAATACATGGATTCACGCTCAATCCTTTTAATGTTGGCTCAACACCTAAAATGAATTGGGATACATTTAAGAAGGTCCAGGCGGCAGTTCCTGTGAGCCAGCTGTTTTTCGCCTCACCAAATGTCTTAGCATCTTTTCCGGCAATCATCTGGGAATAGACATACGGTTCGGTGCGATGGATTTCACTGATTTCTTCTAAATAAGCCGGGCAGGTTTTGCGGTAAATTTCAAAAGCTCTGTCACCGCGTCCAATCTGTGTTTCAGCAGCGGAAATCCAAGGGTTATTGTGACAGAAGATACCGGCATTTTCTTTGTATCCCGGTGGATAAGAAGAAATCTCACCAAGGTTTACATAGTATCTTGTATATGGTGGCTGCAAAAGCACAATACCATATTTGGTATCCAGTTTTTCTTTTACGGAATCCAATGCTTTTTTAGCAAGACCGTTTTCTACGCCGACACCTGCCAATACACAGAAGCCCTGAGGTTCAATATAAATCTGTCCCTCTTCACATTCTTTGGAACCGACTTTGTTGCCGTCTGCGTCGTAAGCACGTAAGAACCATTCGCCGTCCCAACCGCTTTCTTCAATGGCTGCGACCATTTTTTTTACTTCTTCTCTGGCTCTTTTGGCTTCTTCCGGTTTATTAATTGCGTCGCAGAGGTCAGCGTATTCTTTACCGTATTTGACAAACATACCGGCAATAAATACCGATTCAGCAACCGGTCCTTCGCTTGGGCCAAAGGTCTGGAAGGATTCGCCCGGTTCTTTGGAAAAGCAGTTCAAGTTTAAGCAGTCGTTCCAGTCAGCGCGTCCAATCAATGGAAGATTGTGCGGTCCTTTGTGGTTGACTGTGTAGTTAAAGGAGCGTGTCAGATGTTCAAACAAACTTGTTGCCACGCTAAAATCATTATCATAAGGAACGGTTTCGTCCAAAATGGAGAAATCACCGGTTTCACGGATGTAAGCGGAAGTTCCGGCAATCAGCCACAATGGATCATCGTTGAATCCGCTACCGATATCACTGTTTCCTTTTTTTGTTAATGGCTGATACTGGTGGTAAGCACTGCCGTCAGCAAACTGTGTGGATGCGATATCGATGATTCGCTCTCTGGCGCGGTCCGGAATCAGGTGGACAAAGCCAAGCAAATCCTGACAGGAATCACGGAATCCCATGCCTCGTCCGATTCCGGACTCATAATAAGAAGCGGAACGCGACATATTAAAGGTAACCATGCACTGATACTGGTTCCAGATATTTACCATGCGGTTTAATTTTTCATCCCCTGACTTCACCGTATAGTGGGAGAGGAGACGGTTCCAATGCTCATTCAATTCGTGGAAGGCATCGCTTACCTGCTCTTTCGTTTGGTATTTGTTAAGCAGTTCGTCTGCCGGTTTTTTGTTAATTATATTTGGTGCTTCAAATTTATCATCCGGGTCATTTTCGCAGTAGCCGAGAACGAATACAAGTGTCTCACATTCACCCGGTTTCAGTGTCAGATTAATCTGGTGTGAACCAATCGGATACCAGCCGCTTGCGATCGAATCGGTAGCATTTCCCTGTTCGATGGCAAGAGGGTCTGCAGCACTGCGGTATGCACCAAGAAAGGCGTCGCGGCTTGTATCAAATCCGTCAATATCATGATTTACGGCAAAGACCGCATAATGGTTGCGGCGCTCGCGGTATTCTGTTTTGTGGTAAATGCGGGAGCCGATAATCTCTACTTCTCCGGTATTTAAGTTTCGCTGGAAGTTTGTCATATCATCCATTGCATTCCAGAGACAGAATTCAATATAGGAAAATAAAGTTATGGTGCGCTCGCAATCTGTTGTGTTGGTAATTGTGATTTCATTGATTTCACAATTGTCGTGAACCGGAACAAAAGTCAAAAGATTTGCATTGATTCCATCTTTTTCAGATATAAAGCGGGTGTAACCCATGCCGTGGTGGCATTCATAGGAATCCAAATCTGTTTTGACCGGCATCCAACCGGGATTCCATACGGTATCACCGTCTTTTATATAGAAGTAACGGCCACCCTCATCGTTTGGAATGTTGTTGTAGCGGTAACGTGTCAAGCGCAACAACTTTGCATCTTTATAGAAACTGTACCCGCCACCGGTGTTGGAAATCAAAGAAAAGAAATCCGTGCTGCCTAAATAGTTAATCCAAGGCAGTGGTGTTTTGGGGGTTGTAATCACATATTCACGATTGGCGTCATCAAATTTTCCGAATTTCATAGAACCTCCATTCCGATGCTTTGCAAAGCATCCTTATAATAGTATTAGCATAATGTCCCCAGGCGGAGTGCTCCGCAGCTTTGTTGCACAAATCGCTTCTTCCTCATATTTTGCGGTTATCAAGGTCAACGTTTCTTTCGTGCAAGCACGAAAAATCGTTGACTTTGATAACCTGGGGACTTACGAAAACGATTTCGTGATAATTTCATTATATAGGAAGTCGAAGGGAAATGCAAGCAAGATATTTGTGCAATTCCAACAAAAAAATCAAAATTAGTATTGACTCTTTGTGAAAAGTGTGGTACAGTAGACTTACGAAAACGATTACGGAAAACGAGGAATGCTCATGGTATCAATGAAGGACATCTCAGAAACATGCGGTGTGTCGATTGCGACAGTAAGTAAAGCACTGAATGGACGCACTGATATAAGTACCTCGACAAAAGAACGGGTGCTTGAGGTGGCTAAGAAGATGGGCTATGTACCAAACTCATCCGCTCGTGCACTGAAGACAAACCGTACTTATAACATTGGAGTGTTATTTGCGGATGAAGCGCGAAGTGGTTTGACCCATTCCTATTTTTCTCCGGTGCTTGACAGCTTCCGACAGGGAGTGGAAGAAAAGGGATATGATATAACCTTTTTGGGAAGGCATGTGGGAAAGAGTGAATTGTCCTATAGTGAACATAGCAAATATCGCGGAGTCGATGGTGTGATTGTTGCTTGTGTGGATTTTGAAGCGGAAGAAGTAAAAGAATTGCTTCAAAGTGGTATACCGGTTGTGACAATCGATTATATATTTAATGACAAGGCATGTGTTATGTCGGACAACATTAGAGGAATGGAACAATTGGTTTCTTACATTATACAATGTGGACATAAGAAAATTGCTTATATCCACGGCGCGGATTCTTTTGTTACTAGAAGCCGTATCGGAAGTTTTTTGCGGACGATGAAAAGGTATGGGATAGAAACCGAAGACAGATATATTCGGGAAGGTATTTACCACGCACCGGATGTATCGGCAAAAATTACTCACGAATTATTATCATTGGAAGATAGACCTACTTGTATTGTTTATCCGGATGATTTTTCTTGTATCGGAGGTATTAATGTGATTCGAAGCAAAGGACTTTCGATTCCTAATGATATCTCAGTAGCCGGTTATGACGGACAAAGAATTGCCCACGTGATTGAGCCGAAGATAACGACTTACCGGCAGAATACAGAACAAATCGGAAAAGTCGCAGCAGCAAAGTTGGTAGAGCTGATTGAACAGCCAGAACTTGCACTTGTTGAAAGACTTGATGTACAAGGAGAATTAATACGAGGATGTTCAGTTCTTTCGATGAAATAATAAAAGTTATTCCTTAAAGGAATGACACGAAACTGTTCACAACTTTCATGAAGAAATTTGTGGAAGAATTAAAAAAATCATTATTTTAGGAGGGTATTGATTTATGAGGAAAAAATGGTTAGCGCTGGCATTGTCTATGGCTATGGTAGTTGGCTCAATTACCGGATGTGGCGGAAGTGACAGCAACAAGGATGCAAGTAATTCATCAAAGAGCAACGATTCAGCAAAAGTGGAAACAGTAGCTGATGGTGGCGGAAAAGTTCTTAACATTTATGTTTGGAACACAGAGTTCAAAGATCGTTTTGAAAAGTATTATCCGGATTACAACAAAGATACACAGAGTATCGGCGATGTAAAAGTTAAATTTGTGACAAACACAAACGAAGGTGGTGTTTATCAGAAGAAACTGGATGCTGCTTTGAAAAAACAGGACAGCGCAAGTGCAGATGACAAAATTGATATGTTCCTCTGCGAGATGGATTATGTAAACAAGTACACGAATACAGACATGGCTCTTGATATTAAATCACTTGGACTTACCGATGATGATTTGAGCCAGATGTATGATTACACAAAACAGGCTGCTACAAAGAGTGATGGTACTCTTCGTGCTGTTTCATGGCAGGGCTGCCCTGGTGGATTTGTTTATCGTCGTTCTATCGCAAAAGAAGTATTTGGAACAGATGATATCGAAAAGATTCAGGAGCAGGTATCTGACTGGGATAAGTTCGCAGCAGCAGCTGAGACTTTGAAGGGCAAAGGATACAAGATGCTTTCCGGTTATGATGATGCACTTCGTGTATACTCAAACAACGTAAGCCAGAAATGTGTAAATGATGAAGGTGTTATCCAGATTGACCCATCCATCGAAAAATGGATTGACACAACAAAAGAGTATACTGACAAAGGTTACAACAACGGAACAAGCCTTTGGGCTGAAGAGTGGACTGCTGACATGGGCAAAGATAGTAAAGTATTTGGTTACTTCATGCCTGCATGGGGCATTAACTTCTCCATGGCAGAAGGATCCGGTGCTAAGAAAAATGATGACGGTACCTTTACACCGGGCGGAAGTTACGGTGACTGGGCTGTAGTAACCGGACCACAGTCATTCAACTGGGGCGGTTCCTTCATCTGTGGAGCAGCTGGAACAGATAATGCAAAATTGGTTGCAGACATCATGAAGAAACTCTGCTGTGACAAAGATATCATGTTCAACATCAGCAAAGACACTTCAGACTTCGTAAACAACAAGGCAGCAAACAAAAAGCTGGAAGAGAAAAATGTAACATCTGACTTCCTTGGTGGACAGTCTCTTGTAAAAGCTTTAAGTTCAGCAGCTGACAACATCAATTGCAGCAACGTATCTCCTTATGACCAGATGTACATCGAAAGCTTGATGGCTAAGATGAAAGATTACTATCAGGGTAAAGTAAGCAAAGAGAAAGCAATTGACAACTTCAAGAACGAGGTAATCAAGAGTTATCCGGATTTGAAAAAATAATGGGTAACAGCTTAGAAACGAATTAGTTTTCTGGCGGGACGGGGTGCCCCTGTCCCGCCATTTTTATCAAAAGGTAAGGGGGATTTTATGGCTGGAAAGAAAGATGTGACGGCGTATAAACGTCCGCACAAATTAAAGTATGGCAAATGGGGCCTGATTTTTATCCTTCCGTTTTTCATTTGCTATGGTATATTTCAGTTATATCCGTTAATTGCAACATTTTATCGAAGCTTTTTTCATGACAAAACGGATATTTTCCTAAATAGTGTATTTGAGTTTGCCGGGTTTGAAAATTATATCGACCTTTTTACCAAATATGATATTGTAAAATATTTTGGTAATACGATGTTATTGTGGCTGCTTGGATTTATTCCGCAGATTATTGTATCATTGCTTTTTGCATCTTGGTTTACTGACATTCGATTAAAATTGAAAGGTACTGGTGCGGTTAAGGTTATTTTGTATTTACCGAATATGCTGATGGCCTCATCCATAGCAGTATTGTTTGGTAAACTATTTGCAGTAACCGGACCAATCAATCATATATTAGGAACGTCCATTCACTTTTTGGAAAATGAGTGGGGCATTCGCTTAATCATTGCCTTTATCAACTTCCTGATGTGGACGGGTAATACGACCATCCTTCTGATGGCAGGTATTATGGGAATTGACCCAGCTCTTTATGAAGCGTCTGCAATTGATGGCGCGAGTGCGAAACAGCAGTTTCGATGGATTACCATGCCGATGCTGAAACCAATTATGTTGTACGTTATGATTACTTCCATGATTGGTGGTTTGCAGTTGTTCGATATTCCGAACCTGATTGTAAACCGTGGTGGTACAAATGGCGTGGCTTCGACTGTTGTTATGGATATCAGTACGAGAATCAACTCATCACAGGGTGACATGGGTGTTGCCGGTGCTGAATCCGTTGTATTGTTCTTGGCTGCCGGTCTGATTGGAATCTTTATGTTCCGTATCATGCAAAGTGATGAGGATAAGGAAATAAAGGCTCGTAAAAAAGCAGAACGAAAAGCCAGAAAACAGGCAAAGGGGGTGCAGTAAATGGCAAAATATGCAAATTTGTCAGCGGACGAAATCCGCGGTCACCGTATGCTTGTCTTTCGTCGAACGGTTGCCTATATTGTTTTGATATTGGTATGTATTATCTGTATCTTTCCGTTTGTTATGCTCTTGGTAAATACAACAAAAGATACATCGACATTAAAAACGACATTTAGCCTGCTTCCGGGCGGTGATTTTGTCAGAAACTTTACGAATGCAATTAACGAGACAAAAGTAGCGGTTCTGCATTCGATGTTTAACTCATTAATTGTAGCAGTGATTTCATGTGTTACCAGTGTGTATATTGCGACACTTACTGCTTACGGATTATATGCTTACAATTTCCGCTTAAAAAAGGCAGCATTTGTGTTCATCATGGTTATCCTTATGGTGCCGACACAGGTTTCTGCACTCGGTTTTGTGGAAATGATGGATGCATGGGGAATTAAAGATTCATTTATTCCTTTGATTTTCCCTACCTTGGCATCTCCGGCAGTATTCTTCTTTATCAAACAGTATATGGAGAGTTCACTGCCACTTGAAATTGTGGAAGCCGGTCGAATTGACGGTGGACATGAATTTTACATCTTTAACTTTGTCGTTATGCCGATTTTGAAACCGGCATTGGCGGTGCAGATGATTTTCCAATTTGTTGCTTCTTGGAATAACTATTTCCTGCCACAGTTATTGATGGATAACAGTAGTGAAAATGCTACACTTCCATTGGTTGTGGCAAGTTTGCAGGCAGAAGCTTATCTGACGGATTTGGGCGAGATTTATATGATACTTGGTTTCGCAATTATTCCGTTGATTGTTGTATACTTGTGTCTGTCAAAATTTATTATTCGTGGTGTTGCCCTTGGCTCTGTAAAGGGTTGATGACAATCAGAAAACAAAAAGTGCTTGCGTAGAAATAAAAGTAGGATCGGTGCGATACAGAATTTTTGTATGAGTTCTCTGTATCGCATCGATTTTATTTTATGATAAAAAACTTTACTATTTTGTTAAAGAATGATAAAATTTATCAGTAGGTATAATTATTGGGAAATGAGAATACCAACAATTTTTTTTAGCCGAAAGGAGAAGGAATGTGAACGAACAGCAGCAACAAAAACTGGACGAAATTCTGAAAAAACATGAGTATAAAAGCAATCTTGTGATTGCGATTATGCAGGACGTTCAGAAAGAGTATCACTATCTTCCGGAAGAGGCATTATGTTATATTGCCAAAGAGTTGAAGATGAGTGAGGCGAAGATTTATGGGGTAGCGACATTTTATGAGAACTTTTCTTTGGAACCAAAGGGTAAATTTGTCATTAAAATATGTGACGGTACAGCATGCCATGTACGAAAATCAGTGCCGATTTTGGAAGAGTTTCGTAAAACGCTTGGGGTTACACAAGAAAAGCCTACTTCTGATGATATGCTTTTTACTGTTGAAACGGTATCTTGTCTGGGAGCCTGTGGTCTGGCACCGGTATGTACGGTAAATGACCATGTGCATCCATCCATGACACCTGAAAAGGCGCGGGAACTTATTAAGCAGTTAAAGGAGGAGGCAGCGAATGAAAATTAAGAATCGTGAGGAACTGATTGCGAAGCAAGAGGAATATCGTGCTTCTTTAAACAGTCAGAGAAAACAAATCCTGATTTGTGCCGGAACCGGCTGCGTAGCCGGAGGCTCATTAGAGATTTACGCAAAAATGAAAGATATCATTGAGGGCAAAGGATTGAAATGTGCTCTTGTTCTGGAAAAAGATCCGCATGGAGACAGCATTGGATTAAAAAAGAGCGGCTGTCACGGTTTTTGTGAGATGGGACCGCTTCTTCGTATTGAGCCGATGGGATGGCTGTACATAAAAGTGAGTCTGGATGACTGCGAGGAAATTATCGAAAAATCCATTATTGGAGATGAAGTTATTGACCGTCTGGTGTACAAAGACCAGGAGGGAAATCCATATGTGAAACAGGAGGATATTCCGTTTTACAAGCAGCAGACTCGTATTGCACTTGAGTACTGCGGACATATTAATGCGGAAAGTATTGCTGAGTATTTAGCTCTTGGCGGCTATAGTGCCGTGGCAAAAGCTTTATTTGATATGACGCCTCAGGGCATTGTCGATGAGATTACGGAGTCCTGTCTGCGTGGCCGCGGAGGCGGTGGATTCCCTGCAGGAAGAAAATGGCAGCAGGTGTTAGACCAGAAGGAAGAAGAAAAATATATTGTTTGTAACGGTGACGAGGGTGACCCGGGAGCCTTTATGGATCGTTCCATGATGGAAGGTGAGCCGCATCGTGTGATTGAAGGTATGCTGATTGCTGCGATTGCGACGGGTGCGCGTCACGGTTACATTTATGTGCGTGCAGAGTATCCGCTTGCTGTTGAGAGACTTCAGACAGCCATTGACAAGGCAATGGACCGCGGACTGTTAGGAAAAGATATTTTAGGTTCCGGTTTTGATTTTGATTTACATATCAGCCAGGGAGCCGGTGCATTTGTCTGTGGTGAGGGAAGTGCGCTGACAACATCAATTGAAGGAAACCGCGGTATGCCGCGCGTGAAACCACCAAGAACGGTAGAGCATGGTTTGTTTGACAAGCCGACAGTTTTAAATAACGTTGAAACATTTTGTAATGTACCGCCGATTCTGTTAAATGGTGCCAAATGGTATCAGGGCTATGGACCGGCAAACAACCATGGTACGAAAGCATTTGCCCTTACCGGCAATGTGCAGAATACCGGTTTGATTGAGGTGCCAATGGGAACGACGCTGCGTGAAGTTATTTTTGATATTGGCGGCGGTGTCAAAGGTGGTGCTTTTAAAGCGGTTCAGATTGGCGGACCATCCGGCGGATGTCTGTGTATCAGTGCGACAGAAGATCATTTGGATATGAAACTGGATTTTGATTCGCTGAAAAAAGTAGGCGCCATGATTGGTTCCGGCGGCCTTGTTGTCATGAATGATAAGAGCTGTATGGTTGAAGTGGCACGTTTCTTTATGAACTTTACCCAGAATGAATCTTGTGGTAAATGTGTGCCGTGCCGTGAGGGAACAAAGCGTATGCTTGAACTGCTTACGGATATCACCGAGGGGCGCGGAACGATGGAGCATATAGAGTTGTTGGAAACATTGGCGGAGACCGTTTCGGCAACGGCACTTTGTGGTCTTGGTAAAACAGCCGCTTCACCGGTTGTATCAACACTTAAGTATTTCCGTGACGAATACATTGCTCATGTAGTGGATAAAAAATGTCCGGCAGGCCAGTGTAAAGCATTGACAAGCCTTCAGATTGACCCTGAACTTTGTAAGGGCTGTACCAAATGTGCGAGAATGTGTCCGGTAGGTGCAATTTCCGGAAACGTAAAAGAGCCGCATGTGATTGACACAACAAAATGTATTAAATGCGGTGCATGTAAAGATGGATGTAACTTTGGTGCAGTGAAGGAGGTGTAACAATGGCTGAGAAAAAATATATGATAATTGATGGCATTCGTGCCGAGTTTACGGATGAAAAAAATATTTTGCAGGTCATTCATAAAGTGGGGATTCATGTACCGACTTTTTGTTACTATTCGGATATGTCCATTTATGGTGCCTGCCGTATGTGTGTGGTAGAAGATGAGAGAGGAGGTATTATTGCTTCCTGTTCGACGCCGCCGAAAAATAAAATGGTAATTAAAACAAATACCGGTCGTCTGCATGATTACCGTAAGATGATTCTGGAACTTTTACTGGCATCTCATTGCAGAGATTGTACCGTATGTGAGAAAAATGGAAACTGCCGTTTGCAGATGTTAGCTGCCCGCTTCCGTCTGACGGATGTGAGATTTCCGAATACGCATCCGGAGCGGATGATTGACGATTCTTCGCTTTCAATTGTGCGCGACCCAAGCAAATGTATTTTATGTGGTGACTGTGTGCGTATGTGTAACGAAGTGCAGCATGTGGGAGCAATTGATTTTGCAAACCGTGGTGCCAATATGGTTGTCACACCGGCATTTAACCGAAAAATTGCTGAGACAGATTGTGTCAACTGCGGACAGTGTGCAGCCGTTTGTCCGACGGCGGCAATTACCATAAAGAAAGATTTAAAACAAGTTTGGCAGGCTTTGTATGCTCCGAATAAGCGTGTTGTTGCACAGGTTGCACCAGCGGTTCGTGTTGCAATTGGCGAAGAGTTTGGCTTAAAACCAGGCAAAAACTCAATTGGTAAAATTTATACCGCACTTCGTATGTGTGGATTTGATACTGTGTTCGATACAAGTGTAGCAGCTGATTTAACAATTGTGGAAGAGGCAGCAGAGCTTGTACGCAAATTGGAAAATGGCGAAAATACATATCCAAACGGAAATAAATATCCATTATTTACTTCCTGCTGTCCGGGCTGGGTTCGCTTTGTAGAGACAAAACACCGTGACATGCTTCCTTACGTTTCTACGTGCAAATCGCCAATGGAAATGTTTGGTGCGGTAATTAAAGAATACTACAAACCGGCAGATAAAGAATCCGGTCTAGAAACAGTATCGGTTGCGGTTATGCCATGTGTAGCAAAGAAATACGAGGCAGCCAGAGACGAATTTAAGCGAAATGATGTGCCGGATGTGGATTATGTAATCACAACCAAAGAACTGATTCTTATGATTAAAGAATTGGGAATCCAGTTTGATGAAATTGAGCCGAGTGCACCGGATATGCCGTTTAGCATTTACTCCGGAGCAGGCGTTATTTTCGGCGTAACCGGTGGTGTGACAGAAGCAGCACTCCGTCATGTGGCGGCACAGGACAATGAGACGATGCGCCAGTTAGAGTATACCGGTATCCGTGGTCTCGAAGGTGTCAAAGTGGCAGAGGTTGAAATCGGCGAAAAAACACTGCGAATCGGTGTTGTAAATGGTCTTGGAAATGCGGATAATCTGCTTGAAAAGATTCGTTCCGGTGAAGAACATTTTGATTTTGTCGAGGTTATGGCGTGTCCATATGGATGTATCGGCGGTGCCGGTCAGCCATTTGGCTATCAGTCCGTCAAACAGGAACGCTCTACCGGAATGTATAAAGCAGACAAATCTGCGATTATTAAACGCTCCGGCGAAAATCCGGTCGTGAGCCAGCTCTACGAAAATGGAGTCTTGAAAGGAAGAAGCCACGAACTTCTGCATGTAAATTATTTGAAAGCGGAAGAGTAACGAAATAGTAAGGGGATAGAAAAAGCCCATTCGTGTTGAGATAGGATAATGTTTGTCTCTTGCGGATGGGCTTTTGTCGTTGATTCACATTTTGTTATGTGGTAGTATAATATCATATTGTAAATTTATTATTTGAATTACTAAGATGGTTTTATGAGCGGATTTATTGGTAAAGATATAAGGGGATAGTAGTTGATTGGAGGCGGACACTGTGAAACAGGAGATATTAAATCAGTTGGAACTGAAGGAAAACCATGAGTATGAGTGCAAACTTGCTGCAAATGGTCTTCCGGTAAGTATATGGGAGACATATTCCTCTTTTGCAAATACAGATGGTGGAACGATGTTCCTTGGAATCAAAGAACACCGCGATTCTTTTACAGTGGAAGGTTTATCTGAAAAGCAAGTAATCAAGTATCAAAAAGATTTTTGGAGTATAGTGAATGATCGACACAAAGTATCAAAAAACATTTTATTGAATCATCATGTGTATCCTGTGGTTGTTGAGGGGAAAACGATTCTTAGAATTGATGTTCCGGCAGCAGACCGGCATGATAAGCCGGTGTATATTGGTGTTGATCCGATGAAAGGAACTTATCGCAGGGACTACGAGGGGGATTTTCTGTGTTCAGAGGAAGCAGTCCGAGCTATGTTTGCAGATCAGCGAGATGGTGGAACAGATACGGAAGTATTAGATAATATGGGATTGGATGCGTTGAATACAGATACCATTAAGGGGTATCGGATTGTATTTGAACAATTGCATCAAGGACATCCGTGGAATTTACTTGAAAACGATGAATTTTTAATGAAACTGCGGGCTGTTGCTAAGAATAATAAAGGGGAACTGTCTCCGACTATTGCAGGTTTGTTATTTTTTGGGGAAGCCTACCGGATAACAGAAGTATTTCCAAATTATTTTTTAGACTATCGCGAAGAAAGTGAGGATAAATCTGTTAGATGGTTGTTCCGGACACATTCTGATGAAGGAGATTGGAGCGGTAATCTTTATGATTTTTACTATAAAGTAATTAATCGGATTGATGATGATATTGCAGTGCCTTTTGTAAACCGAAAGGATGGATACCGGGTGGATCGTGTAGATGTGCACGCGGCATTAGGAGAGGCTGTGGCAAATGCTTTGGCGCATTCCAACTATTACGAAAGACGAGGTGTGGTTGTCGTTAAAAAGGGAAAAGAGATAACGATTTCAAATCCGGGAACCATACGAATCACAAAAGAGGAATTTTATGCGGGAGGAAATAGCGATCCTAGAAACCCGAATATTTTGAAAATGTTTGGGTTTGTCAATGTTGGTGAGCGTGCCGGTAGTGGAGTTGATAAGATTATGACTGCATGGCAAGAGCAGAACTGGAAAAAACCTGAATTTGATTTTTCGGTTCGCGCAGACCGTGTCACTTTAAAGTTAGAAGTTGGACAGGTTGTATATATTCCGGGCGCAGCAGATTTGCGCGTGGAAGAACAAACGTTAGAACAAAAAACGTCATTGTTGAGTGAAAAAGAAGAAGCCATTCTGCACTATATTTTTGAACGTGGCAGCATAAGTACAGGAAAGGCGGCAGAAGTGTGTGGATATAAGTCAAGAACTTCCGCTAGAAAGGTGATTGATGAGATGGTAGAGAAGGGCTATATCGTGAAAAACGGAAAAGGAGCAAGTGTTCGATATAGTATTTGCGGTGAAAAAGTGGTCAAAAAGTGACCATTTACTGGCCATTTTATAAAAAAGTGGTCAAAAAGTGGTCATTTACTGGTCAATATCGAACACTTTTGTCAGGTGTGGTGGGATGAAGACAGTTGCTAATCTTTTAGGATTCCAGTAAATCAGTAGAAAGGCTTTGTGACTCGTGGGTTTTGAGTACGTCGGTATGTGGCACTGGTAGTTTCAGTGC